>Ga0335081_10000256_pt1 | contig 100279 bp, 76 predicted proteins | sample Lox_Sample_35_FD_206713 | JGI IMG/M metagenome (GOLD analysis project Ga0335081, IMG submission 206713) | Soil microbial communities from Loxahatchee National Wildlife Refuge, Florida, United States - Lox_Sample_3.5 | ecosystem: Environmental > Terrestrial > Soil > Wetlands | place: USA...
GAAATTCTTCGCGATGAAATCCGAGGCCGATTATCGCCCCGCTCACGAACGCCGTGAGTATCAGCCACCATCCGCCGATGAAGTTGAGCGCGTGAGGCATAAGGAACTGGTTACAGTCCTTCGGATGCCCAGTACATCAGCCAAAACGGATGCCCCCGTGCGTCCGTAGTCTCAAGTCTATGCCGAGCGCCCAGAGCGTCAATCCAAAATTACGCGAGCGCAGCATGTCTTTTGCGTCCGAACGCTGGACAAAACGTCACACGTCGCACTACAATTCGCCGTCGTATGACTTCGACGGTGCCAATCAGCTTGATCTTTCGATCCCGCTTACTGCTTGCACTGGCACTTGTTTCCGTCCCGCAGCTGCTGACGGTCAGTCGTGCCGAAATGCCAAAACCTGACATCGTCGTCGCGGCGGATGGCACCGGCGCTTTCAAAACGATTCAGGAAGCGGTCGACACCATCCCGAAGGACAACCGCGAGCGAAAAATCATTTTCATCAAGGACGGCCTCTATCACGAAAAGGTGCGGATCGATCCCGATTTCGTCACCCTCCGGGGCGAGAGTCGACAAGGCGCCCGTATCGAATTCGCCCAAGGAGCGGATGAATTCACCAAGAACCCCGACAACATTGGCCGGGCCGTCGTCAACATCAACGGCAATGACTGCGTTCTGCAAGACCTGACCATCAAAAACACTCAAGGCGTCATCGGCCCGCATGCATTCGCCGTCTACGGAAAAGGAGACAAGACGGTCATCACCGACTGCGACGTGTTAAGCCAGGGCGCTGACACACTTGCGTTATGGGGCGACCAGTGCGGGTCGTACCAAGCACGGCTCAACATTCGTGGCTCCGTGGATTTCGTCTGTCCGCGCGGCTGGTGTTACATGACTGACTGTACGTTTTATGAGGTCAACCCGGCGGCACACGCTTCCATTTGGCATGACGGGAACAAAGACAAAGACATGAAGTTTGTCCTGCGCAACTGTAAATTCGATGGCGTGGAAGACTTTGTCTTGGCCCGCCATCATCACGATGCCGAGTTTTTCCTGCTCGACTGCACGTTCTCAATTCGGATGCGAGATCTGGCACCGTATCGGGTCGTTTATCCCATCGCTGGCGACAAACCCAGCCCGAACGATGCGAAACGCAACAAAGACCTCGATGCCGGCAATCTCTGGGGCGAGCGCGCCTATTTTTACAATTGTCATCGAGACGGTGGGGATTACTCGTGGTTCGCTAACAATCTTTCGTCAGCCCCCGGTGCTCCGCAGCCTGACCAAATCACAGCGGCATGGACGTTCGCCGGAAAATGGAATCCCGAACGAACTGATGCGCCACAGATCACTAAAATCGAACGGCAAAGCGACCGGATTCAAGTCACGTTCAGCGAGAATGTTACGGTCAAAGGCGAACCGAGGCTGACACTGCGCGATGGTGGCTATGCAGAGTATGCGTCCGGCAGCGGTGGTACCCAAATTGTATTCACCGTGCGGATTCACTCCGAGCAACCTAGCGACGTCACAGAACTTGATCTGCATGGCGGCACCATCATGGCTTCGGAAGCCTCAGCGAATCTGCGGATGGTCGAAGGATTGCCGCAATCCTCGCCGAGCGACCCGATTGCGCCGATCAAGGCGCCCTTCCCCATGCCGCAACTTCAGAGGCCGGCATTTCCTGATCACGTGGTCGATATCCGGGATTATGGAGCCGTGGAAGGCGGCACGGTGACCAACACCGCCGCGTTCGCCAAAGCCATCCAAACTTGCGCCAGTAAGGGCGGCGGACGGGTACTCGTGCCGGCGGGTCGCTGGCTGACGGGGCCGATTCATCTTCAAAGCAACATTGAGTTACACTTGGCGCAAGGCGCCGAAGTGATCTTCAGCGACAGGTTCCGAGATTATTTGCCACCGGTTTTCGTGCGGGTCGGCGGCATCGAACTCTACAACTATTCGCCGCTGATTTATGCGCGCAACTGCGAGAACGTGGCGATTACAGGCCCCGGCCGCCTGAACGGCAATGCCAAAGCCTGGTGGGATTGGAAAGGCAAGGAAACGAAGGAGTTTTTCCAGATGGCGGCGCGCGGCGTGCCGGTCGAGAAACGCGTGTTCGGCACACCCGAAGCCGCTATCCGCCCCAGCTTCGTCAGTTTCGTGAACTGCAAGAATGTCCTGCTGGAAGGTTTCACGATCGGCAGCGGCCCGAACTGGACGATTCATCCAGTCTATTGTGAAAACGTCATCGTCCGGCACGTTACCGTGGACACGGATGGTCCCAATAACGACGGTATCGATCCTGATTCCTGCCGGAACGTGCTCATTGAATACTGCACGTTTTCCACCGGCGACGATTGCGTGGTGCTGAAATCTGGCTACAACGAAGATGGCTGGCGCGTGCATCGGCCCACTGAGAATGTCGTGATGCGGTATTGTTCCAGCCAACGTGGTCACGGCGGCCTCGTCGTCGGCAGCGAGATGTCCGGCGACGTGCGCAACGTGTACATGCATGACTGTGACTTCGATGGCACAGACCGCGCTGTGCGGATCAAGTCGTTACGCGGCCGTGGAGGCGTTGTGGAAAACATCTGGGCCGAGAATCTCAAGGTCAAAAACATGCAGCGCGAGGTCGTTGTCCTCAACATGGATTACGGCTCGGACCGGAACCCGGCATCGAACCTGAAATCGCCGGTTTTCCGCAACATGGTCATTCGAAACGTCGTCGGCCATGGCGCGCCAACCGCCGTCCTGCTGCAGGGCCTCGACGATTCGCCCATTGAGAACATCCAATTCGAAGACCTGACGATCACCTCGACAAAAGGAGTGATTTGCAAAAATGTCAAGAAGCTGAATTTCAAGAACGTCATCGTCACGCCGAGCCAGGGACCGGTGTTCGACATGACCAACGCCTCCCAAATCGAAATTCGTCGGGCGAAAGCGCCGCCGGGGACCTACATTTTTCTGCAACTCGAAGGCAAAGATTCCCACGACGTACGTATTGAGGATAGCGATCTCATTGAAGCCAAACTCATGTTCATGCTGGGTGACGATGTGCCCGTCAGCGCGATCACTGTGAAGTAGGTGCTCAAGAACGGATTCACGCGCACGCCAGCAGGTAAACCAGGGGAGTAAAATGAAAAATGTTCCATGGAAATCAATTGTTGCAGCCAAGTGCATCGCGGCTGCAATTCTGTCCTTGCTCCTTGCCGTCCCGACGCTTTTTGCCGAAGGACCTTATCGTAACCGCGACAACCACAGTGTCTACGATCCTTCCGAAGGAACCTATCCAATTCCTTATCAGTTGCCGACCAAGGAGGAGATCGTCGATGTTCTCGGTCGGGTCCGCAGCTACCTCGAAAAGGCTGCGCCTGCCCGAATCGTCAACAGCAAGACTGGCGACCAGATTACCGACCTGACCGCGCCCGTGGCCGACGCTGTTGCGGACCGGGGTGAAGCTGACGCGTTCTACGTTTTGGATTACACAATGGGAGTCACGCACGCTGGCATGTTGCTGTGCGCCGAGGTGACCGGCGATAAAAGGTATTCGGACTTCACTGCGCGGGATCTGAAGTTTATCGCTGATGCCCTGCCCTATTTCCGTGCACAGGATGAGAAGTTCAACCTGGGCCGGAAAAGCAGCTTTCGAGGCATCCTGCACACGGCATCGCTTGATGACTGCGGTGCGATGTGTGCCGCCTTGATCAAGGCGCGTCGCGCTCACGTCGGGCCCGATCTTGAACCGGTCATCAAGCATTGGATCGATTACATCAGCACCAAGCAGTTTCGCTTGCCCGATGGCACGCTGGCACGCCAGCGTCCACAACCGGTCTCACTCTGGGCTGACGATTGTTACATGGGTGTTCCCGCCCTGGCGCAAATGGGCGCGTTGACTGGCAATCGCGCCTATTTCGATGACGCGGCCAAGCAAATCGTGCAGTTCTCGTCGTATCTGTTTGCCCCCCCCACCGGTTTGTACGCCCATGGTTGGAACGCCGATCAACCGCTCAATCCGGAATTGTACTGGGCTCGTGCCAACGGCTGGGTCATGATGGCAACAGTCGAATTGCTGGACGTGCTTCCTGAGAATCACCCGCAACGCGAAACCATTTTGAAGTATCTCCGTCAGCACATCCACGCGATAGCCAAACTGCAATCGGGTGAGGGCCTTTGGCATCAGATGCTGGACAAGACCGATTCCTACCTCGAGACCTCGGCATCGGCAATGTTCGTGTTCAGCATCGCGCATGCAATCAATCGCGGCTGGATTAGCCCGGTCAGCTACGGCTCGGTGGCGCAGGCGGGCTGGAACGCCGTGGCTCAGCAGGTCAACCATCGCGGTCAGGTCGAGGGCACCTGCGTGGGCACAACTTTCGCGAGTGACAATGTCTATTACTACAACCGGCCTACCAGCGTTTACGCGACGCACGGCTACGGTCCGGTGCTCCTCGCTGGGGCGGAGATGATCAAGCTCCTAGAAAACCCGGCCATCGATATCCAATACAAAGTGCGCACTTATCACTACGTGCCGAAATCGGCGGAATGAGTTTGCGCAGTCAATTGTGGTAGCAGGTTGTAGTGGCAGGCTTCAGCCTGCGGTTCCCACATCCATAAAGGGTGCGACTACATCAGAGCCAGACTACGAAGCCGCTTCGAGTTGGCTCTTCAATGCCCAGAGACCGAGCGCAGGATTGCTGATGTAGAAAATCTCTTCGCCGTCGGGACGCCGGTTGAGACCGTTTTTCAACGTTTCGGGCTGATAACGCTTGATGATGGCATCGAGATTACCAGCTTGGAAACCCACTGACTGAATGGCTTCAGCACTCATATCGCGTCCAGGGCAATAAGTAATCTTGAACCGGCCTTCGCTCGAACCATGAATCAGGTGCGCGGCGGCACTGAGATTGTTGCGTAATTCGTCGTTGGCCTTGACCGCCGCCAACGTGGCCGGCGTACCGCGATAACCGTACTTGCGGATGAGCCGATCGATCTCGGAATCTTCGCCAAACTCTTTCAAACCGGGAGCGAGGATGATCAGATCGCCGCCATCGGCCATGGCCATGCGGGTCCGGTAAATCGCCTTGTTGCCCAACCACGTGCTCTTGAATTCATGTGGATCCAGATACACCAGCACTTTCTTGAGCGGTTTGTCGAGTAGATCGAGGTTCACCTTCTGGGAGAGTTTGGCCCCGAGTGTGAACGTCTCATTGTCGTCACCCACGTACAACCCGCGCATGATCATGGTCGGCTCGGTTCTGTGTTTCTGCATAACCGTAAGCACATAGACAATCGGCAACTCGCGCAGGAACGTGGCCGCGGCGTAGTTGAACAGCTTCCGCACCGGCGTATCGATGCGTCCCATCATCCGTTCCATCCCATAAGCCGCGCCGAGGAAATGCGATTTGTTGATCGTGTCCACGCCACCCGCGCCGCTTAGAATGTTCTTGGTGTAATTGGCGATGCCGACCACTTCGTGCGGGACAAGTTGCCCAACCGAAAGAATGAGATCGTATCCGGCGAACAGCCGGGTGCTGACCTCGACATGCACGTCGTAGTCCACCACGCCACCCGACCACTCGCGCAGCAGCGCACCCGGAACATCGCCGACGCGCTTGATGCCCTTGCGCCAATCGTGCACCTTGAACCGGGCGAGCGGGATTCTGTCTCCGAACATCATGCGGAGTTGCTTCTCGGTCATCGGCGTATGCGTGCCGAGCGTCGGCATGATGTCCACTTCACCGTTCGGCGCCAGCATTTCGTAAAGGAGATGAGTCAACTCGCCGGCATTGGAATTGAGCCGGGTATGATCGGGCGGCAAGACCAACACTTTGCGCAGGGGTCGGTTGACGACCTTCAACGCCTGCGCCAGCGCGTCGCGTTTTTCCGCCGTGCTGATGTTGTCGTTGACTCCACCGCGTGCAAAATAGGTAGCCATGCTTAATCTTTCTCTATGGTCTGTCTTGAGCCAGCACGTGTAAATTACACATCGTCTTCCGTATTTACAAGCGCGCCGAATTCACCACCAGCGAGCCGAACCTCGCATCCGTCACCAACCGAGACTCAAGAAGCATCGCGAAGGATGCCCTCGGCCACAGGTGTCAGACGGTCGAGGATCTTGTGCGAATCCGCATCGATCCGAATCCAGATGTAATCCGAACCCGCCCCTTTCCTTTCGTGAGGGAGCGTATTTGGCATCAGCGCTTCTTGGCGAATTACGGACCGACCTTCGATTACGGTTTTATAGCTCCGCCACGTAACCTTTTGATCCTTGATGGTGAAGGTCGATTCAGTCGCCCCTGCCACCGAGGCCGGACTCAGAGAGTTGGTTGCCTGAAAGATGATGTAGATGTTGTTGAAGTGGCCGACCGACATTGCGTTGTCAATCCGGTATTCCCCTTTCCCGAATTGAGAAGCGTCGTATTGGCCTTTTGGCAACATCAGCGGCTTACTACAATCATAGGGCTCCCACTGAATCAGTGATGGCCGCTTCGAGGCTTCCTGGGCGTTGGCAGCACCAATTAGAGCCAGCGCAAGGATGCAAAGTACCTGTTTCATAGAAATGCGTGGTCGTCCGTTCTCGTTCGCCGCGCCGGAAAGTGTAGCGCGGAGGGAGGGCCTCGACAAGCCAAGCGTGAAAAACCTTCGCATCGAAAACCAAACGCCGATTTTCCTTGATCTCTGGCTCACCCCAGAATACGCTCCGCCTTCAGGTGAGAGGAATGAATCGGGTCGGGTTCATCAATCTGCTGGCGTTGTCGCTTTCCATATCGGTGGCGGCTTATGCCGATCCGGGGCAACTGGCGGTGTTATCGCAGATCCAGTATGCAACGGTGCTCCAAGGGTATCAAGACCCCGTCACGGCTTACATTTATAACACGGCCGCGAGCGGTTCGGACCCCGTGAATTTCAGCGTCTATGCCACTTTTCCGTACGGTGTTCCGTCCGCCTATTCCGGTACGAAAGACGCCGACGACGGAACAGGCTACATCGCGTTGCCTTTCGCCTTCAACTCTGCTCTGACGAGCGCCGGGACTTACACGGTCAGCGTCACCGCCACCGACACGGGCACGGGGGGGAGTCTCACGCGATCCGGCAGTATCGTGGTCATGGATCACGCCAAGCCGGCATTTGTCCTTGGGGGAAACGTTGTCGCGTTGTCATCGCAGATCCCGCAGGCCGCAGAGCCTAGCGTTGACCCCTTGGCATTCGGCGCCACCGGGGGCGGCGAAACTTTTGCCGCGTACGCCCCGAATATGATTAATGATCCGATGGCGCCGACCGCCGAGATGGACCTGGATAGCATCACGGCCTTTGGGGACCCGGAGATCACGATCACGTTGCAGCCGTTTGACGACGAAGTCGCCAGCGACGACCCGTTGAACGGCGTTCCGTTTCAGGTCGACGTGGACGCCTCTACAACGGGCACTTTTTTTACGGCATTCGAGTTGAACTATTCCGATGAACAAGACCTGCCCGGGGCTGACGCTCCTGGATCGGAACACGACTTCTTCGCCGTCGAGGTGACGGTGACGCCCGACGGCGTCACCGGGGGAATCCTGATACCCGAGCCGAGGACATTCGGGCTTGTCGCTGCCGGAGTACTGATGTTTTGGCCGCTCCTCAGGCGCAAGCGCGCTTGGCGGTCATACTCGACGTAAGGAGAGGCCGAGGGCTCTTGGGGGCGGCAAACCGCCGCTACAATTCTCAAACTGTGCCACTACCCAATTCCCCACCTATCGCTGCACGCGGGCATTACCCTTCCAGATGCTCCAAATCTGATCTTCGTCCGCGGGTTGCGCATAATCGGTCAAGAGCGTAGTTGCCAGCGCGCCGCTAGCCCAGCCGAATTGCACCCATTTCTCGGGCTCCCAGCCCTTGAGGATCGCATACAACATGCCGCCCACGAATCCGTCGCCGCCGCCGATGCGGTCGAGAACCGTGATGTCGCGCGGCTCGACGACGTGCCAGTCCTTGCCTGCCGCCATGATCGCGCCCCAGAGATGGTGGTTCGTATCCACGACTTCCCGCAGTGTCGTGGCGAATGTCGAGGCGTTTGGATACGCTTTCTTCACGCGTTCGATCATCCCCTTGAAACCGTCAATCTTCGACTTGAGCCCCTTCCCGCCAGCTTCGGGACCTTGGATGCCAAGGCAAAGCTGGAAGTCTTCCTCGTTGCCAACCAAGATGTCTGACAGGCTCGCAATCTCGGCAAAAATGGCGGAGAGTTCCTTCTCGCGTCCTTTCCAGAACGACGCACGGTAATTCAGATCAAACGAAATCCGCGTGCCATGCTTCTTCGCCGCTCGCGCCAGTTCCAGGCAAAACTTCCCTGTTTCGGGCGACAACGCGCCGATCAAGCCCGACAGGTGGACGATCTGCACGCCTTCTTTGCCAAAGATCCGGTCCAGATCGAAATCCTTCACGTTCAGTGTCCGTCCGACTTCGCCCGCGCGATCGTTCCACACGCGGGGCCCCCGCGAACCGTAACCGCTGTCGGCGATATTGAACTGATGCCGATAACCCCACGGCCCGCCCTGCGGAACCTCGACCCCCTCATAGTCGATATTGCGGCTCTTGAGGTTGTCCTTGATGAACTGCGCAATCGGACTGCCTTTGACAAACGTCGTCAGCACCTTGACCGGCAGCCCCAGAAACGACGACACGCTCACCACGTTCGTCTCCGCGCTGGTCGCCTGCATCATATACGACGCGGCGCAATGCACCGGCTGCCCGTTCGGTGGCGTGATTCGAATCCCCATGCTCGACGGCACCACCAGCGCATATTTGCAGTTCTTCTTTAGTTCAATCTTCATTTCGGTTTCCTTCGACTTCTTTCGATGTGGCCTTCCCACTCGTGAGATGCACCAAGAAACAGCCAACCGACACAAGAGCGGCGATGGTTGCCGTTACTGCCGCAATATCATGAGTAGCTTCAATTCTTGTTCTTTGGTTTTGTAGTTCGATTTCTGCAATGAAGCTTCTGCTTGAAGGCGGTGAGCTAGGATTCGCGCTCTCGGAGTTATCATTCGCCTTCATTACCATTGCTGCCAGTATTGCTACGAAGGCAAAGATAATACCAATCGCAAACACAGTAATTTTCTTTTGCTTACCTCCGGATCCGTGGGTTGTATTCATCTCAGCCGTTGTCTCTCGTAAGGCTGGTTGTTCCGAATGACGGACGTGCTGAGCACAATCACGACAGACGACGTTGATCTCTGGATTTACCCCGCCGCAAGAAGGGCAAAACCAGTTTCCGTCTTTCACGGGAGCAAGTCTTTCAGGCTCATCTGAATTCCGGTCGAGTTTGTTAGCACCTGCTTCGCCTATTGTCATAGTGTTTGCCTCCCCTTACGACTTGCTCCGTCGGTGGTTCGGGCAGATGTATCAACGCTCACGGGCCAGCAGTCTAGTAAGCGTCAGATTCCTCGACAAGCTTGGAATGACGAACAGAAAGAAGCTGTCGTAGCCGCAGGCTTCAGCCTGCGTCGCGCCGCGTGAGGTCACACCGACAACGACTCACGGCACCGGCAACTGATTGAACAGAAAGAAACGAAGTTAACAAAGACTTCGTTCCCTTTGTTGCCTTCTGTTCAAAGCTTTCCTCTTTACCTCTGCACTCTTGCACTTCCGCCACCCATGACTTTCTCAACCTCCTTGAGCGTGGCCATGGAGGTGTCGCCGGGCGTGGTCATGGCAAGCGCGCCGTGGGCGGCACCGTAATCGACGGCCTTCTGTGGATCGCCGGTTTTCATCAGGCCGTAGATCAGGCCGCTCGCAAAACTGTCGCCACCGCCGACTCGATCCAGAATCTCCAACTCTGGATACTTCCGGCTCTCATAGAATTTGCCATCCTCAGTGCCCGTGCGGCTTCGCACCCAACAGATCGCGCTCCAGTCGTTCTTCGTCGCGGTGACCACCTTGCGCAACGTCGTCGCCACGACCTTGAAATTCTTGTATTCGGCCACCACTTTCTGAATCATTTTCTTGAAAGCCTCGGTCTCGATGTTGGTAATGTTGGGACCGAGTCCCTCGACCTCGAACCCCAAACAGGCGGTAAAATCCTCCTCGTTGCCAAGCACCACGTCCACATACTTTGCAATCTCGCGGTTGACCTCGCGCGCCCGGGCCGGACCGCCAATACTCTTCCAAAGGCTCGGACGATAATTCAAATCGTAACTGACAATCGTCCCGTGTTTGTTGGCCGCCTTGACCGCTTCGATCACGAGCGCGGCGGTCGTTTCGCTCAATGCCGCAAAGATGCCGCCGGTATGCAGCCAACGGACACCGATCTCACCGAAAATCCTGTCCCAGTTGAAATCTCCAGGCTTAAGCTGGCTGGCAGCAGTGTGACCACGATCCGACACGCCGACCGCGCCGCGAATGCCGAAGCCACGCTCGGTGAAGTTCAACCCGTTGCGAACCGTCCGGCCGATGCCGTCGTCGGCCCGCCAGAGAATGAAATCCGTGGCAACACCGCCTTCCATGATGAAATCTTCGATGAGGTGGCCGACTTCGTTGTCGACGAAAGCGGAGCACACGGCAGTTTTAAGCCCGAAGCATTTATGCAAGCCCCGAGCGACGTTGTACTCGCCGCCACCTTCCCAGGTTTTGAACTCGCGGGCAGTGCGAATGCGTCCCTCGCCGGGGTCGAGTCGCAACATGATTTCTCCGAGCGAAAGCTGGTCGTATGTGTATTTATCACGAAGTTTCAGTGGCATGCCTCATCCCTCCAAAGCTACAAAAAGGTTCTAACCGCAGAACGCTCGAAACACACGAAAAAAACGCGGGCCGCTGGGTTATCGCACCATCCCAGCGGCCCGCGCCTCCTAGTGGCCCATCAAACCGTGTACGTCTGCGAAGTGGTCGTGCCGCCGTGGCCGGTCCAATTCGTATGGAAAGCCTGACCGCGCGGCTTGTCCACGCGCTCGTAGGTGTGAGCACCAAAATAATCGCGTTGTGCTTGGAGCAGGTTCGCCGGCAGCCGCTCGCTCCGATAACCATCGAAATACGCCAGTGCCGAAGAGATGCACGGCGTCGGGATTCCGAGCTTGGCGGACTGGACGACCACTCGGCGCCAACCCGTCTGTCGACTGCTGACGGCTTTCTTGAAGAACTTGTCGAGCAACAGGTTGACCAAATCGGGATTGCGCTTGAACGCCTTCTTGATTTCGCCGAGGAAGACCGAACGGATGATACAGCCACCGCGCCAGACGAGAGCAATACCGCCGTAGTTGAGGTTCCACTTGTACGTCTTGGCGGCGGCGCGCATGAGTTGGTAACCTTGGGCGTAACTGACGATCTTTGACGCGTACAGGGCGGCGCGCAGGTCCTTGATGAATTTCTGCTTATCGCCCTTGAACGTACCGACCTTCCCTTTGATTTCTTGAGACGCAACCAGGCGCTCTTCCTTTATCGCAGACAGACAACGAGCAAACACCGCCTCGCCGATCAACGTCAGCGGCATTCCGTCGTCGAGCGCGGCGACAACCGTCCACTTGCCGGTGCCTTTTTGGCCAGCGGCGTCGAGAATGAGGTCCACCACTTCCCTACCATCCTCATCCTTGTGGGCCAAAATATCGCGCGTGATTTTAATGAGATAGCTGTCAAGCTCGCCCTTGTCCCACTCGGCGAACACTTCGTGCATTTCCTGATTGGTCATGCCCAGACCGCGCTTCATCAAGTCGTAGGTCTCGCAAATCAGCTGCATGTCGCCGTACTCGATGCCGTTGTGGACCATTTTGACGAAATGGCCGGCGCCGTTCTCGCCCATCCAATCGCAGCAGGGTTCGCCATCGGAAGTCTTGGCGCAGATCGCCTGAAAGATATTTTTTACGTGCGACCATGCGGCCGGGCTGCCGCCGGGCATCAACGACGGGCCCTTCAACGCGCCTTCCTCGCCGCCAGAGACGCCCGTGCCGATGTAAAGTAGTCCCTTGCTCTCGACGTATTGCGTGCGGCGAATGGTGTCGGGGAAATGGCTGTTGCCGCCATCGATCAAGATGTCGCCTGGTTCGAGCAAAGGGAGCAAGTGGTCGATCAACTCGTCCACAGCTTTGCCGGCCTTGACAAGCATGAAAACCTTGCGCGGCTTCTTCAGCGATGCGACGAATTCCTCTAGAGAATGCGCGCCGAAGAACTTCTTTCCCTGCCCACGGCCATTGATGAAATTATCCACCTTGGAGACCGTGCGGTTGAACACGGAAATGGGAAATCCTTTGCTTTCGATGTTGAGGGCAACGTTTTCACCCATGACGGCCAAGCCGATCAGGCCAATATCAGATTGTGGTGTAGTCATTGATAATTTCCTTGATTGAATGTCTCATTTGCATACAACACCATACTCGAACTTGCTAGACGCCGCTGAACGCGCTGAAACCGCCATCGATGGCGATGACCTGGCCGGTGACAAATCCCGACGCTTCATCGCTGAGCAACCACAGCAACGTGCCCAGTAAGTCCTCGGGCTTGCCGTATTGACCCTGCGGGGTGTGCGAAATGATTGTGTTGCCGCGCGCGGTGGGCGAGCCGTCAGGTTGCGTCAGGAGGGTACGGTTCTGTTCCGTCAAAAAGAAGCCGGGCGCCAAAGCGTTAACGCGCACGCCGACCTTCGAGAAGTGCACGGCCAGCCACTGGGTTAAATTGCTGACGCCGGCTTTCGCGGCGCTGTAAGCCGGGATTTTGGTAAGCGGTTTAAAGGCGTTCATGGACGAAATGTTAATGATGTTCCCGTGTTTTTTGAGCACCATATCTCTGCTGAACACCTGCGTCGGGAGAAACGTACCAATGATATTCAGGTTGAATACGAATTGGACGCCGTCCACCGTCAAATCGTAAAACGTCATTATTCCCTCGGTCTTGTTGGTGACGTCGGCGACGGAGAGAAACTCCTTCGAAGTTGTGCCCTTGGGATGATTGCCACCGGCACCGTTGATCAGAATATCTACCGGTCCGAATGCCTTTTTGATCTGCTCGTGCGTCTGCTCGATACTGGCCTTCTCCAGCACGTTGCAGGCGAACGCGCGAGCCGTCCCGCCGGCTTTATTGATGCCATCCGCCGCCTTTTGGGCGAACTCCGGTCGCAGATCCAGAATGGCCACTTTGGCCCCGCACTCCGCCAGTGCTTCGGCCATCACGCTGCATAAAATGCCGCCGCCCCCGGTGATGACGGCCACCTGATTTTTCAGATTCACTTGAATTGGAACTGACATGCCTTCCTTTCAGAGCTTGCGAAAACTCGCAGATACGCCTGTTTACGGAATCCGCCGTGGAAAATCAACCGCAATTCTCGGGACAGCCACGCCGTCATAGCGTGCCGGGCTCGAGTCCGAAATAATTCCGGGCATTCTCGTAGCAAACATTGCGAACCAGCGTGCCCAGCAATTTCATATCGCATGGCAGTTCGCCGTTGGCAACATCCTGACCGATCATATTGCAGAGCAACCGTCGGAAATATTCGTGTCGAGTGTACGACAAGAAACTACGCGAGTCCGTGATCATGCCGACGAAGCGGCTGAGCAGGCCGAGATTCGAAAGCGCGTTGATCTGCCACGTCATGCCTTCTTTCTGGTCGAGGAACCACCAACCGCTGCCGAGTTGCAGCTTGCCGGCCACGCTGCCATCTTGAAAATTGCCCAGCATGGTAGCGAAGGCGTAATTGTCCGCCGGGTTCAAATTGTAGAGAATCGTTTTCGGCAAACGGTTATTCTTGTCGAGGCGATCCAAAAAACGGCTCAACGGCTCCGTTTGCGGCCAATCGCCAATCGAATCGAAACCGGTATCCGGTCCCAGCGTCCGCATCATCCGCGAGTTATTGTTCCGCATCGCGCCGAGATGCAATTGCATCACCCAGCCGCGGGTGGCGTATTGTTCGCCGAGCCACAGCAGCAGATAGCTGCGGAATTTGTTGGCTTCCGTCAACGAAACCCGCCGGCCGGCCCGCGCCGCCGCGAAGACCTTGCCGGCTTCCGCTTCGGTGCAATCCTCACTGAACACGAAATTCAATCCGTGGTCGGAGAGCCGGCTGCCGTTCTTGTGGAAAAAATCGAACCGCCTTTTCAGCACAACCAAAAAATCAGCCAGAGTACCGGGCGCGCCGAGTTTGTCCACCCACTTGTTCCAGTCCCTCGGGTTGTCCACCGCCAACGCCTTATCAGGCCGCCACGCGGGATAGACGCGGGTTTTCAGTTTGCCATCGGTCCGGATTTTCTGGTGATGCTCCAAGGAATCGGTCGGATCGTCCGTCGTGCACACCACCGCCACACGACTGGACTCGAGAATCCGTTGCACCGGCATGCCGGCCAGCTTCTCATTCGCTTCATCCCAGATTCCTTTGGCGGTGGATTCGTCGAGCAAACGGCTGATGCCGAAAAAGCGCTTCAGTTCCAGATGGGTCCAATGGTAGAGCGGATTGCGCAAGGTCTGCGGAACGGTGCGGGCAAAGGCGAGGAATTTCTCCCAGTCGCTGGCGTCGCCCGTGCAATATTTCTCCGGGACGCCATTGGAGCGCATGGCCCGCCATTTGTAATGATCGCCTGCCAGCCAGATTTCGTACAGGTTGCGAAAGGTCTTGTTGCAGGCAATCTGGTCCGGCGGAAGATGACAGTGATAGTCAAAAATTGGTTCGTTCTCCGCGTATTCGTGATAAAGCTCGTCTGCAACGTCGTTCAGCAGCAGAAAATCTTCGGTCAAGAACGACTCGCCAGCCCGCGAGGACGGGGCACCCGTCCGCTTGGCCTTCACTTCCGACGCGCTCTTCTCATGTTTCATTTGTTACCTCCTCAGGCACAGATACCATTCTTAACACGAAACGACCTACGACATGAAACCTGAACCGCAAATGAACTCGATTGTGTTCTCTCTTGGGGGGTTGGCCAAATTCGCATGTGGCCCGGCGGATCGCAGACCGCAAAACGGACCGACCATACCGGATTCGTCGCCTTCCTACAGCAAGGATCTGCTGTCGCGGTTCTTCTCAGCCCTGGTTCAAAAGGGCCATGTGCTTGGTCAAATGCTTGTCCAATAACTCCAAATGCAGATCCGCGTGCTTCTGCAAAAGGTCCAAAATTCGCGGCTTGAAACTTGGATGTGTCAGCACCGACCCAAACGTCACATGGAGCAATTGGCGACCAACAACCTCGTCCAAGAATTTCGATTCGTCCTTTGGGCCGCTGTACTTCGGGAGAGCCCGGACGGTTTCGGCCGTGGCGGAAATGTGGTAACTATTCCGATCGTTCTCGAAGTGCCCCCGACAAAACTCAACAATTTCAGCAAACAATTTCGCATCGGTTCGAGCCACCACGCGCAACGCCTCCAAATAACTCGTGCCCGCGGTCTTGACGTGCAACTTATTGCCGCAGACGCGTCCGATGATCGGATACACGGCAAACTTGTCCGAGCCGCTGTGAATACTGATCTTGTAGGGCCCACAATGTTGGGCGACCAAGACGTGCTCGCGCAGAGAAGCTTCAAATTGTTTCAGGTCGCCCCGGTAATCGACGCCTTTCTCGAACTCGCCGATAAAACGTGGTGCAACGCTGACCAGATTCGGCACCTGGTGGCGTTTCAGTTCCATGGCGATGAAAAAATGCTCGGCGATACTGGTCGGATCGTCAGTCTCATCTACGCTGACCTCAATCTCAAACGGACGGTCGTCCATGGTCTTGGCAATGTGACGTCCCATCATGCCGACGTGTTCCAGCGCAGCCGCGTACTTCTGCGCCGCGCGCTGTAGCGAGGCGCGGTCGAATTGCACCGCACGCAGCCCCGGCACCTCAAACTTTTTCCCCAGGTAAATGCCTTCCAGTTCCGGGGTCAATTTGCCCCGACCGACGTGTTCCGATGGGTCGAGCGTGAAGAAGCAGAACCCAGCTTCGGCGGTTCGGTCAACGTGCTCTGGCAGCTTTAAATGATCGGCATCGGCTCCCCAAGCCTGCTCATAGTCCAGCCGGGTGAGTGCGGAAACGGCCGCCTGCATGACCTCCTGCGGTGTGCGCTGCGTACGTTCCATCTCGCGGATGGATTGCTGGGCGAAAATTGGCGCAAAATCGAACTTACGAACCGCGGCGAGGTGGCCGGCTGTTGCCAGCCCGAGCCGATCACCGAAGCCGAATGATTTTTTGAGGCCAAGTGGAACAGGTCTTCTGATGCTCATAGCTGATGGAGTTCCTAAACGACGCGCCAATTCTGGCTTCCGATTCGGACTTTTCACCGTGCCAGTTACAAGGGTCTTGTTCATGATTTCCCACACCATTGGTTACGTGTTTTGTCCGGTATAAGTTGAGAATACTTGCTGTCCAAATTTTTGTCGAGCGCCGATCTGGTCCGGCAGGCAACGGCGTGCCGAACCAGGCTATCTATTTCCCAGTTCAGGTGAAATGGTTCATCCGGCGGCAACTACCCTCTTGACACGACGTAGCATATAACAAAATAGCTTTCCCCGCCAATTCTATTCTGGTAATTTTGCTGGAATTTTGATAGCCTCTTTTGAGAAGATGATGGGTAATGCGATGAGAGAGTTGACCCCGTGAACACACTGCCGCAGGCTTTGCATTTGCCGCCGCCTGGACGTCCGCGCTGGGTTTGCCCCGAAAGTGCCCAGTGGGACCTTCTTTATCTGGCTTGGGGCCATCGGCAGTATGGCCAGCACCCCATTCCCGTTTCCCGTCATCCGGGCTGGCATTATGTATTGGTGGACCGTGGTAACCCAGCCTTGGTTCTCGAGCAGGAACGCAAGGTTCTTAAGCCGGGCGATTTCCTCGTGATCGACCCGGATTGTGCCAGCGGCTGGATGGACGAGCCGGATGAGATCTGCGATCTGCTCGTCTGGATCTGGCGCACGCGGCCTTGTTGTTCCGAGTGCACTCCCGCGCCCGGGGCCTACCAGCATTGGATGATCGATCCGTCTTTGCAGCACAAACTGGAGCAGCTTCATGCTCTCTGCCGGCAAGAGGTGGAACGCCCGGATGAACTCAGCAAACTGGCCATCGAGCAACTGCGCATCGGGATCGACGTCACCGTGACCCGACTCGTGCGGCGCAAAACGCAACCGCCAGAACCGTCGGTGCGCATGGAGTTGGCGGTGCGTTGGATGGCGCAAAACCTCTCCCAGTCCAATCCGGTCAGCGCGCTGTGTGATTACCTGCAAATCTCCTCGGCCACGCTGGCGCGGATGTTCCAGCGCCACCACGGTGAATCGCCCGCCGCTTACTTTCAGCGATTAAAAATGGCCCGTGCGCAGGAATTGCTGACTGGCGGTTCCCTTTCGGTCAAGGAGATAGCCTACTCGCTCGGTTACCGGCATCCGAACGATTTCAGTCGCGCCTTCAAACAATTCACCGGCCGAAACCCGACAGGACAACGCGCCGAGTGAAATGATGGAAGCTGCGAGCAGACTTTTCGGAATCCAACCTTGACCGCGCGCGATGCGGATTTTATTGTCTGCGTTTCCGCATGTTTGTGCGGATTTCACGACGGAGCGGCGAAGCGGATGGACCTTAAACCACATTCTCTGGGGAGGATAACAACGTGAGCGACACACGCACGCCAGTCGTTAAACCCAAAAGCGCCGCTGGCCTCCATCTGAAGCCCGCCGGCCGATATCGTTGGACGATTTGTGCTCTGCTGTTTGCCGCAACGACCATCAATTACATGGATCGCAGCATTCTGGGTGTGCTCGGGCCCACACTGCAATACAAGGTGTTCAACTGGACGGACGCCAATTACGCTACGATCAATATCGCCTTCAAGCTGGCGTATGCAATCGGCATGCTCGCAATGGGGGCCATCATCGACAAACTCGGGACGCGCATCGGATATACGCTGGCGATCGGGATTTGGAGCGTCTTCGGCATGTTGCACGCCGCAGTCCGACCGGTATTCAGCCTGATCGGTTTCTCCATCGCACGATTCGGCCTTGGGTTTGGTGAATCCGGCAACTTCCCCGCCGCGATCAAGACCGTCGGGGAATGGTTTCCCAAGAAGGAGCGCGCCCTCGCCACAGGGGTCTTCAACGCCGGTTCCAACGTCGGCGCCATTCTCGCTCCGATTGTGATTCCGCTGGTGGTGTGGCCGGACGGCACGAACTGGCAATTCGCCTTCCTCACCACGGGCACATTCAGCGCGCTCTGGGTCCTGACGTGGTGGAAGGTCTATCGGCGCCCGGAAGTGCACCCGCGCCTTTCCAAAGAGGAATTGGCCTACATCAACAGCGATTCCGTGGCCGAATCCGCCACCACAAAAGTCCCGTGGCTCAAGGTGTTGCCGCTCCGTGAAACGTGGGCGTTTTCCACCGTCAAAATCACCGACGCGGTTTGGTGGTTCTACCTGTTCTGGGGTGGCAAGTTTCTGTATGACGAATTCGGCCTGGATATCAAGGGTCTCGCACTGCCGCTGGTCATCATCTACGTGCTGGCCGACGGTGGCAGCGTGGCCGGCGGTTGGCTGTCGTCCCACTTCATCAAGATGGGTTGGACCGTGAACCGTTCTCGCAAGACCGCCATGTTCATATGTGCGCTCTTCATCCTGCCGGTGATGTTTGCCACTCAACTCGGCACGCGCTTCAACGTGAACGAACGCTTCTTCGACCGTCTCCAGAAGGCTACTTTTACGACCGATAAGGTCGTCACCGAGGAGGGCAAGTCCAAGCGGGTCAAGATCAGGGAATCCGTGCCGGCCGAAGTTCAGACTGCACTCCATGCGCTTTCGGGCAAGAGTTACACGTCGGCCAAGGAATTCTTGAAAGCCGTCAGCGCGACAATCCCCAGCGGGCAGGCCAAGCAAATGGAATCGGCCCTGATCCGCAGCGCGCGCTCCGACAAGCTTTACTGGATCGCCGTGCTGTTGATCGCGCTTGCGGCGAGCGGACATCAGGCGTGGTCGGCCAATGTGTTCACTCTCGTTTCCGACGTCTTCCCGAAAAAGGCCATCGCCTCCGTCACTGGCATTGGCGGGATGGTCGGCGCCGTCGCAGGAATGTGCGCCGACTACAGCCTCGGCCAGGTTCTTACCACCAGCGGCCCGGCCGGGTATTTCTGGGCGTTTTTGGCCGCCGGCTCGTGCTACCTGATTCTCCTCGGTATCGCGCACCTGCTGATGCCGCAGATGACACCGCTGGACGAAAATCTGAAACGAGTCACAGCGTAAGAGTTGGTGAATGCTTTTGTAGCTGCGCTTCTGTGAAGCGCACGCCATTGCATTCAATTGGCAACGAGCGTCGGCGATAGAAACGGCCGCATCGTCGCACTTTTAGCGCATTACCGCGCCAGCCAGCCGCCGTCTACAGCGATGGTGTACGCCTGCACGTAATCGGACGCTGGCGACGCCAGAAACACCGCGGCACCTTGCAGATCCGTTGGCAAACCCCAACGGCCGGCGGGAATACGACCGAGAATCTCAGCACTGCGCTTCTCGTCTTCCCGAAGGGCTTTGGTGTTGTCGGTGGCCATGTAACCCGGCGCGATGGCGTTGACGTTGATCCTGTGCGGCGCGAGTTCGTTGCCCATGAGCCGGGTCAACCCCATCACGGCGCTCTTGGACGCCGTGTACGATGGGACGCGGATGCCGCCCTGAAACGAGAGCATCGATGCTATGTTGATGATCTTGCCGCCCTTGCCCTGTTTGATCATGACCTTCGCCACCGCTTGGCTGAGGAAGAACAGCGTGCGCAAGTTGATGTTGATCACGTCGTCCCAATCCTTCTCCGTGAACTCGGTCAAAGGTGCGCGTCGGATAATGCCAGCGTTGTTGAAAAGGATGTCGATGTGACCAAGCGCTTTGAGAGTCGAGTCGATAATGTGCGGCACACAATCGCTCTTCGATAGGTCGGCTTTGACAGCGGTGCAACGTCGTCCCCGTTTCTCCACGCCGGCTTTGGTTTCGGATTGATCCACCACGTCGACCGCCGCGATATCAGCGCCGGCTTCGGCAAGGCCGAACGCGATCCCCTGCCCCAACCCGCGTCCGGCTCCCGTGACGATCGCCACTTTGCCATCCAATTTGAATTGATCCAGAATCGCCATGTTTTTGTCTCCTTGAAGGCGTGTTCCTGTAGCCGCACCCTTTACAGGTGCGCGGTGTCTTCGCAGGCTAAAGCCTGCGGCTACAATTGGCTGATTTTAATCACTCACTGCAATTCTTCCACCTTGATCTGATCCATGTCGGCGAACTCCTGGTTTTCGCCGCCCATGGCCCAAATGAACGAGTAGGCCCGGGTTCCCGCTCCGCAGTGCATCGACCACGGCGGCGACAATACCACTTCGCCATTGCGCACAATCAGGTGCCGCGTCTCATCCGTTGGACCCATCGTATGAAATACTGCTGCGTCCGGCGCCACATCGAAATACAGATAGACTTCGGTGCGCCGCGTATGGGTGTGCGGCGGCATTGTGTTCCAGACGCTGCCCTCTTTCAATTCCGTAAACCCCATCACCAACTGGCAACTCTTGACGCCGTTGAGATGAATGTACTTGTAAATCGTTCGCTGATTGCACTCGCGCTGCGATCCAAGATTCGCCGGCTCGGCGTCCTTCGGGGTAACGAGTTTTGTGGGATACGTCGTGTGCGCCGGATAACTCACCAGATAAAACCAGGCCGGCGCCTTCGGATTTGCGCTGGCAAATTCGATCTTCTGGCTGCCGCGTCCGATGTACAGGCAATCCCGCTTCTCCAACGAAAGCTCTTTCCCATCCACCGCAATCGTGCCTTTTCCGCCGATATTGATCACGCCGAGTTCGCGTCGTTCGGCGAAATACGCCGAAGCCAATTCCTTCGCCGTGCCCAACAAAAGCTTCTGTCCTGTGGGCACGACGCCGCCCACGACAGCCCGGTCCACGTCCGTGTAGAGCAATTGCACGCTGCCCGGTTGAAACAGCTTCTCGATTAAATACCCCGCTCGTAACTCGGCGGTGGTCAACCGCGGGTAACGTGTCAAATCAGGTGCATATCGCATTTCCATGTTGAGTTCTCCTGGATTCTTCCGGTTGGTCGGTCGGGACCACTCGCTGGAATCGTCGTCAGAGTATCAGGTTCTCATTCGGTCAGCAACAGTTTCAGAACTGTAGCGGCAGTCTGTAACCGCCAACACCAATCGTCTCGACGCTACAGCCCAAATCGCCGGTTGATTTCCACGTTTCAACACGCAGATTGGCTTGATGCAGTCGGGGAAGTCATTGGCTCGCGAATTGTCGGCACGGATGACCGGATAGAAATCCATTTCGTCTGCTGGACACGAGTTGACGAGCGACACCAACAGGGAATCGGGGGCTCAGAATTGAGCTTAACGTTTCATCACGGCGGCGAGATGTTTATGCGATAGAATTGCTCCGGCCCAACGGCATTCGTGTCGGTAATAGTGACTTGACTGCCGTTTGTAACCGGACCCAGGTAACTCGGGAGTGGCAACCAGATGCCGCTTACCAAATCTGTACTGAATTGGGGCGCGTATGTGCGGCCCAAGGCAAGTGGCGCAAAGAGCAAATCAACCTGCGAAGGCCGGTTCGTGACGCCCGAGATCTGCAAGCGGAATACCGACGAGGCATCAGTCGGATCCAAGCCGGCCGTATACTTAAAAAGATTATTCTGACCCGTCTGATCGTAATCGCACGTGGCGCACGACGCGACATTGGTTTGCGAACCGTCTCCAAAATACCGTTGACGCCACCAATTCGCAATGCCGTCGCCGATCGTGTCCGTGTTGTAGAGTTGTACAATCTCACTGGCCGACAGTGCCCGTCCGTAGATTCGCACATCATCGATGATACCTTGGAAATAATAGAACACGTTGGCTGCTGGTCTGAATCCGATGGCCAACGGGTCGGCTGTAACCGGTATCTGTCCACTGGCGGTCTGCTGCGTGACGACTTGCCCGTCGATATACAGACTGATCAACGTCCCATCATAGACGCCGGCTATCTGATGCCAAGCCAGCTCAGAAGGCAGAGCTGTAACGAGCATGCCGTTGGTGACACCGTACAGGGCAAACACCAACTGGCCGGCAGGGTTCACAAACAGCCCATATTGGTTGTTGGACTTGCCCTTTTCCAGAATCCGAGGATAGTTGTACCAATTATTTGGGTTGACCCAGGCCGATACTGTGATGGCTTGCACTGGGTTGAGAGATGCGGAATTGGAGACCGCCACTTGATCTTCTCCTCCGAAGTATAAGGCGGGTCCGAACAGACCACCCGTCCACTGCCACGATGGGCCTGAAATCATTCCGGTGTTGTCGTTCAGCGAGGAATCGGCAGTGGTGGACCCGTAACCCTCATCGAATTTCCACCAACCCAGCAGGTTTGGAGAGAACCCGGTGGGATGACTGGCAGAGTTGGTCGGATTGGTGGCAGAGTGAAATTCCTGGAGGTCGTTATATCCATCGTTATCCGGGTCGACATTGGCCTGCGCCAACGGATTATTCGTGCTGCCAAAGTATTGAATTTGCCACACTTGAAACGGCGACAGCGCCGTGATGTAAGCCGGCTGACTGTTGGTGCTGACCAGTCCGGGGCCTGTGACCACCAGTGTTACAGGGTAGGTGCCCGCCGCGTACGTGTGCGACACGTTGGTAATCGTGACGTTGGCCGTAGTGCCGTCTCCGAAGTTCCAGAACCGGTTCGTGATCACGCCGATCGAATCATCGGTAAAGTTGACCGGCAGCGGGGCCGGACCGCTGGTCGGTGTGCCAGTGAAATCGGCGACTGTCGGGCACGTCCCACCTCCGTCGGTGCAAGGGATCTGATAGGTCAACATCATGCCACTGGTCAGGCCGCCGGCGTTGCATTCAAACTGGTCGAAACTGCTCCCGGTATCCTTCTGGATACCGACGGTGGCCGAGCTGCCATTTCCGTTGAGTGTGCCGTAGATAATGTCGAAGCGGGCCTGATTTTCGTAGAGGCGAACTTCAAAATTCAGGGACGCGCCGGCGCAATAGTAATTCCAGTACGTGGCGCGCCATTCGATATTGAAGATGCGATTGGGCGCGATGCCGCTGATGGAAGTGAAGATGCCGCCCCCGGCGCAATCCGTACGCAGATCATCCCAAAACGGCATAATGGCGTAGGAGAAGCCGCTGTAAGGCAGACAGGTATTGTTCCACTCGTAGTTGCTGCTAAGGAATTGCAGGTTTCCGTTGGGACCGAGGTTTACACTGGTAAAGTTCTGGCCAAAGAAGGTGTAGGAGAAAGGCAAATTGATCGGCGTGGTGTAATCGTCACCATGATTGGCCGAATCGGCTGTCCCCGGCACGATGCTCACCCCGTTGGACAGTGTGACGGTGTAAGTACTCGCAATGGGTGCTATAACATAATTCACATTGTTCGAGCCACCAGGATACGTAAGAGCCAGCGAGAACGACACCGGCGTACCGCAGCCGTACGGCGCTGCGGTGCCGAATTTGAACGGCGTGACGTTCGTGGCCGAGGCACCGGGCAGAAGGTCCGGATAGGTGGACAGGGGCTGTGTGATGCTGACACCGGGTGTGGTGGTCGTCAATATGGCGTTGACGGTCGAGGCCGTCCCTCCGCCGATATTCTGGACGACCAGATTAAGTGAATCGCACTCATTGGGATCGATGAACCCATTCCCATTACCACCACTCACGACGGAGCCGGCAGCGACAATATCATGGGAAGTAAAGAAGTAGGTGTCAAAAGACGCGTAGAGCGCCAGCCCGTCGACCGAATCAATCGCATTTGTCGAGAGGTGAACCTGGTTGGTGCTGAGCAGTGGCCAGCCGGGGGCGTTGGGGGTGAACGTCATCGTGTTGTGGAGTGCGGACCAGCTAAAAACACCCGATTTCGGCGGTGTCACTGAGAATGCAGCCTGTACCGAATTGGTGTCCATCGGTTTGCTGAAAACCAGAACGACGGGCGTCGCGACAGAGACGTTGGTATTCGCGTGGGACGGGCTTTGACTGAGGACCACGGGATCGAGCGGTTGGAGAAGCGACCGGGAAATGAAAGCTTTGGTGGTCATGGCCGGCACGACGATTGTCGGAGTCATGTTGGTGGCGCCGGCACTGATGATGGTGACGGTTTCGTTGGTGTCGAACAGATTCACGAGCGCGGTCCCGAGAGCATAGCTGGTGGCACAATTCGATAGTGCCTCCGAGTAACCAGCGGTGTTCAAGACGACAAAGACCTCCTCATTGCTAAGCACGCGGGAATAGGCGAACAAGCCGGGGCCAGATGGGTCGCTAGAGAGATTATACTGCATCCCGGTGCGCAAGGCGGGATAGAGCCTGCGGAAATTGTTGAGCTTGGCGACTAACCGAAAGAGCGGATGCGTCTCATTGAAATTGTCGCCTACCGAAGGACCCTGCTCGAATTGGCCGGCGAACATGTCTTCACGATCGTTTGGGTCACCGTTGCCATCGAACGCCTGCTCGGTGCCATAGTAAAGGCAGGGAACGCCGCGCGAAGTGTAGAGGAACTCCAGCGCGACGGTGAGACGGTTGGTGTCGTCGTTGGCATCACCCGAACTTAGGAAGCGAGGATTATCGTGGTTGTCGAGGAACGTGACCAGTCGATACCAAGCGTTCGAGTCGTAATTCGCCGCAATGGCGTTGTAGTGATTTTCAATCTGCTGCGTGGCAGCATAAGCTTGGGAAAAGACAGGATTGATGGTGAAATACAGCGGGTAATCCAACATGGAATCGAACTTGAACGGGCCGCCGCCTTCCGCGCCCGTGTACGAGCCAACCAACGACTCGGAGCCGTCGAAGGCCTCGCCGAACATGAAGAAGTTGGATTTGCCGATTGAGCTGCCGAACTGGTGGAGCGCCGGGCACCAATACTGCCAGAAGCCGTAGTCCACGTGTTTCGCCGTGTCCACGCGGAAGCCGTCGAAATCAGCGAGGCCGACCCAGTTGGTGTAAATGTTTATCATATTGGTGCGGACGTAGGTGCTTTCGGTGCGCAAATCGTCGAGACCACTCAACTCTCCGAGGACCACCTGCTGGGTGTCACCGAAGTCCTGGATAGCGCCATTGGTGTGGAAGATCGTCGAGAGGTCCGCCGGCACCACGTTGGTCGGATTGAACGGGAAAGCATGCTGGTTGGCGCTGTCGTAATACTGCAGGTGATAACCGCCGGGCGGATAAATGAAATTCGGCCAACCCGCATCGGTACCGTAGGTGAGGTCGCCGGTATGATTGCAGACGACATCGAGAATGACTTTGATGCCGCGCGCATGCGCCGCTGCGACCATGTTTGAAAGATCCGCCATCGTGCCCCAGTGCGGCGCCAGCGTATAAAAGTCCTGCGCCGCATAACCGTGGTAGGCAGAATTGCCACCCACGTTCAGTGGGATAGGATTGATCCAGATGGCAGTCACCCCAAGCGCTTTGATGTAATCCAACTTCTGCTGGATCCCCTTGAAATCCCCGCCGTGGATCCCGTGGCTGTCGGTCGGGGCATAAGGCGACCCATGGACACTCTCGGCATTATCATTGGACGGATCGCCGTCGAAAAAACGATCGGTGAAAATTTGATAGATGTTCTCATCGCGCCAGTCATTAGGAGAGGGGAAATGTCCGGCCGCGGCCAGCAGGCATGTGAGCTGGAGAAGAACACCGATGCAAAGGAAAGTGTGCCTGGTCGTCTTGCGCATGGCAAAAGAGTTCGCAGTCGGGATCATCATAGGCGAAGCAGAGCGAAGAGCTTGAGCGCTCCCCTCATTCAAGACCGCCTCCGTTGATGCCTCGCAACGATTCCATTTTCTACTCCCAACCTCACGCGCGGACGTGAGGCATTTCGGAGCCTTCAGGTCTAGCCCCTCGGGGCGCTGAGATGTTTGTAAACCTGGTTTCTCTGGAAAAGCAAGATAAATGCGTGTTGCGGAAGGCAAAGGCCTGACCGGATAGAATTCCATTTCGTCTGCCGGATTCGGTTGAGCCTAGAGATCAAGACTCCTATTCCCAGCCATGGGATTTTTCGTTGCGAGAGGGGAACGTCGCGCCTATAGTGCGGGACGCATTGCGGGGTGCGCCCATAGCTCAATTGGATAGAGCGTTGGTCTACGGAACCAAAGGTTGCAGGTTCAACTCCTGCTGGGCGCGCCACTCTTGAACTTACCGAACCCACCCCCTCGAACCCCATAGGCCCCGCCTGCCCGCTCCCTCAGCAGAAGTTCTCACGACACCAGCACCTTTCTCCTTGCAATCTCCCAGCCCAGCTCTTTATTTCTTAATTGTGCCGAGTACCCCTCGCATCCTCTACCGTATGTTTATGCTTGTCCATCTAGCAGCCAGAAGAGCGAACTCATGAAACGAAATCATCCTCAGACAGCACAATGGATTTGCATCATTTTGGCGGCCATGGTTTCGTTCATATTGGTTTTGGGCCAAGCGTGTCTCGCCCAAACGAACCACGAGGTGCAGAACTCGACCACGATTCACCAGACGAAGGCTGATCTTCTGGCCGGCTTTGCCAAGGGGCTGGCGTATTCCGGATTCAGACACGGTCAGCATCCGGATCGTGGCGATGGCGCGGCAAACCCAAGCGATAAGGAGATCCTAGAAGATTTGAGAATTATCGCCCGCAATTCCAACTTCGGGATCATCCGACTCTACGACTCGCAAGCAAACTCGGCCAGGGCCCTGCGTTTGATTCAAGCCAACAAGATTAGGTTGAAAGTAATGCTCGGTGCGTGGCTTTCTGCGGAAGTCAGTAATCCACATTGCCGCTGGCTCACAACGCCGATTCCCCAAGCGACGCTGGACATGAATAAGATCAAGAACCAAAATGAAATCAAAAGCGCAATTCGTTTGGCGAACGAATACCCGAGCATTGTCGTAGCCGTCAACGTCGGCAACGAAGCGCTTGTGGACTGGAACGACCACATGGTGAGTCTGGATTCCGTAATTTCCTATGTGCGCCAGGTAAAACATGCCATCCCGCAGCCGGTAACGGTCGCTGACAATTATGCGTGGTGGACAAAAAATGGCGTGCCGTTGGCGAAAGAGATCGATTTCGTTACCGTGCATACATATCCCGCGTGGGAGAATAAGGACCTTGACGAAGGATTGCCCTATTCCATTGCGAATATCCAAGCCGTTCACGCGGCGCTTCCCCACAGCCGCATCGTAGTCGGCGAAGCTGGCTGGCCCTCGGTGGCGAGCGAATTTGGCAAACGAGCCAGCGAGGAGAATCAAAAGCGGTATGTCGATGAATTGACAGCTTGGGCGGCTCGCAACAATGTCACCACTTTCATTTTCGAAGCGTTTGATGAGGACTGGAAGGGCGACCCCTCCAACGCGTTCGGAGCGGAAAAACATTGGGGCTTGTTCACAGTTGATCGTAGAGCGAAATTGGTGATGCGCGAACTGTATCCCGACCTCCTTCCTCCAAAGGCCGATAGGTAGCCGCCTCACACTGGACCGGCTTCCGGCCGCACCGGTGAGGGCGACTGCGGTTTCATTTTCGATAGCCGTGAAAGTTTCGGAGAGAGGAAAGGGACCAAGTCTCATTTGTCATAAGTCTTAAGGGCTGTTGCGCTGTCCAGTCCAAACTGCGCGCAGCCGGAGTTCGAATTTGTTGATCACCGTTGCCAAGCGGCCAATGCCACGCGCCACACTTTTCCTGTTGCCGCAGCGTGCACCAGGCAATGATAGGTCGCAACGGAAATTGGGCTGAAGCCAAGGCCGAAACCTGCCGATAAATCATTGCGGGGATATATCTGTATGCTGACGTGCGACGACTATATCGACAAGGCACAATACTTGGTGCCTGCACCGGTCATTTTGTCTTCGCTCCTGCCGCTGCTCCGTCAACCCAATATCGACTGCAACAAGGTCGTAGACCTGATTTCCCACGACCAACCGCTCACCGCCAACGTCCTGCGCATCTGCAACAGCGCCTATTTTTGCCCGGATACGCCGATCGACAATTTGCAATACGCCGTGATGCGAATCGGTTTCCATCTGATCTACGACATCGTCGTGTCGGTGATTTTCTCGTCCACGTTGCACGGGGCGAAACAAGCCGATCTGGCTGAGGCGAACGCGTTGTGGGATCACTCCGTCACCACGGCCGTGGCGGCGGTGCGATATCATCACCAGCCCGCTGCCGCCGAGGGTTATCAGCAGTTGACCGCTTGTGTGCATTTGGGGGATTTTATCGCCTACTCCATCGGGCACGGCCACGGGCTGCGTTCCTTTGACCTGAACGAGCGAGGCGAAACCTTGGAGATTCTCAAAATCTCGACGGACCACATCCTGCAATACACCACCCAAGCGTCGGAAACGCTGCAACAGGTCAAGGATCTGTACCAGATTTCTTGACCGGGCGGGATCTCCGCTGCGGAACTACGGCGTCGGTTCGATCACCACAAACCCGCTCTGGTTTGTCCCCAAAAAGAAACCTGCCCCGGAATTATCGATTTGCAGCAGCAGTCCATTCAACCCCACTGTCTTGTTAATGCTCGCGTTGAAGAAACTGCCAGTGATTTCTCCCGTTGCCGGCGTGATCTGCAAAGCGAGGTTATCATCGCCGGTGGGCGTCACCGTAACGTTACCGTCCGCATCAATCACGGCGTCCTTGACGATGTTGCTGGATAAATTGCCACCGCCCAGCGTGATTAGCGCGTTGGTCGCAATCGAAGGCGCACCCGCCACCGTCGAGAAATAGCGCGATCCAGTTGCCGTCAACGCGGTGGTGAACTCAGCCGGATAAAAGCGGCCGCCCGTCGCCGGCTTGAACCAGTCAATCGTCGCATCGATGGCGGCGTTGGTGGACAACACAATCGTTCCAAGGCAGGAGCCGCCTTTTTGGTAGAGCGCCTTGTAGAGCGGCCAGGTGCCAATCGCTGAGACGCGAATGTGGGTTTGGATCGATGTGCCGTCGGCCAAGGCGCCCTGCAGTCGTCCCTCTCCATTGCTCAATACCAGCAGCGTTGCATATCCGTAGCCCTGCGGCACGTTGACATCATTCCGATCCGCCGGCGTCAGGTCAAACGTGTACCGGCCTTTCCACGGACAGGCCCGGGCGTGTCCCCGATAAAATGCGGCCTGATCGGCCACCAGTTCCGAAGTGAAAACGCCGTCCGAAACGGTTCCGAGAATCGCATTGGTCCCGCCGTATTCGCTCAAATGCAAAATGGTTTGGAGGGCGTTCAGGTTTCCGCGCCGCACTGTGTTCGTCGCATTACCGAACTCATCGAAATGCCCGTGGAATACAGAGCGGTCGCCCGCCATCGTCAGCCTCGCCCGGAAAGAACCCGATTGTCGGAGCTTCACGCTGATGATACCGGAGCTGGCGTTGGAGGGCGCATTGGTCTGAATGACCAGGCCGTTAAATGTGCTGGGCAACCCTTTGATCTTGAAAATCACTCCGTGAAGCCTGGTGCCGCCGAAGGCCGTCGTGCCGTAGAAAAAGCCATCGCTGGCCAAGGTCAGTCCGGCATACGGAAAAGCGCCGTCAGCAGTGCCCCAAAATCGATACAGGTCAATGAACGCGCCATTCGGGCCGACTCGAAAGACAGTCCCGAAATGTTCACCGCCTCCGCGCGCCGTTCCATAAAAAGTACCGTCGTTGCCTTCGACGAGATGGGAAATCAGCGGACGACCTTGGAGGCTTTTCAAACGATGCAATTTGGTCAGTTCTCCGGCGACACTGATCTTGAATATGAGGCCGCGGTCGGACCCACCTGCTGCGGTTCCATAAAAAAAGCCGTCGCGGCCTTGCGTCAGCGTTGCTGCGGGGCTGGAGCCATTCGTTCCACCGTCAAACTGATACAGTACAGTCAGTGTCCCGGTCGAAGTGATCTGGAAAACGGTGCCGTGATCGTTTGTCCCGCCCCGGTAAGTCGTTCCGTAAAAATTGCTGTCGCTCCCCTGAACCAGCCCGGCCAGCGGCAGCGCGCCGTCGGTACCGTTGAAGCTGTGCAGCATGGTCAAGTCGCCGGCGGAAGTAATCTGAAAAACCGTGCCATCGTCATCCGAGCCTCCGTCGTAGGTGGTCCCGTAAAAATTCCCGTCAAACCCCTCCACCAACTCGGCCGACGGATGCGCGCCGTCGCCACCGCCAAAGGCATACAGCGTGACCAAGGTACCGTCCGGGCTGAACTGAAACACGGTGCCGGCGTCATTTGTCCCGCCACTGAATGTCGTCCCGTAGAAATTGCTGTCGCTGCCCTCGATCAGACTCGCCTTGGGATGTGCGCCATCGGTGCCGTCGAAACTGTGCAGGATGACCAATTGACCGGCGGGAGTGAGCTTGTAGATGGTGCCGACAAATCTGGTCCCACCGGCAATGGTCGTTCCGTAAAAATTGCCGTCGCTGCCCTCGACCACCGCAGCTTCCGGCGTGCTGCCGTACGTGCCACCAAAACTATCCAGGATAATGGGCTTGGCCCTGGGCGCCGCGTAGGATTGACCGGTCACTGCCAGCAAACCAATCACAGCCAAAATGCGGAAATCTCTCAACATGACTTTTCCCCTCAGGTTTTGTCCATTGTTCACGTGTTCCCGTCAAAAAGTCAATCATCCGGAACAAGTGGCAGCGGTCCAGTTTGAGAATTGTAACGGCGGTCTGCGATCGCGGCGGCTCATGATTCGACGCGCGCCGCTACGGCGAAAACTACCAGTACTGAACAACCGCCGATAGACCCGAGTCGAACGCAGCATGGGGCGTGGGGTTATCGGGAAAAATGGTAACGCGCCCTCCAGGCGTTGCCCAGTTCCATCAGCGTGCCGCGGTGGAGCACGCGTTCGATCACGGGAAAAACATTCCGCTCTTCATCCAGGAAGTGATCCCGTGCCATCATTAACGTGGCTTTGAACTGTCGGCGCGCTTGCCCCAAATCGTCGAGTGCTTCCACCTGTTTGAGCACCACGTCCAGCTCGTGGTGATCGTGATTCAAGCGCGCGAGTTGGTGGCGTTCCAGCAGCACGTGGTCCAAAGCGATATAAATCAGGTTGGCCTCCTCGTCGCCGTGATTGTGAAGCAGCCCCGCCACCAACCGGCATAACATCCTGACTTCACCCACGGCTTTCAACTTCGGTAGCGCGCGTTCAACCTCATCGAATAAAGCGAGGAAGACCTGGTGCTCAATCACCAGGACGTCAATGATGTCAGTCACCAGCGAAACTAACCGCAGCCAACGAAAAGTCAAACGGAGGGCGGTCAGCATGGCGCAGGTAGGAAATCGTTACGATGATCAGTGGCATGGTCGCTCGATCCACCCCTGCACAGTACGTCGCGGGGGCGACACTCCTATCGCGACCCGCCGGAATGCAACTCCCACTGCCCGCAAAAATCGTCGCTGGTGGCGTTGACCAGGTCTTCTCTACGCCTTAAAGTCCCAAACAGAATGCGATTCAATGTCACTGTAGAATCCGGCAGCGACGGATTTGTCGCTGAATGTGAAAGCATGCAATGCAGTGCGACCGGCCTCAGCCCCACCAACGCTCTCGACGCCCTCCGCGACGAAATTCGTTACCGACTCGAACTCTGCCCCTGCACCACCGTCAACGACGACTTCGTCGAACTCAACGTCGTCTCCGCGCTGTGAACCAGAACGTGTATCGGAAATGCCCATGAACCCGGCGGCGCGGTAGGGGCACCGCGCCCTACCAACGGTTTCGTTAGGATGGGCTGGCCCAGCTCGCTGTACCTTGAGCTTTATGAGATTGGCCGCTACAACCACTTCGCCAGTTTCTCGCGGTTCTTGGCGTAGAGGAACGCCAGCACGAGAAGAATCACTCCAAGACCGATGAACGACAGAATGCGGTAGATGGTTTCCACGTTCGCCAGGTCGTGCAGCACGGCCCGCAGCAAACTGAATCCCAACGTCACCAGTCCAGCCATCCGATACGACCGTTCTTTCACCGCAAATCCAAATGCCAGCAGCACAAACCCCAGCACCGCCCAACTCACGGTCAGATACGCGCTGCCCGCAAGTCTTTGTAGCGCGAACAGCGCCACCAACGTCAGCGCAGCCACCAGCCAAACGCTCTGCTTCGGAACAGTGGCGCGCCGTTTACAGATTCGCTCGGAAACTAGGAAGAGCAGGAATGCGATGATAAAATTCCACCATGCCGCAGTTTCATTATCTAAGAACACGCGACGTCTCATGGCCAGATAACCCAAAACGCCGACAATCAACGTTGCCAACGACGACCACGCAAACACGCGCTCGTTTGCCAGCGCCGCTGCAATGATCAAGATCAATGTTTCCGCCGCGAACGCCGTCAGCCGCCACGGTTTCGGAACGAAATCCAAAGTCGCGATAATGGCAACCAATATCGCAAAGACTGCATACGGCAAGAATGCAGTCGAAGCTCGCGCTGGATCGTCGTCCGCCCGCGCGCGGCCCCACATCACAAGGCCGAATGCGAATGTCACGGCGATTAAGGCCAGCGATGGCGCCAGCGCCCACGCTCGGTCATCCACTCGAGCGGCGTAGTATTCACCGTAAGCCCACGCCAACGGCAGATGCGACGCCCACAGAATTTCACGTGTCCGAAGCGCGCCTCCAACAACCGCCACGAGAACGGCGCCCAAAATCCAAACCCAAGGCAACGCGTTGGTCGAAAACTCTTGCCGGGCCGCTGTCATCGCCAATCCGGTAGCCAGAATGGCGAAATAAAAAGCAGACAGGTTCAATGTAGCCACACCTTTTACGGGTGCGTTCGTTGAATCCTCACGCAGGCTAAAGCCTGCGGCTACCACTCCGGGCGTCCGGTTCTCCAACCGCGCACAAACGAATCCTGCCGCAGTAGCAAACCACACGCCGTAGCGCAGCGCCGCGTCCCAATCCTCGTACCGGCTCCACGCATACACGGCGGCGACCGCGAATGCGGCGCGGCCTATCCAGGCAACCCAACGCAATTGCATCCAACGCGCCAGCACCAACAGAAACGCGCTTTCCAAGGACAATACAGCGACCAGCCGCACCCCTTTGAAATAGCTGATCAGCCCGAGCGTCGCAACCGCTACCCCCTGTAAGAACAGTGCATCCATCACGCTGCGTTCAGGCGCAAGCGGTTGATACGCCAACGCCGACAAGATCAACAACGCGCCACCGAAACAGAATTGAAAGGCCCATTGTTTATCGGGATACGCATGGTGCATCAGGAGCGAAAACAAGAGGAAAAAGAATACGTTGTTGAGCGTCAGTAAGCCATTGCGCTCCGGCGCGCTCATTGCCTCACGATTCGCAATCAGCCCGCCGACCATAAACACCAGCCAGTACAACGACAGAAACGCCGCGCGCAATCGGAAGTCCGGCGCAGCCAAATAGCCGGAGTCGAAGATCAGGTGGTCGAGGTCACCCCAATTGGTAAGCTTCCACACCCAAATCATGTAGGTGAGATATGTCGCCAGAACGGCGCCATAAGAAATGTGCACCCAGCGATTCCGCATCAGGAAAAAGATTGCCGCCAAGGCCAGCACGGCATTCGAAGCCAGGGTAAACGTCGCCACGCCGCTGACAACAGATGTGTAATAGCCAAAGAACAGCGCCATTCCGCCGAGCGTAGGAGATTGTTGTTCTTGCGCCACGGCGACAATAAACAGCACGACCACCGACAACATCCCGAGGGCCAGCCCGAGATTATGGATGATGCGGAAGGCATCCACGAAGTACGCGGCGTAGGTGACAAAGTACGCCAAGGCCAGCGCACCAGCCTGCAATATCCGCGCGAACTGCGGTGTCTTCTTGTCCAACCAGATGCCCAGCACTCCGATGAGGAAGCAGGTCAAATAGCCAAGCGCTACCTTGTGCGGGGCAGTCAATCGCGGCGTAACCCACGCGGCAAAGAAAACCATACCAGTCAGGAACACGGCGATTCCAATTCGCGGCAACCAGTAGGTGCCGAGCCGAACTTCAAATGACTCCTGCGGTGGAACAACCGGGGGAGGAACAAACGTTGGCGGGACTTCACCCACAGCAACTTCGACGCTCGTAGGTAGGACCGTCTCGCCCCCTGTTTCCAGCGGCGGCGGCGCGTCACCAGCCGTTCGCGACGATGTGGTGGCGGCCAATATTGTCGGTGGCGCGGTCGATTGCAGTCGATCCAATATCCGACTGATCTCTTCGAGCCGCTGCCGGAGTTGTCGAACTTCTTCGCGGAGTTGCTGCAATTCTTGCTGATCGCTCATCGCAGTTGTTACACTCCTTGTTCGTGAAGCTGCCCGCAGACTATCAGCAATTCGTGCCGCTGCCAAGCCACGAAACAATCCGCGTTGCGTGGCCGACGCCGAACCATTCACTGTTTGACTCACCCCAGAGATTTTTCGCGCGCACGCGGGGCAACCCCGATTACGGAAAACCCGGGTGGACGCGCGACTGCGGGAAACGGTTCCATCGCGGATGCGACATCGCGCCGGTCAAGGTAACCGCGACCGGCAAGACCACGCGCGTCGTTTTCACCGACTGCGCAACCAACCGCGATTTTGAAAGCGAAGAACCGGCGTTCTTGCCGCATGATGACGTGTTCTGTGTGCTCGACGGAAAAGTCGCGGAAATCGTCAGCGACGAAAATGCTTCCGATTTCGGCAAGCACATCGTGGTCGAGCACAATTGGCCGCGCAGCGGTGAGAAATTCTACACGTTGTATGGCCATCTTTCGGAAGAAGCTGTCAGTGATCCGCCATCAGCGATCAGCAGAGGGCAAGCAATCGGCCGCATGGGCCAAACGTCGCGTAGCGCCGATGCACGGAACTGGATGGCGATCGCGCCGCACCTGCATTTCGAGGTGCGCGACGTACAAGGCAGAGCTTACGATCCGGTGGAATTCCTGCAAGAGTTCCTGCCGCGCGGGTAGCGGCTGGCTCTGAACAATCGACGACAGATTCGGCGTGCCGCAGCGGCCGCACCATCTTTTCCGTGCGCCACAATTCCCAGGAGCGGAACGCGGCAGAGTGAGGGAACAGTTTCGATGTTCGTCTTCTCCGCCAGGCCACGATGTCCTCCGACAGTATCATTGAGTACGATGCCGGCAATCTTGAGCCCGTGGGCTCGTGCCTCTTGGATGGTCAGTAGACTGTGGTTTATCGTGCCCAAACCAAGTCGGGCAACGATGATCAATGGCAAGTCCATCGCCTTCGCTAGGTCCGCCACGTAATAGCCTTTCCGAATCGGCACCAGCAAACCACCGGCGCCTTCGACAAGTACGATTTGGTGTACGCTGATCAGCGACCGGTAACTGGAAAAGATCGGACGCAAATCGAGCCGACGGCGCTCGAGGCGCGCAGCGACACTCGGCGCCAAGGGATGCCGCAGATAAATGGGATTGATAGCATCAAGCGGGACCTCATCGTTCATGATGCCGGCATAGATTTTGGCATCGTTGCGCCCGCCTGCCCCGCAAGAAATGGGTTTGAATGCCGCCGCGTTTACGCCACGTCGGCGCAGCTCGGCCAATATCAATGCGGTCACGTACGTCTTGCCCACGCCTGTGTCCGTCCCGGTGACAAACAGGCCGCAGTTCATAGCAGTGAAATTGGATCAACGTCTACGCTGACGTTGACGTCTTCGGGCGGCTTGAAGGAGGTTATGAGCGGGCCGAGCGATTCGACCAGTTGCATGATTTGCTGGCTGCGCAACATGATTTGAAATCGATATTGGTTTTGTACCTTCTCCAAAGGCGCCGGCGTCGGCCCGGCCACAATAGCCAGCGTTTTCGGCGTCCGCTTCTGCAGTTCACGCACCAGGGCCTGTGCATAAAAGCTCGCCTTCGCTTCGCTGCGGCTGCGTGCGGTGATACAAATCAGCCGTGAGATGGGCGGATATTTCAATTGTTCGCGAAACTCCATCTCCTGTTCGTAGAATCCGATGAAATCGTGTTGCCGGGCATACTGCACGGCGGGATGAAACGGTGTGAAGCTTTGGACGACGACCTCACCCTCGACATCGCCGCGGCCGGCCCGACCGGCCACTTGTACCAACAGTTGAAACGTTCGTTCGCCAGCTCGAAAATCCGGCATGTGCAGCGCCATATCGGCGTAGATGATGCCCACCAACGTCACGTTTGGGAAATGTAACCCTTTCGCGATCATCTGCGTGCCGACGAGGATGTCGATCTTGCCCACGCGAAACGCACCGAGGATTTCCCGATAAAGCGTCTTGCGCGTCATCATGTCGGAATCCATTCGTTGCACGCGTGCCTTGGGAAATGCGTTTTGTATTGCCGACTCTACTTTTTCCGTCCCCATGCCCGCGTAGCGGATCGCCGGGTCGCGACAGTCCGGATTGGGACAAACCTTCGGCACGCCGCCGACGTAGCCGCACATGTGACACAAAAGTTGCGCGGCCTTGCGGTGATAGGTCAAGGAGACGCTACAATTTGGACACTTGGCCACGTGCCCACACTTGGGACAGAACAGATGCGTTGCGTATCCGCGGCGATTCAGGAAAAGGATGACCTGCTCGCGCTTGTCAAGTCGGGCTTGGATCGCATCGCGCAGTTTCCGCGAGAGCACGTGCAGTCCCTTCTGCCGGATCGCCTCTTGCCGCATGTCGATGATCCGCATCACCGGCATCTTCTGGTTGTCCACGCGGGCCGGCAACGACGTTAGCGTGTACCGGCCGCGCCGCGCATTGTAGAACGATTCCAGCGACGGTGTTGCGGAGCCGAGAACGACGGCGGCTCGTTCGATCTTGCCGCGCATGACGGCGATGTCGCGGGCGTTGTAGCGCGGCGCTTCCTCCTGCTTGTAACTGGTCTCATGTTCCTCGTCGATGACGATCAAGCCCAATGACTGCACCGGGGCAAAAACCGCCGAGCGCGCGCCGATGACAATGTGTGATTCGCCATTGCGAATCTTATGCCACTGGTCGTGGCGTTCGCCGGCGCTGAGATGACTGTGCAATACCGTGATCTGCTGGTTCTGAAACCGTGCTCGGAAACGCTCCACGGTCTGTGGCGTCAATGAAATTTCGGGCACGAGCACGATCGAGTCCTTGCCTTGACGCAGCGTGTGTTCGATCGCCTGCAGATAGATCTCGGTTTTGCCGCTGCCGGTCACGCCGTGAATGAGAATCGGTGATGGAAGACTGGTGACCGGTGATGGGGAAGAGTACTGATCAATTGCTGCCTTACACAGATCCAACGCCTGCTGTTGATCAGGCGTCAGCGGCAACGGGGCGGTCGGAAGAAACGCTTCGCCGCCGAATGGGTCTCGTTCTTCCACGCGGTCGGCAATCACGACAAAACCCTTTCCCGCCAGTTTCTTGATCGTGCCGGCATCCGTGTCGGCCCGTTGTACCAGCTTGGCAACGAACATGCCTTCCGACTTCTGCAGCACTTCCAAAACGCGAGCTTGTTTCGGGGCGCGTTTGCGCAGCTTGACAAAATTCTCCGGCGAAATCTTGCCGGGTCTGACGAACTGACGTTCTTTCCATCCGATCTTTGCCTTGCGCACGACTTCGGGTAGCGCGCATTTCACCGCCAGTTCGACGGGACAACAGTAGTATTTGCCCATCCAACGCGTGAGTTCGAGAATCTTGTCGCCCAACAACGGCTTCTTGCCGATCACCTCGCCAATTTCTCGGAGCCTGTCGTAAGACGACTTGTCGGTCAACCCGACAACGTAACCTTGGGCTTTGGTTCGCCCGAATGGCACCGCCACGCGCGATCCGATCTGGACCGTCTCGGTCAAGTGCAACGGGATCCGGTAGTCAAACTCCCGGTCCAACGCGAGATCAACGACGACTTTGGCAATGGGACTCGCCACGGCGGCCAGCATACACAGAAAGCACAAGACTGTCAGCTATCACCCGGCTTTCGGCCACCCATTCAACACGAGCCCTTTGTGGGGCTGGCGGCCGGAACGGTCGCCAGCCGGGCGATCAGAAAGGACTTCGGTGCTAAATCCTACGGACTTTGCTCTCTACAATGCCACCTTATGTCCCAACTTCTCGTTATCCTCCAAAACCCCATTACTCCACTTGCCCGCTCTGCTATATTGCCACCCATGTCACGACGCGGTTCGAAAAGCTTAACGCTAATCGGAAACTGGGTGTCCTTGGCGTTGGTGCTGGGGGCAATCGGGTCGGCCGCAGTCGTGTATTGGCGGTGGCAATACCGGGAACAGCGATTCAACCAGCTCATCGAAGAAATCGCCACGCAGAACGGCGTGGATAAGTTTCTCGTGAAAGCGGTGATCCGACGCGAGAGCAAGTTCGACCCGTATGCTTACGGAAGTCACGGCGAAATCGGGTTGATGCAGGTCACCGAGCGTGCGGGCTGGGATTGGGCGCGTGCGGTTGGCCGGCGCAATTTTGGGCGCGACGCGTTGTGGGACCCACAGATTAACATTGAAGCTGGCTCATGGTACCTGGCGCGAGCGCTGAGTCGTTGGCCGGACAAAGAGCCCGAGGAACGTTTAGCCTTTGCCTTGGCGGAGTACAACTCGGGCATGGGCAACGTGTTGCGCTGGCTGCCAAACGGACGTCAGACAACGACCGCAGAGTTTATCGATGCGATCTCCAATCCCGCTGTGCGCCAGTATGTTTCCGAAGTCTTGGAGAACTATAAAGTCTATAAGGAGCGCGGGAGACTATAAAGAAGAGTGGGGCGCCCGTGAACTAGACGGCGGTGTCCTGGGTGAGGCCAGGTGAGGCTAGGAGAAGCGCAGCCACCATCGTGGGATGTTCACAGACACCCGCACCCTTCAATAATATTCGACATCAACTCTAGCAGCTTCGCTCAAAAATATCAACACCCTGTGTGCTAAACGCTGCAAGCCAGGAAATATCTAACTTGCAAGGCAACACCGGGACAATTTAACTTTGAATTCTTGCGTTCTTGGCACGGGATTCCTCAGCCAATCGACACTTGAATTCCCGGTATCTGGACAGCAGGTTCGCGTCGCTAATCGCCAAAATCTGTATCGCCAATAATCCCGCGTTGCGAGCAGCACCGATCGCAACAGTTGCGACGGGCACTCCGGCGGGCATCTGCACGATGGACAGCAGCGAATCCATTCCCTTCAACGATTTGGATTCAATGGGCACACCGATTACCGGCAAGGGCGTATGCGCCGCCACAACTCCCGCCAAATGCGCCGCGCCACCGGCTCCCGCGATCAATACGCGCAGCCCCCGCGCATGTGCGGCACGGGCGTACTCGGCCACGTCGTCAGGCGTCCGATGGGCGCTCATCACATGCGACTCTGCCTCCACGCCAAATTCTGCGCAGGCGTCGGCGGCCAACTTCATCGTGGGCCAATCCGAGTCGCTGCCCATTAGAATTCCAACCAAAGGTTTTCCGCCTCCACTCATAAATTGAGGAACCGACCTCAGCCAGACAAAGACCTCAAAGCCTTCTCGACTTCAAGTCTTTTCTGCTCGCGTTGCGCATCGCCCGCATTGGGCGGCACCGCCATCAGGGACGCGATGCGCAGGGTGGCGCGAGCGAATGGCAACGGGATCATGAAGTTGTCCCAGCTATTGACGGTAATCTTTCGAGAAAGGTCGTATGACAAGGCGATGATCGGCGCCTGGGTAAGCTGGGAAAGACTGATCACCCCGTCCTGGCAGTGGTATTTCGGTCCTCGTGGACCGTCCGGCGTGATGCCCACGTCATAGCCTTCTTCCACCAATCGCGCCAACTCGCGTAGCGCCTCCTTTCCTCGTCGGCTGCTGGAGCCTCGCACGCAAATGAGGTTAAATTTGCTGAGCACGCGCGCCAGATGTTCGCCGTCTTTGCTGGCGCTGACAAGTACCGCGACGCGGTCGCGCTGTCGGGTGTGCCAGTGCTTTCGAAACAGATACGGCATCAGGAAGATACGGTTATGCCAAAACACGAAGATGCAGGAGCGTTGCGGCGTGTTGGCCAGGAATCCTGCAGGATCCTCAATGCGCCAGCGCACTGTGCTACCGATGAGGGAGACAAGAACCCGGAGCAACCACCCCAGCCCCCAATAGAGAACGCGAGCGCTGGAGCGCTGAAGTGCCGAAGATGGATGTGGAGCTTTGTCACGCTGCGTCATCTCAGTACCCCAACGCTCGCTCAGCCGCGATCATTCGCGGCCAGTGGTCCGCCACAAGGCTGCACATAGCTGAGCAACCGAAGATGCTGCCAGAAAATCTTGCGGAATTTGGTCATGAACTCCGCAGTATAACATCTACCCTCCGGGGCGCAAAACCGAATGTTTGACACGCCGCGCCGGGTTGGTTAGAAAAAGTCAAACCGGTCAACTGGAAGGTGCTACGTGGCAAAAGTTTTCCTCGAAAACGTCTGTAAAGTATATCCTGGCGGCGTCACGGCGGTCGATCGCACGAATCTGGAAATCCAGGATCGGGAATTCGTGGTGCTCGTCGGGCCATCCGGTTGTGGCAAGTCCACCATGTTGCGGATGATTGCCGGTCTCGAAGAGGTCACCAGCGGCAACATCTACATCGACGACCGTCGCGTCAACGACGTTCCGCCCAAGGACCGCGATATTGCCATGGTCTTCCAGAATTACGCGCTGTATCCGCACATGACGGTGTACAAGAACATGGCGTTTGGCTTGATGCTGCGGAAATATCCGAAGAAGGAAATCGACCAACGCGTTCGCGAAGCCGCGCAGATCCTCGGCATCACCGACGAACAATTGCAGCGCAAGCCGAAAGCCCTTTCGGGCGGACAACGCCAGCGGGTCGCGGTCGGTCGCGCCATCGTGCGCAAGCCCAAGGCATTCTTATTCGACGAGCCGCTCTCGAACCTGGACGCCAAGATGCGCGTCCAGATGCGGGCGGAAATCTCCAAACTTCATAGCCGGCTGAACTCGACGATGGTGTACGTCACCCACGACCAGGTGGAAGCCATGACCATGGGCGATCGGATTGTGGTCATGAAAGACGGGGTAATTCAGCAGGTCGACGAGCCGATCACGCTGTACGACAATCCGAAGAACATGTTCGTGGCCGGTTTTATTGGCTCGCCTCCCATGAACTTCTTCAAGGGCGTGATTGGGCAACGCCAAGGCGCCCTATGGTTTATCGAACAGGCTGTCGAAGGTGGCAGTCACGAGCGCTTTGGTGTTCGCGTCCCCGATGACAAGGCGAAGAGGCTGGCCGGACGCATGGGCCAAGCTGTCGTTTTGGGCATTCGGGCGGAAGACTTCGATCACAACCGCAGCACCTCGCCTGGGCAAACGGACCAGAGGATTCCCGCCACGGTTGAAGTAGTTGAACCCATGGGGGCGGAGGTTTATTTGCATCTGACTACGGTCAGCCACAGCTTTGTTGCGCGCGTCAATTCACACGTGACAGCCGATATCGGCCAGCGACTGGATATGGTTTTCGACGCATCAAAATGTCATTTCTTTGATGCACAAACCGAGCAGATAATCGTGTGAGTGCTCGGGACCAGCAGGCGTCATGACCGCCAATCCCGAGAAACTCCGGCTCTCTCATGCCCAGCGCATTTTGCGGTATGTGGGTGCCGTGGTGCTGTCCTCCTGCGCCGTGATGGTCGTCCTCGGCTCGACAGTTCTTGCGGATCGACTGCATGGCCCACGATTCCTTATCTATTGGAGTTGGTGCCTGCTCCTGACCATTGCCGCCATCCTGATCGCTCTTTGGGACGTGCTCTTGGTGCGGCGCGCTTCCAAACGCTACCGGCAGGAGCTGTTCCGCAGTCAATTCATGAGTGAGGACTTTGCCGCCAAGCTGCGGAAAAAAGCTTCCGGCAAATAACCGGCTGAGACGCGGGGCACATCCTGCTACGAACGAGAGCGCCCGCGCACCTTCTTGACGAGAGCAGCCACGCGCCGGAAGTCGACAGGGTTGAAGAGCTTGCCCGCAACCTTCAGAGAAGTGCCAACGATGACCCCGTCCGCGAATTGCAGAAACTCAGCCGCGTTTTCAACTGTAATCCCGCTGCCGATCAGGATTTTCGCCTTGGGACAAGCGTGTCGGACCCGTTGAACATCAGCTATGTCCGCCGCCACGCCGGTGCCTGTGCCAGAGATAATCAGGGCGTCGGCAGCGCCGCGATCGAGCGTATCGTGCGCCGAGTCTTCAATGGCGAAGTCGCCAAGTGGCACGGCGTGTTTGACGTGGATATCCGCAAACAAGAGCGCTTCCGGGCAAATCCGTTGCCGATAGCGAACCGTGTTAAACGCGTCGCCTTCGATGATGCCCTGGTCCGTCAGCATCGCCCCGGAATGGACGTTGACGCGCACAAAACTTCCGCCGCACGCAGCGCACAAGGCGAGGGCGGAATGGGCGTCATTGCGCAGAACATTGAAACCGATGGGAATACTAACCGTCGCACGGATGGCAGAACCCGCGACGGCCATGGCCGCCACAGTTTCGGGACCGACATTGCTTTTGGCGAATGGCGCGTCTCCAAAGTTTTCGATGATTACTGCGTCGACGCCGCCACGTGCGTAAGCCCTGGCATCAGCGACCGCATGGTCGACAGTGAATCGAAGGTTACCACCCCATCGCGGCGAACCGGGCAGAGGCGGAAGATGAACCACGCCAATGACAACTTTGTGTCGATCACGAAAAAAGATGCTCATTTTTGCGCCAGTGTGGCAAAAATGAGCATGAAAGGGCAGATTTTTCTCAGAGCAGACCAGGCGGACCAACCCGCTGCCCGACCACCGTACAGCTCCGAACTAACTAAACAGGACGCGGCGGCCTTCGAACTCCCCTTCCAGACGCACCTTACGTGAGTTGATCAGATCCGCCACGATGAACGCGCCAAGCTGTTCGTCGCGTGTCAATTCATTGACAGTGGAGATCAATTCCCCGAGTGTTGGGGGTTCTTTGCGGCCAGTTTTCGTCGCGTTGCGTTTCATGCCGACTGTTTTAGCAGGGCTTGTGCCACGGTTTGCGAAGACCCGGTTTGGGTGCTTGACGCAAGGGACTATTTTTGGAAAGGTGCGTTCGGGTTGGGGATGTAGCTCAGTTGGGAGAGCGCCTCGTTCGCAACGAGGAGGTCAGGGGTTCGAATCCCCTCATCTCCACCAGCTTTGGCTGCGCTCTCAACTCTCTTCAATACTTCCAACTGCCTCAATTATCCCGGTACTGCTGGTCGTAAACGGTGATTGCCGTCAATGTGCGATGTGGTATACTTCGCGGCGGCAGGCGTTCAATTGGGAATTTCTTACGTTGGCTGGCAAAGCACAAATCAGGAGATTCATCCATGACGAAGACATATGCTCATCCAGAGGTTCTCGTCTCGACCGACTGGGTCGATAAGCATAAAGCTGACAAGAACATGCGGCTGGTGGAAGTTGATGTGGACACTTCCGCCTACGAGCAGGGGCATATTCCGGGCGCCGTCGGCTGGAATTGGCAGAGTCAACTCTGCGATAACATTCGTCGCGACGTTCTCACCAAGGCAGAATTCGCCAAACTCATGACCGCGTCGGGGATTCGAAAAGAAACGACCGTGGTGTTGTATGGCGACAACAACAATTGGTTTGCCTGCTATGCGTTTTGGCAAATGAAACTCTACGGCCATAAAAACGCCTGTATCATGAATGGCGGACGCAAACTTTGGCAGGCTCAGAACCGGCCGTTCACCAAAAAGGTGCCCAAGTATTCTCCCACCCCGTATGTTGCTTCCGATCCTGACACGTCGTTACGTGCGTTTCGAGAAGATGTCATGGCGGCGATCAAGGAAAGCAAGTTCAACCTTGTGGATGTGCGTTCCTCCGACGAGTACAGCGGCAAAGTCATCGCCCCGCCGGGAATGAATGAGACAGCGCAACGCGGCGGCCATATTCCAACGGCGCACAATGTGCCGTGGGCGCTCGCCGTCAACGAAGACGGCACGTTCAAAGAGCATGACGCACTCTTGGAGGTGTATCGCGACCGGGGTGTGACCCCGTACGATAACACCATTGCGTATTGCCGCATCGGCGAACGTTCAGCCCATTCATGGTTTGTCCTAAAGTATCTGCTGGGTTACCCCAGCGTGAAGAACTACGACGGTTCCTGGACAGAATGGGGCAATCTTGTCAACGCGCCGATTGCGAAGGGAGATCGGCCTGTTTAACCACACAGATACAGAAGGACGCAGAGTTCTTCTGAGACATCTGTATCTCTGTGGTTCGAGGTGTTTTTCATGAGTTCGCCTGTCTCGCTTCTTCCTCAAGACGACCCCGATTCCTTACTGCGCGCCATCGGCCACACGCCCTTGATACCTTTGGTGCGAATTGGCGCAGGATTTCCCCGGGTTCAAATCCTCCTCAAAGCGGAGTGGCTCAATCCGGGAGGGTCCGTCAAGGACCGGCCTGCTTACCGGATGATTCGGGCCGCGGAGGTCTCGGGTCAGATGACGAAGGAAAAGACAATCCTGGATGCTACCAGCGGCAACACGGGTATCGCGTACGCCATGATCGGCGCACGACGGGGTTACCACGTAAAATTGCTCATGCCCTCGAATGCCAGTGTCGAACGCAAGAAACTGCTCGTCGCCTACGGTGCCGAGTTGATGCTGACCGATCCCGCGGAAGGCAGTGACGGCGCGTTTTTCGCCACGCAACGCCTATACAAGGATCATCCCGATCTCTATTTCTATCCGGACCAATATGGGAACCCGGAAAATCCGCGGGCGCACTACGAGACGACCGCCGTGGAGATTATCGAACAGACCAAGGGCGAGATTACGCATTTTATTGCCGGACTCGGCACGAGCGGCACCTTGATGGGCACCGGCAAACGATTGCGCGAATTCAATCCCCAGATCCAACTGATAGCCATGCAACCCGAAGGACCGTTCCATGGACTGGAAGGCCTCAAGCACCTGGAAACTGCTTCCCATGTCCCCGCTCTTTTCGATCCAAAGTTTGCCGATCAAACCATTGGCATCGCGACCGAAGCCGCGCAGGAAATGGCCGTGCGCCTCACTCGCGAAGAAGGACTGTACGTCGGCATCAGCGCCGGTGCCGCCGTCTGTGCCGCGATGAAACTCGCGACGACCATCGACCGAGGCATCATTGTCGCGATTTGCCCCGACGGCGGCGCGCGCTATCAGAGTGAGAAATTCTGGGAAAAGAAGTAGGAGGAACAATCCGAAATCCGAAACAAATCCGGATGAATGAAACCCTCACCCCGAGACAGCACTGCTTCTACTTGGAACATTCGCCGATTCGAATTTCGAAATCGTTTCGAGCTTCGTGCTTCGGTGTTCGAATTTAGTGCCGTATGAAAATCTCACGTAAACTTCTCGACCAAATCCATCGGCATCTCGAATCGGGTTATCCCAATGAAAGCTGCGGTGTGATGCTCGGCAAGAGTGGCGTGGTCACGGAGATTGTGTCGGTCGATAATCAGCGCACCGGCCAGCCCAGTAGCGGCACCGAAAGTGCGCGCAACCGCTATCTCATCGATCCCCTCGCCTATATCAAGATCGAACGCGATGCCGATAAGCGCGGGCTCCAAGTCCTCGGCATTTACCATTCGCATCCCGACGTGGCAGCGCGACCATCCCAATTCGATCTGGATCATGCATGGCCAAACTTTTCCTATCTCATCGTCTCGATAGTGAAGGGTAAGGCTGCGGAATCGAACTCATGGTTGCTCCGTGAAAATCGGTCGATGTTCGACCAAGAGACTGTTGAAATCGCCGATGAATAATCGCCGTTACTGTACCGGGTGGATTCGATAGAACTGTTGCGACTGGCCGAAGGCGTTACTGACAACGATCGTGGCGATACCGCCGTTGCCGGCATTGGTGAAGCCGAGTGAATCCCACGAGCCGGTCACCATATCCGACCGACTTTGAACTTCGTAATTCGTGCCGAGCCAGTTGATGAAATCCAACTGCAAATGATTGCCGGTCTTCTGGACATTGACGATACGCAATTCTGAACCTTCGTAAGCGCCGATGTCCGCGCCATCGCCACCGGTGGCGTTGGCGACGTTTGGATTATCATATCGCGGCTTTCCTCGCTGGTCTGTGCCGAGGCCGAAGCTGTTGCCAGCATCAATCGCCGGACTGCCGACGAACAACGCCATCGTTTTTGTTGATCCTCCATTATCCGCCAGCGGGCCAAGCTTGGGATCGGTGTTGATCTGATCAGTCACCGCAGTCAAGTAGCCTCCCGCACCATCACTGCTCAGGTTGTATCCATCTGAAATAACCGTGCCTGAAAGACTCTCGATGTTCTCCCCCAAAGCACCCGCGTTTAGAATGGTGTCGCCAATCTCCAGCGTCGCGCCGCTAGCGGTACTGGTACGGATATCCGAGTCACCGTCGATGGTGCTGCGGAAAAAGGGGCAACTGTACGCGTCGTTTCGAATGCCCCCGCCATGGGTGGCCGAATTGCCGCTAAAAGTGCAGGCGACCACCGTCAGTGTTGCGCTCCCGGGAGCACAAGTGAAGTTGTAGATACCGCCACCTTGGTAACTCGCTGAGTTATCAACCAAGGTGCTGGCGATAATTGTCAGGGTCGCGTCGCCATATTGGCCGTTGTTGAAGATACCGCCCCCCGTCGCCGTTGCCGAGTTGCTACTGAGGGTGCTGGCAATCACTGTGAGCGCCGCGCTGCCCGAGTAGCCCCAATCGTAGAAGCCGCCGCCCGCACCGCCCGCGTTGCCATTAATGGCGCAGTTGCTTACCGTCAAGGTGGAATAGTAATTATAGATGCCCGCGCCGTAACTCGCCATGTTGCCGCTGATTGAGCAGTTAGCCACCGTCCCAGTGGAAACATCAATAGACATTCCGCCGCCGAATTCAGCGTTGTTACCGCTAATGGTGCAATTGCTCACGGTGAGTGTCGAGTTCTCACAGGTGATCCCGCCACCACGGACACCCGACACGTTGCCGTTGGTGATGGTTAAACCGGAAATCGCGACGGTGACACCATTGTTTACATGAAACACGCGGTCAGCAGCGTTGCCGTCGACGGCGAGCACATCCGCGCCGGGGCCAATGATCGTGGCGTTGTTGGTGATGAGCAATTCCCCGGTCGTCAGCGTGATCGTACCGGCGACGATGTTGGAGAAGACGATTGTGTTGCCGCCGCCGAGATTGTTGTTATCCAGAATGGCCTGCCGGAACGAACCAGGACCGCTGTCGCCATTGTTGTAGACCAAGAGATTGGTGCCCCGTGCGCCGCCAGCCACCACCGTAAGAATAAAGCAGATAAAGCCGATGTGTTTCATGCCTTCCTGCGCCCGACCCAGTATTGCATAGCAAATCATTCGCTCGTAGGCAACACAAAAGCCTGGCCATACACCCCAAAGCCGAATACGGGTTTGACCAAGAGGCTATTGAAATCTCGAAATAATCCGCTACACTGCTCCGCGGATTGCAGTGGATTCTTTGGAAACCGTCTGGTTGACATTCACATCCAAATTGTTTTGGAGAATAGAAATGGCGATAAAAGTCACGATTCCTACGGCATTGCGGCGTTTTGCCGACAATCAGGCGAACGTCCAGGTTCCCGGCAAAACGATCAGCGAAGTTCTCGACAATCTTACCAAGCAATACGCCCAACTCCGTCAGCACCTCTATGCGGAGGACGGCAAGCTCCGCAATTTCGTGCGCGTATACCTGAACGACGAGGATATCCGCGCCAAGGGCGATGATGCACCGGTCGGCGAAGGTGACGAAATCTCCATTGTGCCGTCCATTGCCGGAGGCAATCTCGCCAAGCTCGATCCCATCATCAAAGACCGCGCCAAACTGACCAACGAAGAAATCAAGCGATACTCGCGCCACCTGATCCTGCCGGAAGTCGGCATGGAAGGCCAAGAGCGGCTCAAGGCTGCGAAGGTGTTGCTTATCGGCTCGGGCGGACTCGGCTCGCCTCTGGCGCTGTACCTCACTGCCGCCGGCGTTGGCACGATTGGCATGGTTGACTTCGACACGGTGGACTTCAGCAATCTCCAGCGACAGATCATTCATTTCACGAGCGACGTGGGCAAACACAAACTCAAGAGCGCCGAGGAAAAGCTCAAGGCGATCAATCCGAATCTCAATTTCATCCCCTACCCCGTCAAGTTGACCAGCGAAAACGCACTCGGCATTCTCAAGGATTACGATGTGGTTATCGACGGTACGGACAATTTCCCGACGCGGTATCTGGTCAACGATGCCTGCGTGATGCTCAAGAAGCCGAACGTGTACGGTTCGATTTTCCGCTGGGAAGGCATGGCCAGTGTATTCGCCCCGCACTTGGGTGGTCCTTGCTATCGTTGCTGGTATCCCGAACCTCCGCCACCCGGGCTTGTGCCAAGTTGCGCCGAAGGCGGCGTGCTCGGGATCATTTGCGGCATCATCGGCAACATTCAGGCGAACGAAGCCGTCAAGCTCATCATTGGCAAAGGCAAACCGCTCATGGGTCGGCTGCTGCGGTTTGACTCGATGGACATGAGCTTTCGCGAATACAAGATTCCGCGCGACCCGAACTGCCCTGTTTGTGGCAAGAATCCGACGATCACAGAGCTGATCGACTACAACCAATTCTGCGGCATTGGCCGCGGTGAAGAAGCTGGTACCTCAGGAGATTCTATTGTGGAACAGAAAGACAACGGACTTGGTCCCGACGACATCAGCGTCGAACAACTCAAACAGATGCGAGATCGCAAGGAAGATTTCATCCTTGTGGACGTTCGCAATCCCGACGAGTTCCAGATCTCAACGATTGACGGCTCGGTGAAACTGCCGTTGCCCGATCTGCCGCAACGGTTCAAGGAATTGCCCAAGGACAAACTCATCGTTCTCCACTGCAAAATGGGTGGCCGCAGTGCCCGCGCCTTGAAGTTCCTTCGCTCGCAAGGTTATCCAAAGCTCAAGAACGTCGCTGGCGGCATCAACGCCTGGGCCGAACGCATCGATCCGAACGTGCCGCAGTATTGAGCAGCGTGTCTGTCTTACCGGTGCGGTTCATTTGCCGATTCGCTCAACCTTTTGAGAAAATAGTTTTGAGCTTCTGCCGGATTAGCGAAGTGGCGTGGAGAATCTATATAGATCTCCTGCAAGGCGCTGCAAGAGGCACCCCCAAGAAGCAGGTTCGCGGCCTCGATCGACTCAACGAGGTTGCTTGCGGCTGGCCGGTACTTGTACTTACCGAAAGCCTCGACCGCAGGTATCCATCCCGTGGATCCACCCTCGGCGGTGTACTGGAAATAGTGCCTGTTGAGTGTGGCGAGTGCGGCGGTATCCCCCCGTTCAGCCAGATAGAGAGCGTAGCAATAACTTTCCTCGGTCTCCTTGTCATCCATGTGACGCGCGAACTCACTGTAAATCCTGCGGTCGTCAATGCGGTACAGCACGTCCCGAACAAGCCACTTGCGGACAAGGTCGTTGGTTGAGGAATTGAACGAAGCAAGAAGAAAATCTACCTCGCGTCGAGCAACGAGTTCACGGCACACGTCCCCCACAAACGCCGGATCACGGTCCTTGAGGTCTTCGGGCAACTGCTCCCAGTCTAGCCAAGCGACGAGTTCGGGGGACGTCCGGGCATGAATCCGCGCTGCGTCGGAGGGTTCACTGGAGCGGCAAGCCGTTCCGAAAAGGCTTAACAATATCACGACGACAACCCATGCGGATAACAGTTGAGATTTGCTTCGTTCCACAGTCATCATCAAAACACTAAGTTTGACATTTATCAAATCCTCGGCAATCAGACCAGTCTGTTTGCCGGGCGGCCACGCTTGCCGGCAACCATTCTCGTTGGCGTATTGACAGCCGTAAACACTGAAAAACTCAGAGCACTCGCCAAAGACTTGCGCAAACAGCCGCCGCCCAGTCCACATGAGAAGCTCGGCGGGTAAATCATCGCGGCTTCAGCCAGCGCTTATGCTTCGGCCTTAACCTTCAGTGATGGTGATGGGGACCGCAGCAACCACAGCCGCCGCCGGGATTCATGCCGCAGGCGGGCGCGGACGGAGTTGATGAAGCGACGGAGGAGGCGAACACGGAAAGTTTCTTGGTCAGTTTCTTCGAGCCACAATGCGGGCAGGCGGCAGACCCCTCCCACTTGCTCGAACGGACCAGTAGTTCGAAGTCTTTATCGCATTTGGAACAGACAAATTCGTAGAGTGGCATCGCTGGATTCTAACCGATTATTGGCCGGTGTCCACTCCCGCCGATGTACCCGTCGGGTCGAGCAGCTTCCGCTCTTCAGGACTCATCGGCATCCGCGGGGCTTCGACCTGTTTGATCTCACTGCTGAGGATGTCCTCACCAAAGGGGATTCCGAGGATCCGCGCTGTGTAGTGGACCCTGATCGTGATGCGTTTGTTGGTGAATTGCGTCCCGAGTTTGTTGGCCACGAGCCTTTGGGCAACGGTACGCTGCTCGGTATCTTCCATGGAAACCCGGATGTCTTGCGGGACGAGGTGAATGCCGAAATTCTGCGCGTCCTGCACGAGATCGTGTTTCACGGTAGCAACCGGTGAACTATCGACGAAATCGAGTTCGTGGTCCACGCGCTCCGTAAAATCGGATTTGGCTTTGTAGAGCTTGATGCTCTGGACCAAGCCAAAGCCAATTGCCAAAACCACAATAAGAATGATCGCGCCTTTCATGATTTCATTTGCTCCAATACTTTCTGTGAGGTGCGGAAATGCATTTTGGCCACCTTCGCCAACGCCTCACGTCCATGTTTCGACACCAATTCCCGGGCGGCTTCCTCGACCGCCGTCGAGGCTCCCTTCGGCAACTCGACGCCAAATTCCTTGCCGAGTTTGCGCAGCCGTCTCACAAACTCGTCACGAGCAATAATCGACGCCGCAGCCACCGCCAGATCGCTCTCGGCTCGATGGCGTTGGACCAATTCGATCTTCTTGCCGCGAGCCATCAACGCGCTCTGGACGATGCGCTTATTCCCAAATTGGTCGGAGATCGCCTTGCGACAGCCGGGGCCGCCCTTGGCGCTGTCCACGCGTTCCAACAGGTTCTCGATCACGCGGGCGTGGCCCCAACCGAGAATGTCGTTCACGTTGCGCATCTTGGCGTGCAATTGATTGTACTTTTCCGGGCTCATGGCAACAATGTCAGCCAAACAACCGGGAGTGGCGCGAATTTCTTTGGCAATGTCACCGATCCGCGCGTCGCTCTTAATCAGTTTACTGTCGCGCACGCCAATTTCCATCATATTTCGCGCGGCCGCTTCGCCAATGAACACGCCGGCGACCACTAACGGCCCGAAGAAATCTCCCTTACCGCTTTCATCCACGCCGATACGCGGCTCCAGCATCGTCGGATCAAGAATGTGCTCATAGCCCAGCCTGGCTTCCCCGAGCAATTGCGGTTCGAGGTAGAACTGGACGAAATCGGTGGTCCCCTTCCCTTGCACGACGAGTTTGCCGCTGGTGTAAAGCGCCACGTTGACCTTCTCGCGTCGATGTTCGGCGGCGAAATGCGCGTAGGGAAGATCGCGAAACATGAATCCTCGCGTCTCCAGGTCTGCCTTCAATTGCGGAATCTTGTCAGCGGGAAGCAGGCATGTGTAGGATGTGCGCTCGGCCATGACGACACAATGCCACAGCCTCACTCTGGCACGCAAGAGCGGGGTCAATCCCGAAGTCAGACGCGCTTTCCACTGCATTCTCTCGCGCTGGTACCAACGACACCATCGGAAGTTGCCCTGGCGAAAAACGCGGGATCCCTACAAAGTCTGGGTCAGCGAAATTATGCTGCAACAAACGCGGGTGGAAGCCGTGCGCGACCATTACGAGCGTTGGCTGCGCGCTTTTCCGACCGTGGAATCCCTCGCAAAAGCGCCTTATGGACGCGTACTCAAACTCTGGGAAGGACTTGGATACTACAGCCGTGCGAAGAATTTCCACCGGGCGGCAAGAGTTCTCCTACGCCAGCATGATGGAAAAGTTCCGCGGACGGCCGAGGAATTGCAGAGACTTCCCGGCATCGGTCGGTACACGGCAGGCGCCATCGCGAGCATCGCCTTTGGCCAGCGCGTTCCGCTGGTTGACGGCAACGTCGCTCGCGTATTCGCAAGGATCTTCAATTCACGCGCCGACGTGACGAAGCCGGCAACGCAGAAGTGGCTGTGGACCGTGGCCGACGAGATCCTGCCCGTCAGCGATCCCGGTACATTCAATCAGGCCTTGATGGAGCTCGGGGCGTTGGTTTGCACGCCGGTAAATCCCCGGTGCGCCGTCTGTCCAATGGATCGCGTATGCATTGCCCGAGCGAAAGGCAAGCAGGATGAGCTGCCGAACCGCGGTAGACAACAGGCGCACAAATTGGTTGTGCAAGACGCAGTCCTGGTGCGGCGCAACGGTCGGATTCTGCTGCAGCGCCGTCCTTCAAGGGGATTATTGGCCGGAATGTGGGAGCTGCCGCCATTGGATCGGAAACGAGCGCAGCCACGGCAGCCGGTACTGGTGCTGCGCCATACAATCACCAATCACAGAATCACGCTTCGAATATTTGACGGTCGGGTGGGACTAAACGTGAGATTAGACGGAGCACGACGATGGGTCTCCCCCAGAAATCTGGAGCGACTGGCCTTGCCGGCGGCTCATCGGCGTGCGCTGGAACAGATTCTCTCGGTGCGCCCTCAAATGAGCGGCAATTGTCCTTCGCCACCCGGCACGATCCCCTTCCCCAGGGATGGAAAGCGCGCGAGAAGAGCCGCCGGTGCGCGAATCTTTGATTGAGGCTGAAGACGTGCTTTTAATTGCAGCGCGTTGGCAAACGCTTTCCCGTCTTTGTGATTGTTGAAGATCACAAAGGTTTTCTTCGTCCGTTGGGCGACGGCTCGAACGCAGGCGAGAACATCGTCGAGTTCGGATTCCGCGTACAGATAATCATACCGGCCGCCGTACACTTCCTGCTTGTCACGAAACCAATTTTCCGCGTTGCGTCCGTGGAACCGGAAATAGCCGGTACCGCTCGTGACGAACTCACTGAGCGGCAGGCAATGGGCCAACGCCGGCTGGTCGATGTTACAATCAATGAATTGTTGGGCGCGGAAGAAATCCTGGACCTCGTCGCCGAGCCATGAATCATGCCGCACTTCGATTGCCACTGGCCATGCTGCAAACGACTCGCCAACCCGCTTCAACCAGTCGCGGTTCGCCGGCACGTTGCGGAACGACCAGGGGAATTGAAAGAGCAACGCCTCCAGCCGTTCTGCTTCGTGCAACGGCGACAGGCCGTTGGCAAACAGGTCGAACTCCGGTTGCGACCATGGACTTTGGCGGTCGTGAGTGAACCTCTGCCAAGCCTTCGCCAAGAACCGAAAATCCGGCTGGTCCCCAACAGTGCGCAGCCACTTCGTCGCCATCTGCGCCGTAGGCGGCCGGTAAAAGGAACTGTCCACTTCCACACAATCCATGTACTCCGCTACGGCCCGCAACCGTCCCGAAGAATCGGTGCGCGGGTATACCACGTTTTGCCAATCGGGGTAGCTCCAACCGGCCGTGCCTACCAGAATGTTACTTTGGGGCATGATGATATTGACCGGATATTATCGCCAGGTTGTCCAAAGGGAAAGGGTCAGTGGCCACCGCCAAATCTCTTTTGACTTTGACCGTTCCCGCTGACAAACTTTTGCGCCGCACGCCGTGGGACCAAACCACGGGAAAGATACAGAGCCATGCAACGAACGCAAAAAACGCCTCGGACTTCCAAGATGAAGGCAGCCAGGCACGCGATGGCCCCAAAGAAGGTCTTGTGGCCTTCGATGGGACGGGTGCGCCATATTGCCGTAGCCCTCGCCTTGGGCATGGTCGTGCTCCTCACCTTTTCCAACACCCTGCGCAATACGGGCTTCGCACTCGATAATAAATTCATAATTCTAGACGACCCACGACTGCGGAAGGATACACCCGAGAATCGCGGGTTGATTTTCCATCAGGATTATTGGTGGCCCAAAGCGGTCAGCGGCTTGTACCGGCCGTTGACGACGCTCTCCTACATGTTCAACTACTCGATTCTCGGGAACGCGAACGATTCCACGGATTATCACTGGGTCAATTTCCTCGCGCATTGGCTTGATGCGGTTCTCGTGTATTTCCTGGCGTTGGTGCTCATGGAAACATTCTGGCCGGCGGTCTTCATCGCCGCCCTGTTTGCCACTCATCCCATTGTCACCGAATCGGTGAGCAACATCGTGGGACGCGCCGACTTGTTCGCCGCTGCTGCGATCATCGGCGGGTTTTTATGCTACGCGAAAAGCACCACCGTGGAAGGTTGGCGCAAGGTGCCGTGGCTCGTAGCACTGATGCTCATTACAACTGTGGGCGAATTCTGCAAGGAGAGCGCGGTGGCGGTTCTGGGATTGATGGCGCTTTATGACTTTTTGTATCGGCTGCAGCGAAAGCGTCCGAATTGGCTCGCCAATCTGGTGGCAAATTTCCGGGAATTTGCCATCAAGGGATACGTCGCACTGGCTCCACCGTTTGTGTTTCTCTGGATTGTCCGCAGCCGGATCTTCGAGAAGTTGCGTCCGCCGGAGCTCCCGTTTGTGGACAATCCGATGATTGGTTGGAGCTTTTGGACCGCGCGTATGACGGCGATCAAAGTTATCGGCAAGTATTTCTGGCTGTTGCTCTGGCCGCGGCACTTGTCGTGCGATTATTCGTTCAACCAGATTCCAAAGGTGACCTGGCAATTCTTTGGCCGGTGGGAAGATTTCAAGGCGCTGGTGGCACTGATTTGCGTGGTGGCCGTAATCGTGGTGGCGGTCCGCAATTTTCGCCGCAACAAACCTTTATCGTTTTTCATCCTCTTATTCTTTGGGACTTTCCTCCCCACATCGAACCTCGTCTTCATTATTGGCAGCATCATGGCCGAACGGTTTATGTATTTGCCGTCCATCGGCTTTGCGGGATGTGCCGTCATCGCCACCTACGCCGTTTGCCGATGGATCGTTCCACGACTTTCTCCCGGCAACCCATCGCAACGGGCCAATCCACAGTTGGTCGCCGGGGTCGTCTTGGTTTTGATCGTGACTGCTTGCGGGATGCGGTCGTACCGGCGGAATTCTGCCTGGGAAAATGACGTCGAACTCTGGACCAGAGCCGTCCAGGTCTGTCCCGACAGTTTCAAGACACATAAATCCCTTGCTTACGCCCTTTACGAGCGAGATCAAGATCGGAATCCGCCCGCCTTTCCAGACATCGGTCGAATCATCGAAGAGGGTCAAAAAGCGCGTGCGATCATCGAGGAAATACCTGCCAACAAACCGCTCTATCGGGCCAGCATCGTTTATCTCCACCTGGGAGCTTATTATCGGATTCAAGGGGACCTGCTGGCGCCGACCGACCCAAAGTCCGCCCGTTCCTGGTATGAAAAGTCGATCGCGACGCTCAAGGAGGCGGTGGTATCGGACCATGCCTTCAACGAGGACAACCGCAATAAGGAACTTGCCCGGGGTCGCGCACCCAATCAGATTCCCGACATTGGCAACCAAGAAATCTATTCCAATCTGGCGCTGACCTATACCCGGTTGGGTCAATTTCAGGACGCTCTGAATGCGTATTCCATGGCGCGCCATCTCACTCCCACGTCCACCGATCTCTATCTGAACATTGCCTCCCTATATCTTTCCACAAATCACCCGGAGGAAGCCGCTGTCACACTGGTGCAAGCCCTGTTGATCGATGGCAACCGCAAAGATGCTCTATCGGCACTCGCCGAAATCTATGGCAAAATCGATCGCGAAGGTTGCGCGGTTGTGAAGAACGGGAACGAGCTGCGTCTCAACGCCGACTGCGCCATCGTCCACAACCATCTCTGTTCCGCCGCCTCGGGGCTCGTCCAGATTTTCGTGCAAGCGAAACAGTTTGACCTCGCCAGACAAATGCAGCACGCTGCGCTACAAAACTATCATTGTCCAGCCGGACTTTTTCAGAACCTGATTCCAAACCAGACCACAACGAGTCCAACACTATGAATCGCCTTCTCTGCAATTTGCTAGCCCTCAGTTTCCTGGTAACCGTCTCGTCAATTCCGGCCGCCAGTTCCCCGCCGCCGTTGCCCAGCACCCTGACACTGCAGGACTGCCTCGATCTGGCCCTGAAACAGAATCCGTCCATTCTCAAAGCGCAGGAGGAAATTCGTCGCACCCACGGCGTCATCGTGGAAGTGCGGGCCCAAGCCGTCCCGCAAGTCAATGCTTCGGGCCAGTATGAACAAATCCAGAGAAGTGGCATTGACAGTTTTCCGGGCGCCAGCAGTGGCATCTTCGTCAACCAGGAACGCCCTTGGAGCGCCCAGGTTGAGATTTCTCAGTTGGTATATTCCGGTGGGAAAGTCAGAGCCGCCTTGCGCGCCGCCAAGCTGACCGATCGGATCGCAGCTCTCGGTTTTCAGAAGGCGGTAGCAGACGTCGTTCTGAGCGTGCGCACCAATTTTTATCAAATCCTCTTGAACCGGGCCCAAGTTGAGGTGCGGGAACAGTCCGTCACGCTTCTCGAACAACAACTGCGTGACGCCCAGTCCCGCTTCGATGTGGGTTCGGTGCCCCGATTTAACGTCCTCCGTGCGCAAGTCGAACTGGAAAACGCCCGGCCGCCTTTGATCCGCGCGCAGAACGATCTCCGACTCAGCAAGCAAGCGCTCGTCAAACTTCTGGCCATCGATTCTCAGAACCAGACGAACGCATTTACGTCCATCAATTTCAAAGGCGAATTGGCCTACGTTCATCACAATTGGGTTTTGTCCACGGCACTGCAACAGGCGCTCGCGCACCGGCCCGAATTCCTGCAAGCCGAGCAGCAAATCGGCGTTGCCGAGGCGAACGTGAAAGTTGCTTCGGCGGGATACAAGCCCGAAGGAACGGTGTTCGCCGATTATGGCTGGCGCAACAGCAGTTTCAGCGACGAGATCAGCGACATCCGGGAAGGCTGGACGGTAGGCGCGCAGTTGAACTGGGCCATTTTTGACGGCTTCCAGACCCGCGGCCGCGTGACTCAGGCCCGAGCGACCCTGCAAGAAGCCAACCTCGATTACGCCGACACGCGGCGCCAGGTGGAACTCGAGGTCCGCCAGGCGTATTCGGATTATCTCCAAACCCTGGAATTGATCGAAGCGCAGAAGAAAACGGTGGAAGAAGCCGAGGAGAGTCTGCGCCTGGCCGAGGCGCGTTTTCGCGCGGGCACGGGAACGCAACTCGATGTCCTCAGCGCCCAGACGGCGCTTACGGACGCACGCTCCAACGAAATACAGGCACTTTACGATTACAATGTCGCCATCGCCGCCCTCGAACGCGCGACCGGCATGACTGTGCGTGGTGCCGATTAGTCCCATGCAATTGGAAACCTTCGCGCCGCTCGATGAACTGGGGCTTGTGGTTCATGCTTTCACTCTCCGGACGACGGACGACACCAAGTCGGACGAATTTCAGCAACGCCTGGTCCATTCGCTGGGGTTCTCTCAATTCGTCATCGCCGGGCAACCGCATGGCAATGCCGTCGCCATCGTTACCTACCCCTCGTCGATAGACGATGTGGATGCGCTGATTACACGCCGGCCAAACCTCCCCCTCGTGGTACGTTGTGCGGATTGCGCCGCCGTTTTCATTGTGGACCGGATCACGCCGGCCATTGCCCTCATTCACTCTGGCAAGAAAGGCACGCAAGGCCATGTGACCGCCAATGCCCTCATCGCCATGCAACGTGCATTCGGCACCCAACCGCTCGATTGCCTCGCCTTCGTCAGTCCTTCCATCGGCCCGTGCCATTACGAAATGGATCTTTGGAGCGCGATCGAGCAGCAGCTTCACGACTGTGGGGTTCGCGACATTCATAATCCGCGGATCTGCACGGCTTGTCATCTCGACCGCTACTTCTCCTACCGGGCCGAAAAGGGCAAGACCGGACGCATGCTGGCGTTTCTGGCTCTCCAGCCATCATGAGTTTCCTCGTGCCGCCACGACGGTTCGATCCTGCCGTTCCTGAAATGATGGATCGCCGTGGCAACGATGCGACGCTCTTGCGGGCTGACCTGCGCGTTCTCGAAAAGATCAACCATTACCTGGGCGGTTATCGCATTCCCTTGAGTTACCTGACAACTTTCGCGAAAAAGGAGCCCATGACCATTCTCGATCTTGGTACCGGCGCCGCTGATGTTCCCGGGGCCATCGCGCGCTGGGCCAAGACCAACCGCCGCGGTGTGCAGCTTACCGGCGTCGACCGCAATCCAGAAATCCTCCAGATTGCCCGCGAGAACGTGGACGGCTGGCCAGAAATTCGCCTGGAACAAGCAGACCTGCTCCATCTTCCGTATCGGCCCAACAGCTTTGACTTCGTACTTTGTTCCCTGACTCTCCACCATTTTTCTGAAGGTGAGGTGGTTGCAATCCTGCGGCGGATCCACGATATTGCGCGCGGCGGCTACATTATCAACGATCTTAGGAGAAATCGGATCGCAATCGCGTTGAGCAAGATCATGGCGCAGACCGTCATCAGCAATCCCATCGCGCGCTTCGATGCCCCGGCGTCTTGTGAGCGGGCTTTTACTCCCGCCGAACTGCGTGATCTGGCCGGGCGTGCCGGTCTGAGCGGTTTCTCCATTCGCCAGCACCCATTCTTTCGGATGTCTCTCGTCGGACACAAATGAACGTTCAGGTCCAAAACGAGATTATCATTCGCGCACCCTTGGAGAACATTTTCCAAACGACTGCCAATCTTCTCCTGTGGCCACGAGTGCTGCCACACTACCGCTGGGTCCGCATTCTTGAAAAGGGAGACGATGGATCTCTGGTGCAAATGGCTGCCTGGCGCGGTTGGCTGCCGATCCAATGGACGTCCCGATTCAAGGTGGATAGTGCTGCGCGCGAACTACACTTCCAACATTTGAAAGCTTTTACACGCGGGATGAAGGTCAAATGGACTTACACGCCGGCGGAACACGGCGTGATCGTGCGTATTTCGCATGAGTTGAATCGCTGGTACGCTGGACTGATCGCCCGTTACTTTATCCATCCCGTGGCTTCCCGGACGTTGGCCGGCTTCAAGGAATACCTGGAACGCGGCGATTGCCGGACCTCTCCTTCGCTCAACACCGGCAGAATGGCCCTATCAAACCAGCGGGTCACAAACTCATGAATCGCGTCGTGATCACAGGCCTGGGAGTGATTAGTGCCGCCGGCACAGGCGAGGATAAGCTGTGGGACAGCATACGCCGTGGCACATCGGGCATCCGCCGCATTACGCGTTTTGATGCGACGGGGTTCGGTTCGCAGATCGCCGGAGAAGTCAGTGACTTCGATCCGCTGGCTTATTTCCCGGCCCGACGCGTGAAACGGTTGGATCGTTTTGCGCAGTTTGCACTCGTGGCGGCCAAAATGGCCGTCGAAGATTCGGGGAATGGATCCTCATCGCTTGTTGAAGGCCAGCCACCGTATTCCCAAGTCGGCGTTTGTACCGGCTCGGCACTGGGCGGTGTGGCGCTGGCCGAGCATCAACACGAATTGTTCATGCGGCAGGGAATGGACGCCGTCAACCCGGCGCTGGCGTTTTTGGTGTTTGGCGGATCGGGCGGCTCTCACATTGCGATTGAATTTGGATTTACCGGCCCCGGCAGCACGAATTCCAATAGCTGCGGTTCGGGAACGATTGCCTTGGGAGAAGCCTTTCGATTCATTCAAAAAGGAGAGGCGGTGGCAATGGTGGCCGGCGCGGCCGAAGCCCCGCTGGCGCCTTTGACCTTCGGGGCGTTTGACGTGTTGCGTGCGATGAGCAGGAAAAACGATGCGCCGGCCTGCGCTTGCCGGCCCTTCGATCTGAACCGCGACGGCTTTGTGATGGGTGAAGGAGCTGCCATGTTCATTCTTGAAGAACTCGAACATGCTCGCCGTCGGAACGCCTGCATCTATGGGGAAATCCTGGGCTACGCCTGCAGTAACGATGCTTATCACATGCTGGCGCCGCGTCCCGACGGATCGTGCGCGGCCCGTTGCATGCGACACGCGTTGGCGGACGCGCAGATCGGTCCAGAAGGTATCGATTACATCAATGCGCACGCTACTGGCACACCTCTTGGCGATAAGGCCGAGACGCTCGCCATCAAAAATGTCTTCGGCGAACGCGCCCGGCGGATTCCAATCAGTTCCACCAAACCGTTCCATGGCCATGCCTTGGGCGCCTCTGGAGCGATTGAAGCCGCGATTTGCTGCCTCGCGTTCGCCCATGATTACCTACCGCCAACGCTCAACCTCGCGCATCCGGATCCCGATTGCGATCTCGATTACGTCGCAAATGAGGGGCGACCTGCGCGCGCGGATTGCATCCTCTCCAACAGCTTCGGTTTTGGCGGCATCAATGCCAGCCTCGTACTCCGCCAGTATGGATAAATTCGACATTATTGTGGTCGGTGGCGGTCCCGCTGGAACAACTGCGGCCACCTGCTGCGCGCAATTGGGGATGAGCGTCGCGCTTTTCGAACATGCCCGTTTCCCGCGTCGCAAAGTATGCGGTGACGTAATCAATCCCAATTGCTGGCCGGTACTGGAACGCCTTGGCGCGGCTGAAAAAGTCCGGGCTCTGCCGCAGCAAAGAGTTGACGGTGCCGTCTTCACCACTTCGAGAAACAGGTCCGTGACCGTTCCCGCCTCTCCTGCCATGGTCGCCATTCGCCGGAGTTTGTTCGATGATTGTTTGCTGGAGCACGCTCGCAATTGCGGCGTGACCGTGTTCGAGTCCGAAACAGTCCACGGAATCGCCTGTGGCAATGAGGTTGTCACCCGTACCGGGCGATACCTTGCGCGAAGAGGGCTAATTGGCGCCGACGGGCGTCACTCTGGCGTGGCGCGCACTTCAGGTCTGGCATCAATATCCGATCGAACGAGCGGACCAGTCGCTTTTCAATCGCATTTCCGGGCCTCCAAGGCTCTCGATTCCAACGTCCAACTGCACTTGTTCCGAGGCGGTTATTGTGGAGTGGTGCGCCTTGACGCCGAACGCGCAAATCTTTGCATCATCACGGGCCGGCACAACGCGCAATTCCACCACGATCGCCAGGCGCTGTTTGCCAGAACCGTTGAGAGGAATCCACATTTTCGCGCGCTCGGCATCACCGCGGAGCCGCTGGAGCCGTGGCATAGCGCTTTCCCGTTACGCACCCCGATGAACGTGCCAGCCAGAAATGGTGTATTTCTGGTGGGAGATGCCTTGCGCGTCATGGAACCATTCACGGGTCAGGGCATTTTCTTTGCGCTACGTACGGCTGAATTGGCGGTCGAGGCGCTGGCGACTTCTCCGTGTCCGGAGGCCGCCTATGCCGCAGCGGTGGCACGTCTCTATCGAAAGCGGGCGCGGACAAACCAGTGGGTGCGGTGTTTGATGTACCACGAGCGGACGGCCGATTGGCTGCTGGCCGCGCTGAAGTTTGGTCCGGCCTTGCGGTGGTTGGCCGGCAACGTTCTCAGCGCTGGAGAGCAGGTGCGGGCTGGCTGTCCAACACCTCGCGGACCTTAGCTGCCAGAACCGATGCAGTAAACGGCTTCAGGAGCAGGCTTACGTTTGCGTCCGAGACGCCATGCTGACCAATCGCGTCGGCCGCATACCCTGAGATGAACAGGATCCTGGCTTCCGGAAAGCTCATGAGAATCTGATCAGCCAATTCCCTGCCATTCATTTCCGGCATGACCACATCGGTCAGCAGGAGATCGATGGATCTCACCTGACCGTGTTGAACCAGACGGATCGCCTCGTCTCCGGAAGTGGCCTCGATGACATCGTAGCCCAAGCTCCGCAGTACCGTGCAACCGATCTTTCGCACACTGGGTTCGTCTTCGACCAACAGAACCGTCTCGGAACCGCTGGGCAGAGTTTCCCGCCGTACGATTGTCTGATGATATTCCGCGGGCTGGGCCACCCGGGGCAGGTAGATTTTAAACGTTGTACCTCGGCCCCATTCCGTTTCGATATCGATATGGCCGCCACTCTGCTTGATAATACCGAAACAAGTGGCCAGGCCCAAACCGGTTCCCTTGCCCGGCTGTTTCGTGGTGAAGAACGGCTCGAAAGCGTGCGCCCTGACCTCTTCCGTCATTCCCGTTCCAGTATCGCGCACTTCCAGCATCACGTACTCGCCCGGTTTCATGTCCGGATGCAGACCAGCAGTTTCGTCGTCCAAGGTGATTTTAGCCGTCGCAATGGTCAGATTGCCGCCATTCGGCATGGCATCGCGGGCATTGACCGAGAGATTCACCAGGACCTGCTCAATTTGCCCGGGATCGGCTTGGACGTTCCCGAGATTGGAACTGCACCGGGTCTCCAACTGCACGTCTTCGCCGATGAGCCGTCGCAACATTTTTTCCAAATCCGTAACCAAGGTGTTCAGATCCACGATTACAGGTCGTAAGATTTGTTTACGGCTGAAAGCCAGAAGCTGTCGCGTCAGCGCGGCGGCGCGGTTGCCGGCTTTGCTGATCTCGGCGACGAACGAACGCAAAGGGTCCTGTTCGTCCAACTTGCGATGAACGAGATCGCTGTAACCAATGATCGCCGTCAAGATGTTGTTAAAGTCGTGGGCCACACCTCCCGCCAGGCGTCCAATCGCCTCCATTTTTTGCGCTTGGCGAAATTGTTCCTCCAGATGTTTACGCGCCGTGATATCGCGGGAAATGCCGAAAGTGCCTACGATCTTACCTCCTTCATCGTAAAGCGGGGCCTTGGTGGTGGACAACCAGGTTTCCTTTCCATCCGGCCGTGTTTCCTTCTCCTCTTGATCGACCAGGGCCCGCCCGGTGCGGATGATTTCCGATTCGTCCTGATAGGTCTGCTGGGCACGCTCGGGATCCGAAAAATCGAAGTCGGTTTTTCCGACCACCTGCGACGGCTCAGCCAACCCGAGCCGAGTGGCATGTGTCCGGTTAATCCGTAAAAAGCGGCTCTTCGCGTCTTTGAAATAAATGCTGTCGGGAACGTTTTGCATCAGGGTGTCCAGCAAGTATCTTTCCAGTGCCAGCGCCTCCTCGGCCTGTTTGCGCTCCGTGATGTCTTCTACCGTTCCCACCCGTCCCGTCGTTTCCCCCTGCTCGGAAACGACAGGGGCAACACGGATCTGTACGCGGCCAATCACTCCATTGCGCTTCACAATTCTGCATTCAAAGAGAAACTCGCCGCCACGGCGGATAAAGGCGAGCCACTGTTCCGTAACTCGCCCCCGGTCTTCCGGGTGAATTCGCTGCAACCATCCGCTGCTAAGGCTCTCCGTCAAATTGATGCCCAAGAGATGACGGCAACGCGGATTCACATAGGTCCATTGGCCCTCCAGATCGGTTGTAAAAATGCCGAGTGGCGAACTGGCACTCAGAGACCGGAACATTTCTTCGCTTTCGCGGAGGGAATTTTCTGTGCGCTTCTGATCCATCTCGCGGCGTTGGAGCGATTCCGCCATTTGATCGAATCCCCGCGCCAATTCCTCTAGCTCGCGGGGTCCTCCCGCCACCCTGGCTCGAGCCGTCAAATCGTTGGCGCTCAGCCGTTTCGTCGTCCGCAGCAAAGGATTTACCCAGCGGACAATGAAGATTCTGGCGGCGATTTCCGTCAACGCCACGATGAACAGCGTCAGTGCGGCGACAATCCATAGATGTTTGAGCAGAACGTGTTGGGCGGCGGCAAACACCACCCGGCGCGGTACTCCAGTCGTGACAAATCCGCGTCCCCGTGAGATCGGAACAATGGCGTACAGGCGCGGTATGCCATCCATCCCCTTGGCTTCCGTCAGGCGCTGGCCCTGGAGAAGCGCGGCGCGCAGGTCTGGAAGCTCCGCCATTTGTTTTCCGACCCATTGCCCCTCATCCGGATAGCGGGCCAGGATGGTGCCGTTCCGGTCCAATACGGTAAAGGCTGACCCCGAAGGCAAGTTCGCAACCAGCACCTGCCTCTTCATCCAGTCCAAATTCAACGACGCGAAGACGACGCCTTTGAGCCGTCCCGTTTGATCCCAAATCGGATAGCCGCAATTGATTCCTGGCAGACCCGTGATCCGACCCACTTGAAAATCTCCCACAGCAAAATCCTGAGATTGAATGGCACGTCGGAAATAAACACGATCACTAATGTTCACGCTTTCGCTTGCCGGTGCGGCGCTGCATCTGACGTTGCCATCAAGATCTGCGACCCCAAAATTGGCATAAGCCGAATATTGCGCATTGAGATCGGAAAACAGCGATTGACATCCGGACCGGTTGTCCCCCCGCACTTCAGGCAACCGCGACAGTGCAAGCAGGAGTTGGCGCGTTTCGTCGATCTGCCGTTCCTGATTCATGCACACGGAATGCGCGACCTGCAACGTGGCTTGTTGGGCCTGGTTCCTCGCCGCAGTGTAAAAGCTGATGCTGGCGGCCACCACCAGGATTAATGACGGAATGGCGCCGAGCAAAACCAACACAATCAGTCGCGAGCGAATCGTCGGAAACAATTTACAAATGCGCAGCCCCCAACGGTCCACCCATCCGCGGGCCGCTATGGTTTCGTCACTCGCGCTCGTCACCTTATCTGCCATGATTCGGTTCTGCTTGGATTGCGTTTCCTTGGATTCCAAGACGCCTCGGTCCAATGGATTGCGCAAATACCATGCCGGAGATTTTCCTGGCGGACCTCCTCCAAATGCTGCCTTTCGGGGCTGACCACATGTACATTCTTGAACGCGCCCTCAGACGGCACTCTCTCCTTGCGAAGCACAAACACCCCGCTAAAATTCACTTTATGCACGATCAGCACCGCAACCGCGCCGTTTTTCTTGACCGGGACGGCACAATTATGAAGGACGCCAGTCATGTCGGCAAAGTCGAGCAAGTGGTGCTAATTCCCCACGCGCTTTCCGCCCTGAAGCGGCTGCAAGACGCAGGCTATGCCCTCTTCGTCATCACCAATCAATCCGGAGTGGGACGCGGCTATTTCACGCACGAGGCAGTCGAGTCCATTCATGCGCACCTGAACGAGCGCTTCGATGAAGCGGGCGTTTGTATCGAGCGTTACTATGTTTGTCCACACCATCCGGAAGATCATTGCGACTGCCGCAAACCCAAGCCCAAGTTTCTCTTCGACGCGGCCCGAGAATACGGACTGGATCTATCGCGTTGTTTTATGATTGGTGATCGCCTGAGCGACATTCAAGCGGGTCAGAATGCCGGGGCCAAAAGCATCCTGGTCCTGACGGGCGCGGGACGCGAAACGCGCGCCAACCCGGAAGCCAGGCCCGATCATCTGGCCGACGACCTCGCGGCAGCCACGGAATGGATCCTCAGCCAACAATCACATCAAACCATTTCATGAAAACGGGAGATCCGCTGTTGCCATCACCCGCCAAAGTCGATATTTAACGGATTTGCATTTGGAGGCGGTTTGCGGAACTATAGAGCCGAGGTTGGACGATGCCGACGCTACGTGATCCCGAACGGAAAGCTCTCGCCAAACTGCTGGCGGATGACGATCCACGCGTCCTGCGGTTGCTGGAGGAAAAATTGAGCGAAATGGGCAACGACGCGATTGCCGCGCTGGAGTTTGTGGAAAGTGCCGGTGAGCCTTCGGCCCAACAGAATGCGCGGCAGATGCTGCGTTCCATCCAAGGGCGCAAAGCATGGGAAGCGTTTCACCATTTCTGCGCGACCGGTGGCGAACACTTCGATTTGGAAACGGCCGCCTGGCTTTTGGCCAAGACCCGGTACCCGGAGCTGGATGAGCTGCCCTACCGCGTCCGGCTGGATCAGATGGCCAAAGAATTCCGCGAACGGCTGACCGGACGGGAAACCCCTCGCGGCACGATTGAAGTGTGTAATCGCTATCTGTTTCACACACTCGGCTTCAGCGGCAACAAACAAGACTACTACGACGATGATAACTCCTATCTGAATCGGGTGCTGGATCGCCGACTGGGCATTCCCATCAGCTTGTGCGTTCTGTACCTGCTCTTGGCGCGGCGGCTGAGTTTACCGCTGATCGGCATCAGCCTGCCCGCTCATTTCCTCCTCAAATGGCAAGCCCCCGAGGCCGAGTTCTTTATCGATACCTTCCACGAAGGAGCGCTACTGGACGAAGAAGATTGCCGTGAGCTTTGCGCGCGGCTGGGGGTGACTTTTCAGCCGGCGTTTTTGTTGCCGGCGACACCCCGGATCATTGTCCTGCGAATGTGCAACAACCTGCACGCCATTTATGCCGACCGAGAGCCGGCCCGGGCCGAGAAATTCGCCAAAGTCATCTCGCTGCTCATGAACGCCTAGCACGGCGTCCGAATGCCGCACCCTACGGACTGGTAATCTTGATCTTGATTGCTCCGTAGTTGCCGGTCGGCCCCTCCACGACAATCCGATAGGTGTTGGTTCCGTCAGTGGTAAAGCCGAGCTGCTCTCCACCGACGCCAATCACACCGTTCGTGCAAGCCACTTGGGTCAAATTGCTGCACGTGTCGCCGGACCAGATGGAAATCATGGTGTCGAAGTTGCTGCCGTCGGTGGAGACGGTAAAATGCCTGCCAGTCGTCCCGACGGTCGTCGGCTTGATCTGCCACACGGCATCCCGTCCTCCCGTACCACATGTGGGGCTCGGGACAGAATCGACGGCTTCGAACGTGCTCGCGCTGCTCGAGTAGACCGCACGCGCAAACGGATTTCCCGTCGGGAAAACCACCGATTCGGCAAAAGCGCACGTGTTCCCTGACTGTGGACAAGTACTTTGAGTAGTTGGATCAACTGAAATCCCGCGCAATTGCGTTCCCCTTTTGGCCGAACACTCCACAAGCCCAACCGGGAAATTATTGGTAACTCCGCTGCGGTTGAATTTTCTCAGCAGGGCTTTCGACGTGTTAATTGAGCGAACGTCCTCAGTGCCTGCGGCTGTACGGGCCTGTTGCAGCAGGTCGGGCGGAAAATTGACGGTAGTGACGCCATTGAAATATGTCTGATCGGACGGATTGGTATGAAGCAGTTTGGTGTTGGCAATTGCCGCCATCAATTGCACGGCCAGATGCTTGCGGGCTTCACAGAGCTTCGATTTGTTGGTTTTTAGCCAGTAAAAGCTCAGTGCCTCCATCAATGTGTCATACGAATCCGTAACAGTATCGGCGTTACGGTTGCGCGTCGGCAAGCTGATGAACCCCAGATCGATATCACCACCGTTAAGCTGAATGGCTTTCAACAGCGTGGCGCAGGCGCAGTCTGAAAGGGAATACCCGTGCTTGAACCAGAAACGCGCGTTTCGGGTGGCACCGACCGAATTCGTCGAGGGAGTTATGAGGGAAGTGATGATGTCCACGATTGCCTGACCCGTACCCGTGCCGTCGCTGGACGTTTCGAAGAAGGTACCCCCCGACTGAGTGGCGTAGTCCTCCATAATCTGCTTGATGTCTGGAGTCTCACCAGACGTGGGGATATAAATCGACGCTATCTGAATGCCAGCGGCGCCGGCTTCCTTCGCCACCAAGTCCGCATGCACGTCATCTACACCGGGTGTGTAGGTATCGTCACAGCCACCGGGATGGGCGTCGGTGAACACGGCCGCAATCTTGGCGCATTCGGGACGGAACGATCCGAGCGGCGCATTCGAAACGATGCAACCCGTGTCCGTGGTGCCAGTCACCACGTATTGCAGAGCCGCGTCGGAAGATTCGGGTTCCCCATTTCCTCCGGTCGCTGTCAGCGCCTGCACGGCGTTGTTGATCAGGGACGTATCCGTCGTAAACGCCTGCCGCACGGTCACTCCGTCATTGGTTGAGCCAGCGACGTTCGGAAACGAAACGATCGCGATTCTCAAATCGCTGCCGGAAGCCGCTTGTGCGGATGATATGATCATCGGCAGGGCACTTTTGACGTTGCTTTGAGCGCCCCCCATACTGCCGGAATCGTCGACTACCAGCACGAGATCCAAGCATCCACAATCCGCGGCGGCCTTGTTGACGCCAAGCATTGCGCTGAGAACAATCGCCAAGGTTACAAGGCAATATCTGCCGGCCTCAAGGACTTCGCTCTTGAGTAATTTGCTCATATTCCAACCCTTTTCACTTTTCGTTAGTGCCACAAATACGACGGGCGTTCCCATCTATTTCACGATCACCTTGGCAATCACAACGTCCACCTTGGTCGGATCGGCAACCGATGTGAATTTGATGGTGAACTGTTTCGCTGTTCCTCTGGGCACGTTTTTGTCGGCCGAGATCTGGACGCGTATCATCGTGGCGTCGCTGGTCACGGCAGTTGGCGCGAGAGTGCCGCTCGCATGGGTCCCGGCTTCCACGGCTGAGGTAATATCGACCGGAGCCGCAGCGCCGAGGAAGTACCTGACGGTGAAGCCTGCGCTGCTGCCTGTTCCTTCGACCGTGAATTGATCCGGACTGGTGCCCTTATTTTTCACGGCGATGAAGAACTTCGCCGCATGGTTTCCTCCGCGTTGGAGGTTCCGCACAATTCTCTGTCCTACACCTGTCGAGTTGAGCACGCCTCCCCCCCGCATCGTTTTCAGATTGCGTGTTTTCCCGATTCTGGCATCCGGCTGGCCAATGCTTCCGGTTCCGGTCAATGAAACCAAATGCGGACTACCCGCAGCATTATCGGTGATCGCCAGTGTGGCCGCCACCGGGCCGCCGTCCGTGGGGGTGAAGATCAGGCCGATGGAACAAGAGGCCCCCGCCGCGAGCGTGCTGCACGCGTTGGTGACAATATGAAAGCTCCCGGCGTTCGCCCCTATCAGCGCAACTCCCGAGATCGTCAGGTTGGTGGTGCCACAGTTCGTGACCATCACGTTCTGCACCGTGCTGGTCGAGGGCACACCCTGGCTGCCAAAATCAAGGCTCGTTGCGCCCAGGCAAACGACCGGCGCCGGTGGAAGGCCGGTGCCGCTCAACTGCGCGATCCGCGGGCTGCCGGTAGCGTCATCCCGCACCACCAGACGCGCCGTGCGCAAGCCGGTCGTAGTCGGAGTGAACGCCAGACCAATGGCACAACTGCCGCCTGACGGGATGGTATGGCCCCGGCAAGATTGTGAGACCAACAGGAAATCGGAAGGATCGTCGCCTTCAATGGCAATGTCCGAAACATTAATCCCCCCCGGAGATGAATTGGTCAACGTAACGGTCTGCACGACGCTGGTTGTTCCACCGACTTGCGAGCCAAAGTTGAGATTGCTCACGCTGAGAGAAACCTGTGAGGTCGCGCTGACGTTGAGCACCAGATTACCGCCCGGCCCATCATCCAGTGGTTCCACCACAACAAAGTACGTGTTGGAACCGTCGGCGGTGAATGTAACGGAGGATTGAGAACTCACATTGGTCGAGAAAGTGGAGACTGTTTCGATCAAGGCCCCGCAAGGTCCGCTCACATAAACCGGCTGCGGCACGACCAACACGCGCCAAACGGACAAGACTGTATTAAAGCTACTGCCGACCGTATCGATGGTGAACTGAGTCCCCGTAGTTGGCCGGTTAATCTGGAAGAATTCCTCCGCCCCACCGATTGCGGCGGAAGGACTGGGATGAACGTTGTGATAGACCGCTTTCGTGAGATTATTGGTGAATGCAAACGGAAAGGTCGTGATGGGAGCCGCGGTCTGGCACGAATCGTTGGTCGACAAATTGGGCACATCTGAACGCGCCGACGGCGCATCGGAGGCATTGTAAACAACCAGGGCAAAATCCTGGCCCACGGGCGTATCGATATTGGGCACGCCAGCACCCGCAATATTCTCTGCGGTTACCACGACGCTCCACGGGCCAGCTTGTCCTGCGGGCAAGAATACGCTTTCCACGTTGTTGATGTCATCAGCAGACAGATTTTGGCTCGCGGGATCCGGTAGAGAGTCCGGGCCGTTAAACCTGTTCCCGTAGTAAGTATGACCGCCCACGGTCACTTCCAGATTCAAATCATTCACCAATTGTTTGAATGCCGTAGGGTCACCAGGAGCATCCAACCAAGCCACGGTCACGCGGAATGGCTTTGTGGAATCCGCTACGGCACCGCTGACCTCATAACTCTGTCCGGAGCGGCTGAAGAACGTCTGCTGAGGAACCGGATTGGTCGTCGACAACGGGGTATCAATGGCCCGTCTTGTCGTCTCATCGCGAATCAATCTTGGCACTCCGTCAAACATGCGCGCCAGGTCCAGTTCTCCCATTCCTTCGGCTTTTGAAGGCAATGATTCCAGGGCTCCCGATTTGGGATCGATGAGCGGGAGGTAGCGGGCAGAATTGCATATGTAAGCTTTGGCCATCGCTGGGCTGGGTTGCAACAAATTCTGCCCCTGCTCGTCCTGAAGGCGGTGCTCGAACCACCACCACAGCAATTGCGCGGCTGCGGAAACTGCCGGAGCAGCAAAGCTGGTGCCGCTGGCGCAGGTATATGCATTCCCGGTCGCGGGGACGAGGTTTGTGCCGACAAGAGTGAAAAAGGTGGCAAATCCGTCGACTCCGAAAATTCCAGAGCCGGGAGCGACGATCTCCGGCTTAAACCGTTGATCAAGAGTCGGCCCAAAGGAGGAAAATGTGCTGATATCGAAGGAATTATCCGCTTCGCTCGGAAACTGGACGCAGTTGGTCGCATCGGCCAAACTGCGAACATTCTCACTGGCCCCAACGCTAATCACGTTCTTGGCAGTGGCGGGAGGCGTGATAATAATATCTCCAAATCCGCCATTGCCACTTCCCAGCCCTTGGGCATTTCCTCCCGCAAAAATGGTGACCATCTCTTGATTCAGTGCCAACGAAAACGAAGGCTGACCGTTGGTGTTGATAACAGAGCTTCCGGAATCCAATGCATCCCGAACAGCAATATCGTAATCCAGAGAATCTCCATCATAAATACCAACATTGCCTCCATTACCTGCGACCGGCGATTGACCCCAACTGTTATTGGAGATGCGAGCGCCGAAATCCTGGTATTCGTTAAGAGGAATGTCCAGCAACGAGGGATGACTGGCGTTGGGGACACAAACGATACAGTCACTGCCAGAAAGATTAAAAATAGCCATGTTGGATATTCGTCCAAATGGAGATATGCCGAGCCCCTTTCTGAATCCATTGGAATCCAAATTCACAGGATCGCTCTTGCTGTCGTTATATCCTGATGCTACGGACATCACGAATGGCGCGTGTGGAAGGGTCACGCAATAGGTCGCGCCCGGAGCACACAACCCGATAAAACCTACCAGACGCGTGGTGTTGCTCGGATTCCCAAACTCAAAGAAATCGTTGAAGTTCAGAGCCTGTTCCCCATCTTCATCGGCAACATCAAGAATGGGATATTCCGCCGGATTTGTGCTGAATCCGACAACGTTTGTTAGAAAATCCAAGTAATCGTCGACGCCTGGTACGGGTCCATTTCCGGGCGGTTGGCTTACGCGATCTGCCGAAATCAGGTCCTGGACTTCGTCTTTCGACTCCAATGGTGCGCAGCGCTCGATCCAAAGCACATCCGATATTTGCGCGATGCCAACGAGACTCACTGGAGTAACTGTGATCCTCGTGACAATTTGCGCCCCCGTCAGCTTAGACCGGCCGGGTTCTCCAATGGCATAACGATTGATCGCCAACAGAGTCTGATCGCTGTCGGGGGTGTTCACGAACCCAATCTGCACCTCGATCGTACTCGTAGGGGCGTTCAAGAGATCAGGCCGCATCTTGTAGTAGGGATGATAAGGGCCAATCCACTGAATGGGGCCCGATGGGGCTATGAGCTTAGCGAGGTTGTCTTCAGCGGATTGATCCAGCCAAACTACATAGGCGTTATTGGGAACATAATTCACCACCTGCACCGCGCCGCCTTCTTTGAGTTGGTCCAGCCACTCCGGCTGAATCGGGCCTTGGAACTGAACGAGCCGCAGGCGTTTTCCTACTGGATTCGTTTGGCGAAGGTTATCCGGCAGGACCGGTTCAGGCTCAGTGGTGTCCAAACTAATGGAACTCATCTCAATCCGGTTGAACTGATCAGCCTGAGAAGCGCGGCTGCCAAAAGCTTTCTTGAGTGCGGCTTCCTGTGCATCGTTTGCCTGCACGAGCCAAAACGAGCCGTAGTTCTCCACATTGGTGATCCCACTGCTTTCGAGTTGCGCGATCGAATCGTTTCGACCCGGGTGGATCAGCATTTTGTGAAGCCGCTTGCCCGGTGTTTGGGCGAACGCCGGAACGGCCATCAACAATCCAAGGCTGACACTCAGCAGTATCCAGTTGCAGCGTCGCGCCACTTTCATTCTAAGCTCCTCCATCGTTCTCCGTAATTGAAGTCCTCCGCCAATCCAATCTATTGCCCCATGCGACGGAAGCGATTCTTCAAGCGGACTGGGCAACTCATTGCCCCGCCGCTCCGACGCCAACGGCGCCTCCTACCTTCGTTTTCTTCTCTCCATTAATTCTGATCCAGCCCAGCGTCCCACTGACCTCAACTCCGCCTTGAGCAATTTTCGCCTTCTTGGCGTTGATGCACTTGAGGCTTCCATGAGCGACAATGCTGCCGACATTGACATATCCGTCGCCGTGGTGCTTGCGCCTGACGGTGATCGAGAGCTGGCTCTTGGCAGTCGTATCGAAAAGCTCGATTTCATTGATGGGGGCACGGGAATCTCCGGACAATGAGATCTCCATCGACCCGGGTCCGGAAAGTCTAACCGTCACAATATCGCCATCCGCGTCAGCGAAGGCCTGCAGCTTCCGCCCGACAATCTCCAACGTTGCCAGGGATGGTTCACCCAGACTGGCACCGGAAACCTTGTCCAACATCACTCGCAACATCTTGTTGGTTTTCTTGTGGTTCTTTCCGCCACTGTTGAGAAGGGGCACTGTGAAGATCTGGCTCGTATCCCCAGGAGCAAATGTCATCCAGCCTGCCGTGGCCACATAGTCCACACCAGCCTTCGCTGTGTCAGCGACCGTGGAATACTGGACCGTTACAGGGTACGCAGTTTGACCGAGACGGTCCACCCTGACAATTGCAGCCCCCGCGTTGGCACTGACGATTTGAGTTGCTGCGCCAAGGATCACTGCCGCTTCCACATCGTTACTTATAATCACGGTGTTGTTGCTGGTGTTGAAATCATACAAGGTGGTGAACACTCTCGCTGTATTGACGAGGGTCGTTTCGACGGTGGTGGTAGCAACAATGGTAATGTTCGTACCCGTTCCGCCGGCCAGCGAACCCAGACTGCAGGCAAACACGCCACCGGGGGCGGGACAGCCGGAAGAAGAACTCACGAAATTCACACTCGACGGCAACACGTCCGTAACGGTCACACTCGTGGCGGTGATCGAAGTGAGGTTCGTGATCACCAGCGTGTAAGTGATATTGCTTCCCACGATCCCCGGGTCGGGCGCCATGCTTTCGCTGATCGCCAGATCGGTTGCCGGATTTATCGGCAAGAAGCAAAGTTGATCCTCGACGCAACCTACTGTATCCGTCGCCGAGATCGTAAAGGCCAACGTGCCGGCATTGGTGGGGGTTCCAGACACGAGTCCCGCGCTGGACAACGATAGCCCGTCGCCGGCCAGTGTATCACTCCCGCTGGTCACGGCGAAGACGTAGGGTGGGAAACCACCTGTCGCCGTGAGCTGTTGACTGTAAGCCACGCCCACGGTCCCGGTCGCAAATGTCGACGGTGAAATGGTGATGGCGCTGCATCCGACGGTGAGACTGTAATCCTGCAAACTGGCGCAGCCCCTCGCATCGATCGCCGCGACGGTAAAGCTCACGTTGCTGGCAGACGTCGGCGTGCCGGACAAGACGCCGGCGGTTGAAAGCGTCACCCCGGCAGGCAGGGCGCCGCTATACATGGAGAACTTGTAAGGAGACGTCCCGTTCGTGGCAGTCAAAACCTGGCTGTACGCAAAGCCGGCCGTCGCATCCGGTAGATTGGTCGGCGATATGGTGATGTTGGGGCAACTGTCATTGAGAATCAGTGTGAAAACGAAATTGGTTTGGCATCCGTTGGCGTCTTTGACGTTCAGCGTGAAAACACTGCTCCCGCTGGTTGGGATACCCGAAAGCGTGGCCGTATCACTAACCGTGCTGGAAAGCGTTAATCCTGCCGGCAAGGAACCACCCACTTGCGTAATCGTGTATGGTGCAGTTCCTCCGCTGACGGTCAACCCTTGGTCGTACATGCCTCCCACGCTCCCAGAAGGCAAGAGGAGCGGAGTGACCGCGAAAGAGGGACAACCGACGTTCAAAACGAAATTGCGTGATCCCTGGCAATTCGCGGCATCGGTCGCCGTCACTTGAAACCCGAACGAACCAAGCGCCGTTGGCGTCCCCGTTATCACCCCCGAAGTGGTCAGGAGGACTCCGGGGGGCAGCGAACCTGATGTTTTCGCAAAGTTGATGCTGCCGGCACCACCGCTTGCCGAAAGCGTCTGGCCGTAAGCCCCCGCAATTGCTGCACTGGGCAATGTTTGCGGCAGAATCGTCAGGGCGCTGCAACCCACGATTATTGAATAGTTCCGACTGGCGGTGCAACCGTGTGCGTCGGTAACGCCGATTGTGAAATTTAAAACGCCCGCTTGTGTTGGCGTGCCGGATAACACACCCGCACTGGATAGCGAAAATCCCGCGCCAGCCAGCGTCGCGCTTCCGGTAAGGACGGTGAACGCGTAAGGTGCCGTGCCCCCAGAGGCAGAAAGCGATTGGCTATAGGGCACGCCCAGTGTCGCGCCGGGGAGCGAAGCGGGAAGCAGCGAAATCGTCGGACAAGTGATCACAATCGTATATGTGGCTACGCCGGTGCAGCCATTCGCGTCCGTAGCGGTTACAGTAAAGGGATAGCTTCCGGCGGTGGTGGGATTTCCGGACAACACACCCGCATCAGACAAGAGCACCCCCGGAGGAGGCTTCTGGACGCTAGTCACAGCAAACCTGTAAGGGGGCACGCCATTCGTAGCGGTGACGGTCTGGGTGTAAAGGTGCCCAATGCTTCCGTTGGGCAGACTTAGAGGGGAAAGGGTGATCGTCGGACATTCCACGCTGACATTCAACTGAACCAGGGCATCCCCACCATTGTACCCATCCACAACGACGTAGTAGTCGTTGGTTCCATCGGCGGTGAAATTGAGTAAGGCCGGCACCGTACCGCTCGACATGACTTCCTCCAGCGAGCCACAGTCCCCGCGCCAGATGGAGGTCACCGCATTCGTGCCAGAACAATTAACTGAAATCGGTGTTCCCTCGTTTGGCACCGGCAACTTGAAGAATTCCTCGATCCCGCCCGTGCCAGCAGAAGGACTGGGATGGACATCGCTGTACGTGCTGCTCGTGAGATTGTTTGTGAACGAGAAGAATATGTTCGAAATGACTATCGCCGATTGGCAAGTGTCATTGGTCAGCAAATTCGGGGAATCCGAAGTGGCCAATGGGTCGCCAAACGCGCCCGTGCCGCTGTTATACACGACCAGCGCAAAATCCTGATTCACGGTAGCCGGGCCAACGTTGGTTACCCCAAGACCCGCAATCGTCTTCGCTGTCACGACCACTTGATAAGGGGCTCCTGCGGTGACCGCCCCACCGCTCGGGAGAAAAACGTTTTCCATATTATTCCTGGTATCGAACCCGCCTCCAAAAACGGAATGATCTTCACTAAAAACGTTGCCTTTGTACAATACTCCCCCGATGGTCACCGACAAATCCAGATCGTTGACCAACTCCTTCGAAGCCAAAACAGGACCCGGTGCATCGACCCAAGCCACCGTCACACGAAATGGAGTATCATTCGTCAGTATCTTACCCTGCACTTCATAGCTTTGGCCGGACTGGGTGAAGTAGGTTTGCTGGGGTGCGCGATTGGTGGGAACCAATGGCACGTCAAGGGCACGCGGGGAAGATTCATCGCGCAAAACTCGCGAGACCCCATCAAACATCCGCTGTAAATCCAACTCGCCCATGCCCTGCAAAATGGAAGGCAGGGTGTCCCTGGTCCCCGTTTGCGGGTTGGTGATCGGCAAGTATCGCGCCGAATTGCATAGATAGGCTTTCGCCATCGCCGGACTCGGCTGTGACAGCGCCTTGCCCACTTCATTGGTCAGCCGATGTTCAAAATACCACCACAAAAGTTGAATCCCCCCGGATACCGCGGGCGCCGCATAGCTGCTCCCGCCCCCGGCGCACACATATAAAGCCGTGTAAAGAGTCTGGGTACTGTTACAGGTTGGATCAATGCTGTTGATGATATACGGCGCGAACGGGACGAGGTTTTTGGCATCACAGTTCGTGGTAGTCAACCCGGTCAGACCTATATCGATGCCCTCCGCCAGTTGATCGAATGCCCCGACAACCCCAGCGCCCGCCGCGACAATGTCAGGCTTGATCCGTGCATCAACGGTCCGACCGGCTGCAGATCTAGAATACATGTCGAGCGAACTGCCGCCATTCCCACAATCAAACCGTGGAACTACCGACGAGCCGACAGAGATGACATTCTTGGCCGTCGCCGGCGCGGTCACGCGCATATCGGCGAAACCGCCTGCGTTCCCTTGGTTGCCCGCATCACCCAAGAGTGCATTACAGGCAAAGACCACGATCATCTCCTGATTCAGGGGCGAGACCGAGTTGGGGTCCGATCGAACGGCGTCACGCACGCCTATGTCAAATGTCTGCGAGTCCGCAGTGTAACGGCCCCCATTGTCTCCCGTAGTGCTAATATCGTCAGCCCAACTGTTGTTTTCGATCCGGGCAAAACCAATATACGCCTCGGACATCAGGGTGACGAAGTCGTTGAGGCAAATAGCCGTCGCGTGGTAGGTAGGGAGGCAAGCAACGTTGTTTACCACACCTATTGAAAACACCGATGATTCCATTGTCCCCCAAAGACGGTTGATGCCAATGAGACCAAACGGGGAAACACCCATACCGTATTGAAATCCATCCGCGTCGGTCCTAATCTCGCTGAAATTGGTGACCACAACGGAAGTGAAGAGAGTGTTCGTCGTAAAATCCATTGGGCAATTGGTATCCCCTACTGAAACCGTGAAGTTTGTGAAAGTATGACTCGTGGTAAAGCAAACATCGGTCACTCCCGTGTCAAGAAAGATTGTGACGTTGGCGGTACCTGATGTGGGGCAAGCCAAAGCATTCCCTTGGTCATCAGCTCCAGGGATATGCACAGTTCGATTTGTAGTAATGGTTCGCAGCGCCAGACTCGGCTTGCCGACAATGTTGGTACCGGTATCGTACCCGGCCAAGATGGACGCTACCATCGTTCCATGTCCAAGGAGATCGGCCGTTTCCAAGGGTTTGAACGCCGCCGAATCATCATCCGATATGCGAGTGGTGCAACCCAACTGAGTTACCGGGTCACCCGCAAGCCAAGGAGGCAGCAGATACTCGATGCGAGCGAAAGAATTCGTGTTGCCCAAATAATAGAACGCCGGGTGAAATGGACGGCCAGTTCCATTATCCAGACCCGTGTCGGCGATGTCTACTACAGGGTAGGTGCTTGGATTGAGGAATGCGGTCATTCCGCCGCCCACCGTATTGGTTAGCCAGTCCAAATAGTGAATACCAGTGGAAACAGGCGGCGGAGGCGTGGGCGAAAATAAGGGAGGCTCATTGGTCTGTGTGACGAGCGTCAAGTCCTGCACTTCATCCAAGATGTGCTTCGGCCACTCCTTCTCGATCCAAAACACATCCGGAAGGCGCGCGATTTGTGTCAGGTTCGATGCCGGCACACTCATCTCAATGATCTCTTGGCCATCGCGCCTCAACGAGTCTCTGACGTCGCCGAACCCGTACGCTTCGCTCTCGGCGTGTGGTTGATCCACCACGTTCACGCGGACCTTGATCGATTGTGGTCCAGAAGCCGATACAAGTTCCGGCGAGATTTTATAGTACGGATGAAACGCTCCGATCCATTGGACCGGGCCCTTGGGATCAATGAGACCTGCAAGCTTCTGCTCAGCTTGGGAATCGAGCCAGATGAGGTACGCATCGTTCGGAATATACGATACGATGCTAATGTCCCCAGCGGCTTTCATCTGCCCGATCCAGTCCGGCCTGATGGGGCCTTTGAACTGAACCAGCCGCAATCGCTTGCTGCTATCATTTGTCTGCTCTCGAAGCTGGCGCGGAATTGACGGTTCGCCCACGCCGGTGTCAATCGTCATCCTGCTCAGGAAGATTCGATTCAAGTCATTTGCTTTCGTCACCCGGTCGCCGTAGGCTTTTTTGAGCGCCTCGAATTGACTGTCAGATACCGTCGCAACCCAGTATGAGCCGTAATTGTCGGCATTGCTGATGCCCATGTCTCTCAACTCTGCAATGCTTTGGTTTCCAGAGGGATAAATGATGACTCTGCTTTTCGTGGTAGGAGTCGTCGTGGGCTGGGCATGGGGGGCACGCTGGGAAAGGAACAGGCCCACCACGCACATGAGACCAACAAGTGCGCAAAATCGCCATCCAGAGGATTTCATTCCTAGCTCCTTCATACTGTTATACAGATAAAAATTGGCTGGTGGACATCAAAGTATCAAAAGAGCTTTTCTCAATGCAACCAGAATGTTTCAACAAACCGCAAAAGGAGACAATTCGTACTACCGACGGCCATCGACAGCCCAACCGACACTGCCAACCCGAATTGAAAAAACGAGGGTCGGCGCGATGACACGCTCCAACTGAAGAGTAGCCGCACCCTTTACGGGTGCGCTTGGCCCGCGCAGTCTGAAGCCTGCGGCTACAGAACAACCCATTAAAGAGTGTGTCGCAACAGTTGTATATTCCGCTTTCGTGGCGCTCCGGGGCCGCCGCTGCGATTCCCAAATTGCACCACCGCCAAAAAACGCTTTCACTTTCTGTGCACCTTTGGTATGAGTGCCGCCGGGGAGATTAGCCAGGCGAACCTTTCATGAACGTAACCCTCACCGAAAACGATTTGGCCGACTTGAAAGAAGGCCTCCGCCGTTGCCGTCCCGAAACGGTTGAGGCCGCCATTCGTTTCCGTGAACAGGGTGACCTCGACGCGATCCCGCAGATCGTGTACGGGATTCTGGAACGTTATCAGCCCGCCACCGCCACGATCAAACTGGCTGAGGCGAGCCAGGACACCCGCCTGATCGAAGACCTCGGACTGGATTCGTTGACGCTGCTGGAAATTGTGCTGGCGATCGAGGAGGTCCTCAAGCTGCGCATCGAAAATGAGGAATTGCGTGAAATCCGCACGCTCAGGCAGCTCAACAATTTCTTGCATGCCAAAATCACGGGCGCCAAAACAGAAGTCTCCAGCAAGCGTTACACCCGCGAACACATTGCCCTCGTGTTGCCGCAGCAACCGCCCTTCCTGTTCCTCGACGACGCTGAATTGAACGGCGAAACGCTCAAGGCCACTTATACGATCAAGGGAACCGAGTCGTTTCTCGAAGGCCATTTCCGAGACGAACCGGTCTTTCCGGCCTCGATCGTCTTCGAAGCCATGGGCCAAGCGGCCTGTCTGTGGGTGCTGGAAAAGGCCCCTATTCTGCTCGGTAAGGAAATCAAATCCAACCGCGTCTTTTTCGCCTCGCTCGATGGCGCGCATTTTTATCGGAAGACCCGGCCCGGCGAGAAACTCGAGTTCAGCCAAAAGCTGGTGAAATTGCGCGAGCCGTTGGCAATTTTCGAGGGTGCGGTAACTGCCAACGGGGAGCGCGTTGCCAAAGTCGAGCGGCTCGTCCTCGCGTTCGGCGAACAACTGCTGCCAGAAGAGCCTGCCACTGCGACCGAGCCTTCGGGCAACGCCGCGCCGCCAGCCGAAACCCCAGATGCCGTCGCGCCCCCAGAGGGATCCAATGGGTCGAGAAGCCCTGGGTCCTAGCCGGCCAGCTAAAATCCATATGCCTTCAAGCATCTTCGTTGCAGGCCGACTCTGCGAGTCGGCGGATTCTGCAACGATTTCGCCGCTTCACAGAAGCGGCCTACAATCAAAATCTGACACATGAAGCGCGTCGTCGTCACGGGCTTGGGATTCATCACCAGCATCGGCAACAGCCGGGCGCAGGTGCTTCGCAGCCTGCAACAATGTCTCACCGGTGTCGAAGTTTTTCCTGAATTCGCCTCCGGCGACATCCCCATCAAGCTGGCTGGCACTGTCAAAAACTTTCAGTTTCCCACAGCGTATTTCGAAGACTGGAGTTATCCGTCCGAATACCGGCTCACACGCGAACAACTGCGGCCGATGGCGCCGAATTCGCTCTACGCTTTCTGTGCCATGCAACAAGCCATCGCCGAAGCGCAACTCGGTCCCGAACTGGTTTCTAATCCGCGCACCGGCCTGATGTGCGCTTCGGGCGGGTCGATGTGGCTCGCCTACGAAAACTATCACACGATGTTGACTCGCGGCGTGGCGCGTTGCCAACCCATGGGCATCATCAACGCCATTCCCGGCTCCCTCTATATCAATCTGGTGTCGTGCTTCAAAATCAAGGGTGGCTCGCTCGGTTTCTCCAGCGCCTGTTCGTCCTCCTCGCACGCGCTTGGCGCCGCCTGCGACCTGATCCGCCTCGGACGGCAGGACACCGTTTTTGTCGTCGGCGCCGAGGACTGTAATAAATTCAGCATCCTTCCCTTTGCCGGTATTCGCGCGCTCAGCCTCCAAACCGATCCTGCGAAGTCACCCTGCGCGTTCGATAGCAGCCGCGACGGCTTTGTCGGCACGGGCGGCGCCGCTGTGCTCGTTGTTGAAGAATTGGAGCACGCCCGCAACCGGGGTGCGGTGATAGAAGCGGAGGTCCTCGGCTGGGGGCAGTCATCCGATGGTTACAACGTCATTGCACCGGATCCCACGGGCGACGGACTCAAACGGGCCATGGAAGAAGCGCTGTGCGACGCGCAACTGCAGCCGAACGAAATCGATTACATCAATGCTCATGCCACTTCGACAACCGCTGGCGACGTCAGCGAATGCCGGGCCATTCAGAGCTTGTTCCATAAGGGCAAGCTTCCGCACGTCAGCAGCACGAAAAGCCTCACCGGCCACGGCCTCTCATTGGCGGGTGCCATGGAGGCGGCGTTCTGCGTCCTGGCACTGCAGGAAAGATTCACGCCGGTGTCGGCCCACGTCACCCAACTCGATCCTGAATGCGCCACCGTCCCGATCGTTACCAAACCGGTTTCCGACGCGCCGCGCATCGCACTGAGTAATTCGAGCGGTTTCGGTGGCACCAACGTCAGCATCGCCCTGCGTCGCTGGGAAAATGGCGAATCATCCTGAAATGGTAGGGCGCGACCGCCGGGCGCGCCGCACCGTCTTTCTCACCGGCGCCAGCGCCGGCATTGGACTGGAAACCGCCCGCCTGCTTGCGGAGCGAGGGTCCGAGGTTTGGGGAACATCACGGGATCCCAAGCGTCTGCCAGGTTTCCCGGGTTTCCATCCCGTGCCAATGGATTTGATGCAAATCGACTCCGTCCGCAACGGCTTTGCTGCGGCCCTCAAGGAAGCCGGCGCGTTCGATGTGCTGATCAACAATGCCGGCGCGGGCGCATTCGGTCCACTCGAGGCGATATCAAGGGAAATCGTGCAGGAACAATTTCAGGTTCTCGTTGAAGCACCGGCCGAGTTGATCCGACTTGTCCTGCCGCAAATGCGCGAACGCAGTGGTGGTACGATCCTCAATGTCACTTCGCTGGCCGCAGTTTTGCCGGTTCCGTTTATGGCACCGTACAGCGCCGCCAAAGCCGCACTCAGTGTGCTGACCCAGGGGCTCCGCGTGGAATTGGCAAACACACCCATCCGCGTCGTCGAGATTCGCCCCGGTGATATCAATACAGCCTTTCACGACGCGACGAAAAAGGTGAATGCCGCGGCGAACACCGAAGACGAACGACGAATGCGCGCCGCTTGGGAAACTCAGCGCCACAACATGGCTGCGGCGCCGCCGGCAGTCGCGGTCGCGAAAGCGATTTTGCGCGTCATGGAGAATCCGCGTCCGCCGGCCAGAGTGACAGTTGGCGGTTTTTTTCAAGCGCGCGTTGCGCCTCTCGCTGCGCGGCTCTTGCCGCCTCGATTATTGGAATTCGGCCTGCGACGATATTACCGTCTTTGACTTCGGTCACCATCCGCACGATGTCGAGCGGATGCGAAGGTGGACAAGCCGGTTTCATCGCCCGGCGAATCCCGCCAGGCAACTCCGGCCGTTTCCTCCATTCCGCAACTGTCTTGGCGAGTTCGCCGGGCGTGCGGATCAACTGTGCCACGTGGTGCTTCTGACAGAACTTCACCGTGATCCGTTCCTGCGGCATGATGCCGCCGAGGCAATTGAGCAAAAGCGGACAGCCGCTGGCAATCGCTTCGCTGGTTGTGCCCGTCCCCGGCCGCGCGCAGATGGCCGAAACCGAGCGCATGAGCTGGCCGATGTTGCTGTTGTGCGGCATAAGTCGGACTTTCGCTCCCGGATTCGCTTTGGCCCAAGCGGATACTTCCCGTGCGGCTACCGGCAATTTCCCGCACAGCAACACGACCTGAACGTCAAGACCGCTCTGTTTCAAGGCTTCGAGAAAACGAACGTGATTATGCGCGCCGCGACTGGAGGCGCTGAGCAACAAAGTGAACTCGCGGGGATCTAGTTGGAGCACGTCTTCGTAGAAGGTCGTCCGTACCGTTTCGCTCGACAACCCTTCATCGTAGAAGAAGCGTCGCAGGAGAAAGCCGCCGAGGCGCGTCTGCCCGCGCGGCATTCCCAACCGCACAGCCGCTTCACACGTCTCCGGTACCGCGCCGATAAAGAGGTCCGCCGCCGGGTTCACCCAGTGCCGGCTGAACCCGTACCCATCTGACAACTCACCGCAGTATGTGACGCAGCGCACATTCTCCCGGCCAAGCACCTCCCGCGCGTATTCAAAGAAAACGTGGTTGAGCGAGTCATGCACGCTGACCAGCACATCCGGCTGCAGTTTTTCCAGTACCTGCCGGTATTTGTGTGCGCCCAGAGGCTTGGAGGTGCGTACGATCGGCACAATTTCAAGGAAGTTGAAATAAACGTGATGAAGAATGGGGGCCCAGCGTTGGATCCGATTGTATAGCCAGACGCCAAAGGCGTAGAACTCGTGCGAATGTTCGAGAGGCCGCTCGATATAAACGGACCGCTCGCCATCATTGCTGGCCTGAGCCCATTCCTGGAAAGCCCGGGCCCGCATGTTGTGCCCTCCTCCCGTGCTCGATGTCAGAATCAAAACTCGCATCCTTTGGGATTGTGCCACAGCGAGCGCTGTGATTACATGCAAAAATTCAAGGGAGAGACGTTGATCGTCGCGTACATCCTGGAAATCCATCCGACCCTCTCGCAGACTTTCGTCGAGCGGGAAATCGCGGAGTTGGTTGCGCAAGGAATACCAGTCAAGGTCTGGTCGTTGTTGCACACACCCGCACAAGGGCCGCGCAACTTCGCTGGCCACCTACCGCACGTCAACTACTTCCCTTGGTGGCAAGCGCTCGGGTTGATCGTCGCGCTGCCGCGTGAACTGCGGCGTGACCCGGCCTTGCTGCGGGATACTTGGCACCTGCTGCGACAACACCGACCGACCGGCTTCGTCAATTTTCTTGTCAATCTCTGGGCGGCGATTTTTGCGGTTTGTCGCGCGGAGGAATTCCGTCGAGCGGGCGTGCATCACGTTCATGGAGCGTGGGCGTCAGGCCCGGCCACAGCCGCAGCCATTCTCAGCCGGCTCTGCCGAATTCCATTCAGCTTCGGGGCCCACGCTTACGACATCTACGAACACGGCGGCGATTGGTTCCTCAACGCGAAGCTGCGCGCCGCCAGTTTTCTCCATACAACAACGCAAGCCAACGTTGCGTATCTGCGGCAACGGATCCCGCAAGCCAACATTCTCTTCGCCCGCCAGGGACTGGACAGGCTGCCATCTTCCAAGCCGCGCACCCGCGCTGCCGGTCCTATTCATATTCTGTCGGTCGCGCGGCTTGTTCCCAAGAAAGGCCACGCTCATCAACTCGCCGCCTGCGCCCTGCTCAAACAATGGGGCGTTCCCTTCGAAGCGCGGATCGTGGGAACCGGCGAACTCCGCAAGAGTCTGCAACGCCAAATCAACAAATTGAATGTCGCCGACGCCGTGACTCTTTGCGGCGGACAGCCGCATGAACAGGCACAGCTATCTTTCGCGTGGGCGGATATCCTCTGGCACACGGGCGTCGTCGACGCCAAAGGCAACCGCGACGGTCTACCGAATGTGATCCCCGAAGCGTTCGCCCATCATTTGCCGGTGATTTCGTCAAGGGAACCGGGCGCGACCGAAGCCGTCATCCACGAAGTCACCGGCCTGGTCGTGGAGGTTACCGACCACACGGCGTTGGCGAGGGCCGTCAAACAGTTGGCGGAGGATGAGCCACTGCGCCAACGTCTCGGGGCGAACGCCCGAGGCTGGGTTGAAGAAAATTTCAGCATCAGCCGCAACGCCGCGCTTCTGGCAAAAGCCTTTCGGAAAAGCGATGTCGTAAAGGAGACAAGCGGTTCGCCCGTCCGCAGCCTGGAGTTGCAGACATGAACGACGTAACCGTCGCCTACATTTTCGAATTCTACCCGGCTATCTCGCAAACTTTTCTGAAACGCGAGATCACCGAATTGATGCGGCAGGGCCTGCGCGTCGAAGTTTACTCACTGTGGCGCGTCGGTCTTGACACCGCGCCCTCTGCGCCGGGCGCCTCGCTTTTCCCTGAATTCGACGAGCTGACAATCCATTGCTTCCGCTGGTGGGAACCGTTCCGACTCCTGGTTGCGTTGCCACGCGAACTGCGACGCGACCCGACTTTGCTGCGCGATGCTTGGCGGATGCTCCGCCGTTACCGGCCAGTCGAATTCGGGAATTGCGTCGTCAATCTTTGGGGCGCGGTGTTCGCAATCTGCCGCGCACGGGAATTCCGACGGCGGCGCCCAGACGTTGTGCACGGCGTGTGGGCCACCGGTGCCGCAACGGCGGCGGCGATTCTCAGTCGCTTGTGCGATATCCCGTACAGCGTCGGCACGGACGGCTATGATGTTTACGAGCACGGCGGCGACCAGTTTCTCGAACCGAAACTGCGCGGTGCGAACTTCGTGCAGGCGAATTTCCAAGCCAATGCCGACTACCTGCGCCAACGCGTTCCCGAAGCGCGGGTTGTTCTGGCCCGGCGCGGACTGGATCACCTGCCGTCAATCGCCGACCGTCCCCGTCCTTCCGGACCCATCCGGATTCTCTCGGTCGGACGACTTGTTCCGAAGAAGGGTCACTGCTATCAGCTCGATGCTTGCGCTCTGCTAAAACGCTGGGGGGTCGCATTCGAGGCGCGGATTATTGGCGACGGCAAATTACGACGTGATCTCCAATCTCAAGTTAGGATGCTGGGTCTGGCCGATGCAGTCACGCTCTGCGGCGCCCGACCACACGACGAAGTGCAGCAAGCCTACCGTTGGGCGGACATCTTCTGGCATACCGGTATCATTGACAAACATGGCAACCGCGACGGCCTGCCCAACGTGATCCCGGAAGCCATGGCGCATCAGTTGCCGGTGATTTGTGGGCCAGTTGCCGGGGCGATTGAACCGGTCAAGAACGACGTCACCGGTCTGGTTGTGGATGTCGCTGACCGCGCCACTTTGGCCGGAGCAGTCAAACGACTCGCGGACGATCAATCACTGCGACGTCGCCTCGGTGCGAACGGCCGGCGCTGGGTTGAAGGAAATTTTCTCGTGAACAAGAATGTGGCTGTCTTGGCGGACGCCTTCCGCACGGCGGCATCGCGGCACGAGTCCAAACCGACCGTCGCCTACATTCTCATGAAATATCCGAGTTTCTCGCAGACGTTTCTTCAACGCGAGATTGCGGAATTGATACGGCAGGGTTTATCGATCGAAGTTCACTCTCTTTGGCGTGTGGCCTCCTTTGATGAAACTGTAGCCGCGGGCTTCGGCCTTCGCGTTCGTTATTTCCGTTGGTGGAACGCGTTTAATCTTCTCTTTGCGTTGCCGCGGGAACTCTGGCGCGATCCAGTTTTGCTCCGAGACGGCTGGCGAGTTTGGCGGTGTAGCGGCGCGCCTGATGAAAACACATCTCCGTCTGTAGGCCGACTCTGTGAGTCGGCGATTCCCTCAAATATCGCGCCGCCTCGCAGAGGCGGCCTACAAGGAAGCGCAGCTACAACAACGGATTTCCTCAAGAATCTTTGGGCCGTGATTTTTGCCGTGTGCCGGGCGAAACAATTTCGGCAATCGCGCATTCGAATGGTCCACGGCGCCTGGGCCGCCAGTCCGGCCACCGCAGCGGCGATCTTGGGCCGATTGCGCGGCGTGCCATTCAGTTTCGGCGCGCACGCTTACGACATTTATGAGCATGGCGGCGACCAGTTTTTGGACGCGAAGCTGCGCGCCGCCAGTTTTGTGCATACGACCACGCACGCAAACGTCGAATACCTGCGCGAACGGGTGACGGAATCCAAAATCGTCCTGGCCCGACGTGGATTGGACCGTTTGCCAGAAATGACGAACAAGGTCCGCAAGGCGGGACCGATTCGAATCCTTTCGGTTGGACGGCTCACCGCCATCAAAAGTCATCACCATCAATTGGCCGCCTGTGCGCAACTGAAACACTGGGGTGTGCCGTTCGAAGCCCGCATCATTGGCGGCGGAGAATTACGACGTGATCTCCAATCTCAAATCAGGATGCTGGGTCTGGCCGATGCCGTCACGCTCTGCGGCGCCCGACCACACGACGAAGTGCAGCAAGCTTATCATTGGGCGGACATCTTCTGGCATACAGGCATTATCGATGAGAATGGAAACCGGGACGGTTTGCCCAACGTGATTCCGGAAGCCTTCGCACATCAATTGCCGGTGATTTGCGGACCGCTGCCAGGCGCCACGGAAGCCGTCACGCATGAACTGTCCGGTCTCGTCGTCGATGTTGCCAACCCTGTCGCCCTGGCTGGCGCGGTCAAACGCCTTGCGAATGACGAACTGTTGCGCCGACGCCTCGGTAAAAACGGCCGTCGCTGGGTGGAAGAAAATTTTGTCGTGAACAAGAATGCGGCTGTCCTGGCGGACGCCTTCCGCCGGACGATGCGCGTGCTGCCGTCCGAACAGCCGTTGATTAGCTTCATCATTCCGGTATTCAATTGTCTCGATCTGACGCGAGATTGCTTGAAGAGCCTGGAGCAAACCGTCCATGGCTATCCATGGGAAGCAATCATTGTGGATGACTGCAGTACGGATGGCACCGCTGAATTTCTCGCCCGTTTGTCGGCTCCGTACCGCATTCTGCGCAATAAAACCAAACAAAGTTACTCTGCCAGCAACAATCGCGCAGCCGCTCTGGCTCGTGGGGAGTTTCTCTGTTTCCTGAATAATGACACCGTCCTGACGCCGGGCTGGCTCGAACCCATGTTGGCGGTGTTCCAAAATCATCCCGACGCGGGCGTCGTCGGCAACGTGCAACGCAACCCGCGCAACGGCCGCTACGATCACATGGGCTTCGTCTTTTCGCCGGGCGGACTCCATAAATCGTTCGGGAAATATTTCTTCTTCAAACCGTTGACCGGCTGCGTGAAATGGCGTGCGGTGACCGCCGCCTGCTGCCTCGTACGGAAAGCGGTTTTTCAGGAGGTAGACGGATTCGACGAAAGCTTTGTCCACGGCTGCGAAGATATCGACTTGTGCCTCCGCCTCGGTCAGGCGGGCCTTAAGCATTACGTCGCCGCCGACAGCGTGATTTACCACTACGTCAGTTCGTCAGAGACACGTCGCGATCTCGGGGAAAAAAACAGACAAATACTTTTGGAGCGTTGGGCCGCATTCGTCCGCCGGAATTTGACTCTCCGCGACCACCTCCTCTACTTCGGCAATGCCATCCTGCGCTTGATGTGCTGGCCGGGCGCATAAGGACGTCGATTTGTTGGAGGGACGCGCTTCGGCGCGTCCGAGATATCTGAATGTGTTCGGCACGGATCTCCTGACCGCGCCGAGAGTTGCAGGGCGCGAAGCCTGCAAGGTTTCGCGCCGAAGACATTGACGAACAGCGGCTGGCAACCCTTCGGGCTGCGAGCCCTACAATCAATCCGTGCAATGTGCTCGCTACCCGCCCTTCCCCGCGACACCGGCTTTCTTCATCGCCTTCTTCAACGCCTCACCGAAACGGTCCAGTTGCTCCCGCGTATGCAAGGCGGTGACTGCTACGCGAATCAGGTCCTTGCCGGGCGGCACGCCGGGGGTAAACGCCATCACGGTAAAGAATCCTTCGTCCCACAACGTCTTCCACATCCAATAGCATTTCTCTTTGTCGCCGATGACAATCGGCAACGCGGGCGTTGGACTTTCCCAGTAATCGAGGCCCAGACTCTTCACGATGGCGAGGAGATGGTGACAATTCGTCCACAACCGTTCCCGGTGTTGCGGTTCTGACTGCATCACCTGTAGTGCCGCCAACGTACCGGCCGCAGCGGCCGGGCCGATCGCCGCGCTGAAAATGATCTGTCGGGAACTGCTCCGCAAGTATTCGATCAACGCCTTGCTCCCGGCCACGAACCCACCCGTGCTCGCCAATGATTTCGAGAAGCTCCCGGCAATCAGGTCCACGCGGTCGGTCACGCCAAGATGATCGCAGACACCGCGTCCGTCTCGGCCGAGAACGCCGATTCCGTGCGCGTCGTCCACCACCACCACCGCGCCCTGTTTGTCCGCCAAGTCGCACAACCTCGGTAGCGACGCGAGGTGGCCAGCCATCGAATACACGCCGTCCACCGCGATGGCTTTCGCCTGTTTCGGGTCGAGATGTTCGAGCAATTTCGCCAGCGAATCCATATCCTCGTGCTCGAACCGTTCAATCTTTGCCCCGCTAAGCAAGGCCCCGTCCCAAAGCGATGCGTGGATGATCGGGTCAACAATCAACGCGTCGCCCCGTTGTACCAACGAACTCAGGCTGGCGATGCAGGCGAGATACCCGGCGGAGAAGACGTGGCAGCCTTCCTTCCCCAAAAATGCCGCCAGCGCTTCCTCCAATTCGAGGTGATACGCCCGGCTGCCATTGGCCAGCCGCGAACCGCAGGAACTGGTGCCCCATTCATCGAGCGCCTGCTTGGTCGCAGCCAACACCTTTGGATGACGAGTCAGGCCGAGATATTCGTTGCTGGACATCATCACCATCGGCCGGCCCTCGACCACGATGTTGACGCCGTCGGCTGAATCCGCCACGCGGTAGAATGGCTGGTACTTCAACCGCAGCTTCGTGTTCGTGTCCGACTCACACCGCTGAATGATGGGTTTGGTTTTCCGTGTGAACAACTCTCGCACCCTCCTCTGTTCCTCGCGAAGCTAGAGGAACACGGCTGGCCAGTCAAGAACGAGGAAAGGTGAGAAAACAACATGAACATCGGACGTTGAACTCAAACTTCGACTACGAATACGCGAATTATTGTAGGGGCGGTTTGCCGCCCCCAAGCCCTTGGCCTCTCCTCCCGTCGAGTTCGACCGCCGATTATTCCTCATGGAGGGACGCGCTCCGGCGCGTCCGTCGTCGGTCGACGCTCACAAAGCGCCGCCACAGTATTTGCGTTCATCCGCTGTTGCCCCTTTGCCAGCAAGCTTGTAACGTATGCTTGGAAAATCTATGAACACGAAACCACGTCGCGTCGCTCGCTTCACCACACTGGCACTCGGACTTATCCTCGCCGTATGGTCGGCTCGCGCCGCCGACATGTACGTCTATTTCGGCACGCACGCGTCAGGTCCCGGCAAAGGATTTTCGCTCGCGCATTTTGATACTGATACCGGCAAGTTGACGGAGCCGAAGTTCCTCATCGAGGACACGATGCCGGCTTACTTCGTGATCGCCCCCGATGGCCGCCATCTCTATACCTGCAACTCGACCAATACGCTGCGTGGCGAAGGTTGGATCAGCGCCTATGCCATCGATCCGAAAACCGGCCAGCTCACCTTGTTGAACCGCGAAGACTCCGGCGGCGCCAATCCGAGTTACATCTGCCTCGACAAGACCGGCCGCTTCGCTCTCGTCGCCAATTATCAGGGCGGCAACGTCACCGTCACCGCGATCAACCCCGACGGCTCATTCGGTGACCGTATCGCGTACAACCAACATACCGGCCGTAGCGTGAATCCACAGCGTCAGACCCGTCCGTACGCCCACTCGATCATCGTCGACCCCAGCAACCGCTTTGCGCTCAGCGCCGACCTCGGTGCGGACAAACTCTACGTCTACCGGTTCGACGACAGGGACGGTTCGCTTACGCCAAACAAGCCGCCGTTCGTCAGGGTCAAGCCGGGCTCGGGACCGCGTCACGTCAGGTTTCATCCGAACGGTCGCTGGGTGTACCTGATCAACGAAATGGCCAGCACCGTGACCGGGTTCAACTGGAACGGCAAAAAAGGCATGCTGAAGGAATTCCAAACCATCTCCACCTTGCCGTCGGGATATAAAGGCGTGAATACCGCGGCCGAACTGCAGATTCACCCCAATGGCCGATTCCTGTACGCTTCCAACCGCGGCGATGACAGTCTCGCCGTATTCGCCATCAATCAGAAGACCGGCAAACTGACATCGGTGGAACACGTCTCTACGCAAGGCAAGATGCCGCGCAACTTCACATTCGATCCGACGGGCCGTTGGATTCTCTGCACCAACCACGACAGCAACAACGCGGTCGTCTTCCGCGTAGACGGTGCGACTGGCAAACTCACCCCGGTCGGCTCGCCCATCGAAGTTCCCCTTCCCTTTTGCGAACGCTTCCTACCTGTGCCCAAAACGAAGAGCTGACGCCCATTACCCGTCCCGCTGTGGCCTGATGTAGCCGCAGGCTTCAGCCTGCGTGGCGTCGTAAGGGTGGAATGGTCGTGCCTGTCATTCAGATGCTTCGTGGTAGCCGCGTCCCGCCGCGACCGTCCCAGAAAACAGACGCCGCAATTATTGACGAGTAACCGTCGCCCGGATCTGTTCGAAGTTCTTCACGATCTCGTCGCGCATCTGATTCCGACCGATGGCGTGGCGCATTCCGCTGCCAAACCCGGCCACCTGGTCGGTGAACGTGTGATTGGAGTAGAAGACGACCGATCCGCCTGCCACCGGCAGGCAGCCAGCGAGCAGGAACAGCGAATTGTAGGAATGGCCGACATAGAACTCGCGCTCCGCCATGAACGATCCTTCCGGGCGTTCCAGCGCAATGCGGTGGGTGAGAATGAATGTCGGACGGCCCTCCACCTTCTGGTTGATCCAGAAATACCGGTGACCAATGTCCGCGGGCTGTTCGCGCGGATAGGTTTGCAGGGCTTGGTACAACTCGGGGAAATACCGCGCCAGCAACTCCGATTCCTGCAACGCTCCCTGCAACTCCGCGCCCGGCCGCGCCACTTTCCCGCCGCCCCGGTCATACGGCTCGATGCCGGCCAGGCCGCGCTGCCGGTACGCCTCGAAACGGTGGAGCATCAATTGCCGGAACGATTCTCCCGACCGGAGCGCCCGGGCTTCCGCCGCCGACAAATTGGACTGCCCCGCCGCCACGCCCGGAAAACTGTCGGCGGTAACAGGTTCCTTGAGTTCACCGACGGCGATGATGTCGCGGTCGCTCGTAAACCACCGGCCGCTACGGACAAACTCGACGAGCTTCTCCACGGGCGCCGGCACGAACATGACGATGCCAATTGCCAGCTCTTTCTGCGAACCTTCCGCGAGGTTGGTCGAAAGGATTTTGCCTTTGAGGAGGTTGGCGTGCTCGGCTTTGTCGACGTGCAGGTAGCCGAGCAGTTCGTCGACGGTCGGCGGCTCGACCGCGCGGGCCGGGATGTGGAACACCCACAGCAGGCCGGCGGCGACCACGAACACGTTCCGTTGAATGAATGACATCGTGTGGTGCATAGCACAGCGGCAGCCGCGTTGCATTTCTTTTCGCGTCGACGTCGTTGGTAGGGCGCGACCGCCGATTCTTTCCTTCGCTCCCCTCCGCCGCTTGCAGCCGCCCCGCTCAGCCGGGGCGCAACCACGGAGGGCCACGTTTACCCGCCTCTGGCGGCGCCGAAGGCTACCAGGGCTCCGTCGTGGCCGCTCCCCTTCTGCGGAGGGGAAACAGGGGCGGGTTCGCCGCTTCGCCGAGGCCGTTCCCGCGAACTTCGATCCGACTCCCGCGGAATCCTGAGACCTTGCCGCGAAATCCTGAGAGACTGCCGCGAATCCCAAACCGATTGCCGCGAATTCTCCGGAGGTTGCCGTGATTTCTTAACCGATTGCCGCAAGTTCTTGAGAGGCTGCCGTGAAATCCTGAGCAACCGCCTTGAAATCTTGGGACGTTGCCGCAAATTCCTGAGCGATTGCCGCGAATTCTTGGGACACTGCCGCAAATTTCTGAGAGGCTGCCGCAAACGCCTGAATCACGTTCCACGCAGTTTAACATGCTCTCAGAACGGAAGTTGCAGAGAACACGAGCCAAAACAAGCGAAAGTTAAGCCAAACCGTCGGGAGTCATCTTCTCCTCCTGCCTTCGCACTTCAAACTCGCCCGCGCGACTCGCGATCCGCAGATTTGCCTCCCGTACTTCTTGGACGGTTTCTCCTGCACGGCAAGCGGGGTGCCGGTGAAGCTCGACACTCCCTTCCACCACTCGCCCAAAGCGCCCGACTCAGCGCGCCGTCGAAAATAGTCAATTTGCTCTGCGGCGGACATGTCCTTGATATCGGCGTAGATCTTCGCTTGCGCCTGGCGCTTCCGATATCCAAGTCGGCAACGCGCTCCGTCTCGACTGGCGACAGGTCATCCCAACGGACAAGTGCTCCTTCATCCTCGGCAATCCACCGTTCGTTGGGAAGCACCTCATGACCGGTGAACAAGGCATCGACATGGAACTTGTTTGGGGTAAGACCCCCGGCTCGGGATTCCTTGATTATGTCACCGCGTGGTATCGCAAGGCTGCCGAATACATTCAAGGCACGCCGATTCGCGTTGCCTTCGTGTCGACAAACTCGATTTCCCAAGGCGAACAAGTTGGCGCACTGTGGATGCCACTTTTTCAACGCTTCCATCCCAAGATTCACTTTGCTCATCGTACATTTCCGTGGGAGAGCGAAGCACGTGGCAAGGCGCACGTCCATGTCGTCATTATCGGCTTCGGAGCGTTTGATCGACCCGGCAAGCGAATTTACGATTATCACGATAACGGCGACAAAGTGCTGGTCACTGATGCAAAGAACATTAGCCCCTATCTTATTGAGGGCTCCGACACAGCAGTCGTATCTCGCGGCAAAACTATCAGTGAGGTGCCGGACTGCTGCTACGGCAGCAAACCAACCGATGGCGGCCACCTCATCGTCGAAGAGGCAGACAGACCAGAGTTCTTAAAAGAGAACCCGGAGGCGAAAAGGTACATTCGTCCGCTTCTGTGCGCCGAAGAATATTTGCACTCAATTCCGCGCTGGTGTCTGTGGCTCGTTGATGCATCGCCAGCAGATATCCGAGCGATTCCCGGCATCAAACAACGTGTTGAGGCAGTTCGTGAGTTTCGACTTGCGAGCAAGAAAGGACCAACACGCGAGATGGCAAATCAGCCGGCCCTCTTCGCCGAAATCAGACAGCCGAAGTCGCGGTTTCTGGTAGTCCCACAGCACACATCCCAAACTCGCAGGTATGTTCTCTTCGGCTACTTCTCTCCGAATCATATTGTCCACAACAGTTGCTCAGCCGTACCGGGTGCTTCGCTCTTTCATTTTGGCGTCCTGTCTTCTGAAATGCACATGGCATGGGTGAGGACTGTTTGCGGAAGGATCAAGTCTGATTACCGGTATTCAACGAATTTGGTCTATAACAACTACCCGTGGCCGCCGGTTACAAGGGATACGCAGCGGGCGGCAGTGGAAGCTGCGGCGCAGGCAGTGTTGGACGCACGGGCGCAGTTCCCGACTGCGACGCTAGCTGACCTGTACGATCCGTTGACGATGCCGAAGGCCTTGCTGGAAGCACATCAAGAACTCGACCGCGCCGTTGACCGCTGTTACCGGCCCGAGCCGTTCACCAGCGACCGCCAACGCGTGGAATATCTCTTCGCGCTCTACGAGCAACTCACGGCGCCGCTAGTTGCGGCAGCAAAGACCAAGAAGAGACGTGTTAAGCCGTGACCCAACAGAAGCGAATCGGCTGATCAGGCAGCGTGCAGTTGGATGTCCTTAATACTCACCCCAGCAAATTCGTCAGGGACTTCGACTTCTTCGGCATTGAAAACCGGCACATCTTTAACTTCCCGCCCATCAGCCAACCTTAGATCGACGCGCTGATAACCCATGCCCGATTCAGGCCATCCGAGCAGTTTCTCGATCCACTGCTGTTCGAGTTTGATTTTCATGCTTATTCGTCAGGAATCTTGAGCGGTCCAGTTACAGTATTACGTTGCGTACCAACCGTGAAGATCACTTCAACGCCACCGCCTAGCTGACCGTACGCAGGTTGCACGATTCCATATTGAATTACAGTATCCGTATGTGGACGAATTGTAAACACGTAGGAGGCAGGTGTTGGATTGGGCAAGGCATATCGGGCTACGGCTTCCTTTCCGGTCTTTACGTTCTTTGCATCCTCCTCGGTGGTTGCATACGTTCCCGGTAACAAACCGCCGTCTGCTGTTACGCGCCTGTCATTCGAATATGCCGAAAACCGCTTGAACACCTCTCCGTCCTTGGTTTTCTCCGGTGGCGCATCTTTTGCCGGGCCTGTCGTTTTTCCATACTTGCCAGAAGACTCCATTGCCATCGCTGTCTGGCGCGACGGGCGCGCGTCGGGAAGAAAACGCAACTCACTTATCCATTCAGCCGAATTCTTGGCGGATTCAAGTAGACTTCCGTAAGCTGCTTGTTTGAGTAGCGGCTGCTCGCGATCCAGCAATAGCAATTCTGCGTTGTAGACGACTGCCTGTTGGGTGCGGGCGACTGGCACTGTTGCCTGAACACCTTTTGCTTCATAGATTACTGCTTCTGGTCGCTTGTCAGAACGAAACGTTACCTCGACTAACTGATAGCCCATTCCTGACTCTGGTTGGCTAAGCAGATAGTCGGCGTGGTTAGATGCAAGTTTGAGCATATGAGCCGGGATTAGCTAATTGAATCCACTTCAACCACTCGAAAATGAGTTCGCATTCAGTATCGTGGTTGACTCTTTACCACAGTGTGGTGTAATGTCAACCACAAAGAAAGGGAACCGTCATATGAGCTTTGGCAACCTCGTGAAGGATTTGCGCATTGCACAGAAGAAAACACTCCGGCAGTTCTGCCTCGACCACGGGCATGATCCGAGCAATTGGAGCAAGATCGAGCGCGACATCAATCCCCCACCCCGCGATAAAAAAACGTTGGAACGCTGGGCGAAGCAGCTCGGCCTGAAGGCCGATACGCCCGAATGGCAGAACTTCATAGATTTGGCTGATGTGGCGCGGGGCGAAATCCCGAAGCATGTGATGTCCGACGAGGAATTGGTGAAGAAGTTACCTGTCTTATTTCGGACTGTGCGTGGCGCCGAGTTGACTGAGAAACAATTGGACGATTTGATTCAGAAGATCAGGGAAATTCATTCACCCGGTGAGCGGAAGCGTAAAATATAGAGACGATGCAGATATCTGGCGCGCTGCCGACTCGTTTCGAGATTCCGCCGATCTGCGCGGACATCATATCCCGCCCATTGACGTCATCTATATTGCAGAAATCGTCCTGAAGCTGGATATCATCCCATTACCCGATCTTCTTGCCGAACAACACATCGACGCGGCGCTATTGCCGGATTTGAGTGGGTTTTACATCGATGAAGAAGCGTACATGTCCTGGGAACGTGGCGTTCAATGGATTGAACAGCGCCTACGATTCTCGTTCGCGCACGAACTCGGACATTTCGTGCTGCATAAGGATGAAATTGCGGCGAAGATGTTCGAATCGGTGGGGGAATTTCGCCGTTGGGCAATTGCTCCGTCGCCTTACGGCAGCGCGGAGTACCAGGCCAATGAATTCGCCGGTAGGTTTCTTGTCCCACGCGACATTCTGTTGAGCGAGTACGACCAAGCTTCCAGGAATCTGGCGAGCGCGGAACCCCGCTGGCGGGAAATTGAAGGTATGCGTAACTTCATCGCGAAGAAGGTCGCTCCACGCTTTGGCGTGAACCACCAAGTGATCGAAACCCGCTTCGACCACGAAGGCATTTGGCCTGCGGAGTGATTTCGCGCTGTAAACCGCCGCCGCAATCGTGCGCGTAATTCGCGGGAGAAATTGCTGTGCGTCCATCCGAGCGACCGTCAGATGCCGAGGTTACCCAGCATTGCGGCAAGACGAGTGACGATGTTCGTGATGTCGGGATGCGAGGCTTCGAGACCTTCAACCGCCGCAACCAACCGCTCCACTCCATGCGGATCCGACGCGGCGTTGGCGGGATTGCTGGCGGACGTTTGGTTCTCCAATTCCGACACCAGCTTGAGGAGTTCCGTTTTTGTCTTGGCCGGCAGGCCGCTTGCCGTTTCCACCTTGGCGCGGAGCTGATCCAGAAGAGGTTTAACCATGCCCTAGATTACCGCATGTGCCCGGACTGACAACACAATTTCAGATGCAGCCACGACGGAGCGTGGCCCCCCACAACATTCGCGTGCACTGGCGGTGAAACGTAATCCGCGTAATCCGTGGAATCCGTGGATACACAGGGGACTCGAACGGAAACTGTTTGGCAAAGGCGCGCTTCTCCTTTAAAACTTCCGGCGCTTTGGAGGTGCGAAGGATAATTCTCGGGCTGTTGCTTGCGCTGGGAGGCGCCAGCGGCGCCGATGCGCAAACTCCCGTTTATTCCAATGTTGTCGGATTCGATCCCCGGCCGCACTACACGCTGTCGCAATGCATCGACCTCGCCTTGCGTCAAAACCCGGACGTGTTGGTCGCCAAGAAACGGCTCGAAGAAGCGGCGGGCGCGATCGTCGAGGCTCGCGCCGGATTTCTGCCGAGCCTCACCAGCTACGGCAACTATGAAAAACTCCAGACCGATTACGCCACGTTGGGTGGAGCGGCCAACAATCGGAGCTTGATCTGGAACGTCAACGTCCGGCTCACCGAGACGATCTTTGCCGGCGGAGCCATCGCCGGACGAATGGGCATTGCCCGCCTGCAAAAGTCGTCGCGCACCTCGGATTACGAAGCCGCTGTCGATCAGGTAATCTTGGACGTGCGGATCGCGTTCTACGATATTTTGCGGAATAAATCCGACGTGGCAGTCCACGAACAAGCGGTCAAATTCCTCAACGAGCAGGCCAAGAACGAACGCGACCGCTTGGCGGTAGGCACAGGCCAAAAACTCAATGTTTTGCGGGCGGAAGTGAATCTCGCGCTCGAGCAATCCGCCCTCGTCGATTCACAGAATCGCTTGCGCAATTCGTACCTACGGCTGAGCGAATTGCTGTCCATCCCCTACTCCATCGACAAAGATCAGGTGCCATTCGATGTTACCGGCGAGTTGCGCTACGAAAAAACAGCCTTGGACTTGAACGATTGTCTTGCTCGCGCGTTGACCCAGCGGCCGGAACTCACCACTCGTGAAAACGAGACGCGGATTCAGAAGCAACAACTGATCGTTGACCGCAGTGAAGTGCTGCCCCACCTCGATCTGTTCGCCGGTTACGATGTGGTAAGCGAACCGGACCGCACGCTGCCGGCCGATTACTACAAGGGTTACGTGGCGGGCGTGCAGGTGAGCTGGCACTTGTTCGACGGGCTGGCCACCAAAGGACGCATGAACGCCACGCGGGCCCGGCTCAGTGCCGCCGAAACTGCCTACGACGCAGTCCATCGCACGATCGAGGCCGAAGTGTTGCGCTCGTATCGCGACCTGCAAAAGGCTGAGGAGAACATCCAGACCCAAACCACCAACGTCCAACTGGCCAACGACTCGTTGAAGCTGGCCACGGCGAGCTTCGGGCTGGGATTGATCGGTCAGCTTGAACTCTTGCAGAGCCAACTCGATTTGACTCGCGCACAAACGGCGGAGTTGTCGGCACGCTTTGATTATCATGCAGCGCTCGCGCGATTGCAGCGCGCCATGGGCAGCGATTTCCAGATCACGGACGAGCGGATGAAGGCGGCGGGCGGAAAATGAAAACGGCCGGCTCGCAAGATCGCTTCCGAACAGTAGCCGCACCCTTAACGGGTGCGCCTTCCGCGCGCAGGCTAAAGCCTGCGGCTACAATGCTTCTCCTGGCGTTCTTCACGACTCTTCCCGTCATGGCGCAGATCGAGCAGCAATCGCAAAGCTATCCGATGACGATGGCGGATTGTCTGGCGCAGACGTTCGCGCAGAATCCGGATATCCAGCGGTTGCGGGCAGACGTCGAACGGGCCACGGGCACGAAACTCGTGTTTTGGTCGAGAGCATTGCCGCAACTGTCGGGACAGGTGACTGGCGGCTTGCGACAGGGATCGTTGTACGGCTCGCTCGGACCGTTCAGCACCCTGACGGCGCAGTTTTCACAGCCGTTGATCGACGTGGGGATTCCGCCATCACTGGATCGCGGCAAGCTGGAGGTCATCGTGGCGCAGCAGAACCTCAATCGTGAAGTGACGGAGCGATTGCACGAGGCGCGGTCCACGTTCCTGCGGGCGCTGTACCAGCGCGACTTGATTGCCTTGTACGCGGAAATCGGGCAACGGTTGCAAGCGAATGTGGACAGCGAGCAACAACGGCTCGATGTGGGCACGGGCAATGAAGCCTCGCTGAAATGGGCCAAGATTCAAAAGCTGAACCTCGAACGTGACCTGACGAATTTGCGCGGCGATTATTTCGCAACTTTGACGCGGCTGGCGGAGTTGAGCGGGCGCGAGTTAGCGGAATCAGACGGGACAAAACGCCAGGTGCGGCTGCCCAAACCCGTCGGCGAATTACAGTATGAAAACGTGGAGTTGAATCTATCGCGAGAAACCGCGTACGCGATGGAGCATCGGGCCGACCTGAAATTATTACAGGCACTCAGCGACGCCGCGCGAGACGACAGACGGACCGTTCAGGCAGGTTACTTTCCACTGGTGTCGCTCACCGCGTCGGCATTGTACATCCCGGAGAACAAGGCTTTGAGCAAACAAACCGACATCGTGCCCGGACGCGATACGCGTTTATCGGAGGTGCGAGCCGGCGTTGCGATGGGTTGGCAGGTGATCGACAACGGACAGGTCACGGGCGCCAGCCGGCGCATCGAAGCTTCCCGTCAACAATACGAGATCGCCCTGCACAATCTGAAGCAAGACATTCCCCGTGAACTGGCGACCGTCGAAGCCGCGTTGCAAGCTGCAAACGCGCGTCGGGATGCGCTCGCCAAGTCGGCTGAAGCCGCCGAAGAAAATCTGAAGCTCATTGAAGCCCAGGTGACCCTCGGACAAGCCACACAATTCGATTTTCTCAAGGCGCAGAGCAACCTGCTTTCCGTCCGTGCCGGCGTGCTGGATGCCACCTACTCACATGAACTCGCACGGGCCGACCTGGATCGTGTGACCGGGCGATATCTGGAATACAAGACGGAAACAACCGCCGCCCAACGCTGACGCCGCCGTGACGCGGCGTTGGTACTGCGGAGAGTCGTGGCCAGCAGTATCTGATGAATTTTGTAGGGCAGGCGCCTCGCCTGCCGCCCTCGTTGGACAGCAACCGGAGCGGTTGCCCTACAATTTGCTGCAAAGATTCACACTCTTGCTCATGCCTGATGACCACGCTTGTCATGCTGCACGAGCGTGATTAGTATCGCTCGCGGTTTTCATGATGAAACGCAATGTCATTGTGGCAGCACTGATTGTTTCGGCGACCGCCGTAACCCTCTACGCACTGTGGGCGTCGCGCCCGGTGGCGGAGGTTTATGTGGCCCAGCGCGGGACGGCCATTTCATCGGTGTACGGTACGGTCAAGGTGCAGGCGACGTTGACCATCAACGTTCGGGCGCGGAGCAGCGGCATCGTTCGTTTTTCCGAGGCGGTTGCCTCGAATGCCGTCGTCGGCCTCGACGTCAAGCAGGGCGATTTGCTGGCGACCATCGTCAATGAGGACCTGGACCGCGAGATTGCGAAAGCGGAAAGCGAACTGAAAGCGGCGGTCGAGCGGCAGCAGCTTGGGCCGCCCAGCCAGCCGCAGTTGAACACGCAGGAAGCGTTGCTCGCGCGCATGGAGAAGCTGGCGCAAATGCAGAACGTGCCGGCCAGCGACCTGGAGCGGACGCGAAATGACGTGGAAACGTTGCGGGAACGAGTGCGAGCGGAGCAGGTGGAACTGGACCGGGTGGTGGCGATCGCCCGTGAACAAGCGGGCGTGTTGCAGGACCGCAAAGCGCGCTGCTTCCTCACGTCGCCATTGACTGGTTATTTGAGTTCGATCAACTGCGTCAATGGCGAATTTATTGCCGACGGCAGCACGCCGTTTGTGGTGGCCACCCATTCGATGTTCCTGGAAGGGCAGATCAACGAGGAAGACGTCGGGCAGGTCGCGCCGAGAATGAAAGCTGCGGTGCGGCTTTATTCATATGCCAATCAGGATTTCTCGGCCACGGTGGATCAGGTTTTGCCCACGGCGAACAATCAGCG
>Ga0335081_10000257_pt1 | contig 100197 bp, 91 predicted proteins | sample Lox_Sample_35_FD_206713 | JGI IMG/M metagenome (GOLD analysis project Ga0335081, IMG submission 206713) | Soil microbial communities from Loxahatchee National Wildlife Refuge, Florida, United States - Lox_Sample_3.5 | ecosystem: Environmental > Terrestrial > Soil > Wetlands | place: USA...
AAAAGCGGAATTGTCGCCATGGCTGCATCGATACAATTGGCATAGGCCACACGCCGGCATCGATGATAAAACACCCATCAGCAGACTTGGCTTGACCGAGAACAACCTCTTGAGGCTCCACACCTAGCGCGAAGCCGGCCGCAGCGTGGCTTCGCCGTGACCAGCCCTATCGATGGCGCAATTGAGCGTGGCCTTGGGCTCGGTCGTGCCGATGTCGATGTTGTTGACGTCTTTCGACAGCTCGTAATCGAAGACAGGCGCGGCAAGCCGGATTTCCTTCGGGGCTGACCGCACGCCGGTGAAACTCATGACCTCGCATTTCAACACGATGTCGACCCAGGTGACGCTCGAATAGTTCACGAGCTGCACCTGCAGCTTGGTCGCGCCGGTCGGAGCGACGTCCCACGAGTAATACATGCGCAGGGTTCGGCCGGAGGCGTCGCGATAGATTTGTTCAGCGTTCGCGCTGGTGAGGCCGAAGGCCATGAACGAAACGATGCCAAACAATCGGAACATCTTGGCCAACGACATCAAGCAACCGAACATCCGTCCGGGACCATTCCCGGCAGTGACGCGCGATCTTGTCTGGTGGCCACCCCGACAGCAACAGTGTCGCCCAAGCCTGTGGACGCTGCACGTATTGGCGCCGGTCATGGTTAAAGCCGGACAGGCGGCCGCTGGGCCGGGGCCTCCACGCCTTCACGATCGCCTTGATTATTCAGGGATTAATACCGTTCGTCAGCGAGACATTTCGGCTCTCGCCAAAAGATGATATCTTTAGTATATTATAAAAATCGCGCTATCGCGCCTTGTGGGACACCGCCAGCATGGACGTCACGGCACCGAGCATCGCCGCGAAAATACCGGGGCGCATTTTCTTCCCCGGCCGCTCGGCCTCGCTGTCGTCGCAGATCGTCGCGGAGGTGCGCGCGGCGCTGTTCGATAAAAAGCTCAAGCCCGGCGATTTTCTCGGCACGGAAAACGATCTGGCGGAACGCCACGGCGTGAGCCGCATCGTTGCGCGCGATGCGCTGCGCACGCTCGAAGCGCTGGGCATCGTGGAAATCAAGATGGGCAAGGGCGGCGGCGCGCGGATCGCGCGCGGCAATCCGCGGCTGTTCGCGGAGGCGCTGGCGGTGCAGCTCGATCTCACCGGCGTGAGCGCGGCCGAGATTCTCGACGCGCAACGCGCCATCGAATGCCTGGCCGCCGAGCTTGCCGCCGAAAATGCGACCGATGAGGATCTTGCCCGCCTGCGGCAGCTTATCGCCGAGGCGCAGGAGACCATCGATGACATGCCGCGCTTCACCCAGCTCGGACGCGAATTCCACCACGCGGTGGCGGAGGCCTCGCACAATCGGGTGCTGATCGTGCAGCTCATCTCGCTCGACCACGTATCGTGGCCGGCGCGCAATCCGACGCTCACGCCGCAAGTGGCGCAGCACATCCTCGACGTGCACAAGGAGCTGCTGGCCCTGATCGAGGCACGCGATGGCGCCGCGGCGCGGCGGCTGATGGACGATCATGTGAAGATGATCCGTGCGCGGCGCGTCGCGGAACGCGACAAGAAGAAAAGGTTCGATTCGAAATGCTGCTGAAATGAATCACCGTTCATTTCCGCCTAGGCGGGAATCCAGGCGCGCCCGGGTCCCCGCTTTCGCAGGGACGAACGGAAATGAAGTTTTCATACTTGAGTTAATCAACGGAGGACGCCAATGGCCAAAGACAAGTTCGTCATCGAGCCGCATTTCCGCCTGCAGGAATGGGTGGCGGAGGAGAAGGGCTACTTCAAGGATGAGGGGCTCGACTACGTGTTCCAGGAGCTGGTGCAGTCGACCGACGGCAAGCACCACGACAAGGGCGACCGCGTCGGCGCCATGCAGTCGTTCGAGAAAGGCCGCACCAGCGACGTGAGCTGCGCCTGCCATTGGACCGTGGGCGTGGCCGCCTCCAAGGGCAAGGGCCGGCTGTACGGCGAAGTCTATTCGGTGTCGCCCTGCGGCATTTTCGTGCCGCCGAATTCGCCGATCAAATCGCCCGAGCAGCTCGCGGGCGTACCGATCTCGGTCGGCTATCAGTCGGGCAGCCATTACGCCTCGATCCAGGCGCTCGAGCCCTATATGCCGGCGGACAAGATCAATCTGACGTTCGCCGACGGCATGCTGTTCGCGCGGCTCGACAACCTGCTCGAAGGCCGGTCGCAGGCATCGACGCTGTTTTCCGGCCCGTACTACATGGCCGAGCAGCTCGGATACCGCAAAATCATCGACTGCACCTTCATGATCGCCACGATGATCACCGGCGATCCGGACCCGTCGGACCTGCGCAAGTTCTTCAATGCGCTGCGGCGCGCGCAGCGCGACATCGATCTCCGGCCGGATCTCTATACGCATTACTACAAGAAGGAATTCCCGGTGCGCTATCACGCCAAGATGGATACGCGGCGCTGGGGTCCGGGCGAACGGCTGGTGTTCGAGCCGTACACCAAGGAGGTCTACGACGAGACCTTCAAGTGGATCGCCGATCACGGCATTTTCGCCGACACCGGCATGGGCTCGGGCAAGTACGAGGACGCGGTGATCAGGGCACGCTGATCTTCGACCCTCCCCCCGTGAAGCGGTGGGGAGGGTCGACGTCGTCGGATTTTAAGCGGCGCTGCCTTCCGCCACGCGCAGGCCGATGAAGCGATCGAGCGTTTTGGCATCGGCCAACAATTCGCGCGAGCGGGCGCGGTGAACGACGGCGCCGCGCTCGAACACCACGGCCTGCTCGGTGAGCGACAGCGCAATCTCGGCGTGCTGCTCCACCAAAATCAGCGCGGTGCCGTGTTCCTTCATCATCCGCGCGATGGCGCCGCTCAATTCCTCGACGATGATCGGCGCGAGGCCTTCGAGCGGCTCATCGAGCAGGAGCAGGGCGGGATTGGTCATGAGTGCGCGCGCGATGGCGAGCATCTGCTGCTCGCCGCCGGAAAGCTGATTGCCCTTGTTGGCCTTGCGCTCGTTGATGCGCGGAAAGAGGTCGTAGACCGCGCGCAAATCCCAGCGGCCGGGCCGCGAGGCCACGGTGAGGTTTTCTTCCACGGTGAGGTTCGGGAAAATTTCGCGCTCCTGCGCCACCCAACCGATGCCGCCGCGCGCGCGCAGATGCGGCGCCAGCGCGGTGATGTCGCGGCCTTGCCAGGCGATCGTGCCGCGCGCCACGCGGGTGAAGCCCATGATGGTGAGCAGCAGCGTGCTTTTGCCGACGCCGTTGCGTCCGAGCACCGCGAGGCTGCCGTTCTCGGCGAGATCGAGCGAAATATCGTCGAGCACGATGGCGTCGCCGTAACCGGCGCGCACATTCTTCAGCGCGAGCAGCGGCTCAGCCATGATGGGCTCCGCCGAGATAGACCTCGCGCACGCGCGGGTCGGCTGAGATTTCGTCGGGCGTGCCTTCCATCAGGATGCGGCCGCCGACCATGACGATGATGCGGCTGGCGAGCTTGAACACCAGATTCATGTCGTGCTCGATGAACAGGATGGTGATGTCCTCCGACAGGCTGTTGATGGCGGAAAACAGCTCGGAGCTTTCGTCGCGCGGCACGCCGGCGGCGGGTTCGTCGAGCAGCAGCACCTTCGGCCGGGTGGCGAGCGCGAGCGCGATTTCGAGCAGCCGCTGCTGGCCATAGGCCAGCTCGCGGGTGCGGCGATGGCACACGGGGGCGAGCATGAGGGTGGTGAGAATGGCGTGAGCCTCGTCGACCGCATCGCCGTAGGCAACGACCGGCCGCCACCAGACGCGGGCGTTGCCACGGCGCTCGCACACGGCGAGCGTCACGGCCTCGAGCGCGGTGAGGTTGGGGAACAGGCTGTTGATCTGGAACGTGCGCACGAGGCCGCGGCGGACGCGCTGCTCCGGCCCGAGGCGGGTGATCTCCTCATCGCCGAGGAAAATCTGGCCGACGTCGGGCTGCAGCATGCCGGTGATCAGATTGATCAGCGTGGTCTTGCCGGCGCCGTTCGGGCCGATCAGCGCATAGCGCACGCCCTTGGGCAATGCGAGTTCGATATCCTTGGCAACGACGAGCGAGCCGAATCTCTTGTCGAGGCCGCGCGTCGCAAGAACCGGCGTGCTCACGAGGAGCGACTCCTGAATGCGGCCATCAGGCGCTCGACGCCGCCCAGAATACCGTTCGGCAAGAACAGCACCACGAAGATCAGCATGGCGCCGATCGGGAAATACCAGAATTGCGGGTTGATGCCGGAGAACTGGTCGCGCGCCACCATGAAGATGATCGCGCCAATCAGCCCGCCGTAGAGCCGGCCAACGCCGCCGAGCACGAGCATCACCAGCACATCAGCCGAGCGTTGAAATTCAATGACGCCAAGCGACGCCGTTTCGGTCGTTTGCGTCAGAATGGCGCCGGCGGTTCCGGCTATCGCCGCCGAAATGGTATAGACGATGCGCAAATGCGAGCGGCTTTCCGCGCCGACCGCGCGCATGCGGGTGATGTTTTCGCGAATGCCGCGCAAGGAAAGACCGAACGGCGAGTTCGTCAACCGCCGGCAGACCAGAAACAACAGGAACAATACGCTGAGCGCATAGGGATATGACGTATAGCCATAGAGATCGAAGTGCAGTGTTCCGAACAGCGGCCAGACGTGAATGCCTTGCAGACCATCGGCGCCGCCGGTGAGCCAACTCGCCTTGTTGGCGACCTCATAAAGCAGAAGGCCGAGTCCGAGCGTCAGCATGATCAGCGGGAGATGGCGGAATCGGGAAATGATGAAGCTCATCAGATACCCGAGCAGACCGGCGGCCAAGGCCGAAATCAGGAGGCCGGTCAGCGGCTCGCCCCAGCCGGGCAGATCAATCTCGAGGTCGCGGCCGGGCAGGGGCAGCGATATCGTCCAGGGCTTGGTGATGATGCCGGCGGTATAGGCGCCAAAACCGAAAAATGCCGCGTGGCCCAGCGACACAATGCCGGCATAGCCGAGGATCAAATCAAGCGAGAGCGCAAACAGCGCCGTGATGGCGACCTGGCTCGCCAGAACCAGATATTTCGGGGTCACGATGATCGGCAGCAGCGTGGCAAGCCAGAACGCCACTTCGATCCAATGCCAACGGATTTGCGCGTGCAGATATTGGCGCGGGGTGACGACCGCGTTGGACATCACGGCCATCGGTTACCTTCTCCCAAACAAGCCGGCTGGACGCCACATCAGGATCGCGATCATGACGAGATAGATGAGAAACGCGCCGAATTGCGGAAAATAATATTTGCCGGCCGAATCGCTGATGCCGAGCAGCATGGCGGCGGTAAACGTACCGCCGATCGAGCCCAGGCCCCCGACCGAAACGACGATCAGCACATAGATCAGATAGGCGAAGGCGAAATTGGGATCGAGACCGACCATTTCGATCGCGAGCGCTCCGCCAAGGCCGGCCAGGCCGCAGCCGAGCGCAAAGGTGATCGCGAATACGCTGTTGACGTCGATGCCGAGGCCGCGCGCCATGCGCTGATTGTCGACGGCCGCGCGCACCTGGGCGCCGAAGCGCGTGTATTCGAGCGTAATCACGAGCAGGATCGAGATGACGAGCGAGATGCCGATCAGAAACAGCCGGTAGACACCGAAGGTCGTGCCGAACTCGTAAAACGAGCCGCGCAGGTAGCCCGGGACCTGCACGGGCAACTGCGCGGTTCCGTAGATATAGGCGGCCGTCGCGATCGACACGAACACGATCCCGATGGTCAGCAGGCTTTGGTCCAGGTCGGTCGCGCGATAGAGGCGGCGGTAGAGCAGCCGTTCAAGCACGACGCTCACCGCCGCCGCGCCCAAGAATGCCATGGGCAGGCTGGCGAAAAACGACCAGCCCGCTTCGCTCATGAGGGTCACGGTGACGTAGCCGCCGATCATGGCAAAGCTGCAGTGCGCTAGGTTGACGAAATTCATCATCCCCAGCGTCACCGACAACCCCACCGCGAGCAGGAACAGCAGCATCCCGTAGGCGAACCCGTCAAACAGGACGCCGATCACCGAGGCAAGCATTCCCGTGGCCCCCGCTTCCCACTCCCGCCGCTTGTTGCCGGAGCCGTGGCGCTATTTCGGCATCCGAGCCTTGAACGGATCCTTCACGTTCTCGATCTTGTCGATTTCGACGTTGACCAAGTGTCCGCCGACCTTTTCGACCTTGCGGATGTAGACGGTCTGAACGACGTCGCGCGTTTCGGGGTCGATCATCATCGGCCCGCGCGGGCTTTCCCATTTCATGCCTTTGACCGCGTTGATGAGAGCTTCGCCGTCGGTGTTGCCGTTGGTCTTCTTGAGCGACTCGTAGATCGCGTGCATGCCGTCATAGCCGCCGACCGAGAACATGTCCGGGTTGCGCTTGAATTCGGCGTTATACGCGGTGACGAACGCCTTGTTCATCGCCGATTGATGATTGTAGTCGTAGTGGAACGCCGTGATGATCCCGAGGCCGGCGTCGCCCATGCCCTTGAGCGATTCCTCGAAGGTCAACTCGCCCTGGCCCATGATCTTGACCTTGGAGGTGTCGATGCCGCGCTCGGCGATTGCCTTGCCGATCGACGCCGGCTGCGTGCCGCCAGGCACCCAGATGTAGATGCCGTCGGGATTGGTGTCCTTGGCGCGCTGGAGGAAGGGCGCGAAATCCTGATTGTTGGTCGGGTAGCGCGCGGACCCGATGATCTCGCCGCCGGCGTCCTTGAAGCCTTTTTGGAAAGCGGCTTCGCCATCCCAACCCGGACCGAAGTCGGAGACCAGCGTGTAGGCTTTCTTCACGCCGTTCTTGAACGCCCAGGCGCCGAGCGCTTCGTTGACCTGCCACACGGTGAACGAGGTGCGCACCATGTAGGGCGATTTCGTCGTGATGATCGAAGTGGCCGCGTTCATGTTGACCATGAACTTCTTGGCCTGTGCCGACACGTCGGCGGCGGCCAACGCGTTGGGCGTAAGGTCGTAGCCCGCGAGCATGTCGGCGCCATCGCGCACGATCGCTTCCTGCGAAAGCCGCTTGGCGACATCCGGAGCGATTCCGCCGCTGTCCTTTGAAATGATCTCGATCTTCTTTCCGGCGACGGTGTCGCCGTGCTGTTTCATATAGAGCTTGATGCCGTTTCCGATCTGGGTGCCGGTGTCGGCGAATTGGCCGGAATAGGACATGACCACGCCAATCTTGACGCTCTGGGCATGCGCAGAGGGCATGGCAATCAGCGCGAACGCGCCCAGTCCGGCGACTATATTCTTCATGACATTCTCCCTGTGGTTGGCAAGGCGATTGCGGGTTAAACGGTAACGGTGAGTGGCCGCAAGGTCAATTTTTTCGGTTCAGCTGACGCGCGGCCAACTGCGGGAATACGCCGCTGAACTCCTGCTGCTTGGATGTGTAATGGCTCGACACGCGCTCGGCCAAGTTGCTAGGGGCGTTGATGCTTTTCGCTGCATTGAGCCGGCATCGATGGACCGTGGTGGTTGCTTGATGTCCGATATCGAGCGTTTCTGGCTGCGACATCTTATCGACCACCTGGTAATATATCCGAACATCGTTTGGTATCCGTCCGCTTCCCCGATTTTTTTATGGCGATGTCTCATTAGACGGTTGCGCTCGATTGAGGAAAAATGCCGATGCCGTTCGAAGCAATCAAATGAATATAATATCAATATTCATTAATTCAGTTCATGTTAAGCGCCGTTGCCTTTCAGTTGATCGATAATGAAGCCTCGCAACGTCACCGCTGGCGGCGAGAGCGGCATCCCGCGTCGTGTCACAAGGCCGTAGGTGCAGGAGACTTTCGGTGCGTGCAGCGAGATGCCAGCCAATCCTCGACCGCGGTGCAATGCGACGTCGATGCGGGGCACGATTGCGAAACCGAGTCCTTCGGCAACCAATTTGACGGCCGTCTCGACGTGCTGAACTTCGTATTGCCAATTGAGCGTCAAACGGGCGGCACTCAGCGTATCATCGATCATCGGTCGGATTGCGGTTTTTGCGCCGACGCGGATGAGCGGCAGACTGCGTAGCTCCGCCCAGCCGATGGAACGCCGTGCTGCCAACGCGTGCTTCGCGGAACAGGCCAGCGTTAGCGGCGATGATGATATTGCGTCAACCTCAAGATCCCAGCGATTTGTCTGAACAACGCTTAGGCCAAACTCGGCCTCTCCCGATTGCACCAGTTCCGCAATCGTTGCGGACGGTGTTTCAAAAATTCGAACTTCAACGGCGGGGTGTAGCCGATGGAATTTGCTCAGAATTGGTGGAAAATATTGGACGGCAAAAGCAGGCAGACACGCGATGTCGACTCTTTCTCGCCGTTTTGCGCCCTGTTGCTTGAGTTCATCAAACGACTGTTCCAGGTCGGCTACGGCCTTCCGTGCTCTGGGCAGCAGATCGATGCCAGATCGAGTTAGTGTTACTTCGCGTGTCGTTCGCACGAAGAGCTTCAAGCCGAGCTCATCCTCGAGCTTCCGTATTCTGTGACTGATGGCGGTCTGCGACAGATTCAGATGAGCCGCCGCGCGTTGAAAGCTGCCGCGTTCGGCGATGCTGAGGAACGCCTGCAGCCCTAAAAAATCGATGCGCATTGCAGAAACTCCAAAATCACTATCAACCAACTACATGCATGCAATTCATGAATATGACAAAAACCTCCATTTGTCTTCAGCGCTCCCGTGTTTGTAAAAATGGCCCTGCTACGCGGTATAGAAGCTCCACAGGGCTTGCCCGCTGGGAGGAGAGGCATGCAAGCGGAGCCTATCTACGACATCGCTCATCTCGGACACGTCGAGATTCTGACCAACAAGCCCGAAGCCAGTCTTGACTTCTTCACCCGCATCTTTGGCTTAATAGAAAGTGGGCGCGAGGGCGACAGCGTGTACTTGCGCGCCTTCGATGACTACGAGTTCCATTCACTCAAGCTGACTGCGGCGAAAACTACCGGCATCCGCCATGCCGCCTATCGCGTCGCTAGCCCGCAAGCGCTTCAACGGCGAGTGCGGGCGATCGAGGCCCTCGGCGTTGGGCTCGGTTGGAATCCTGGTGACTTGGGCCATGGCGCCGCTTATTGTTTTAACGATCCGGATGGCCATGAGTTTGAAATTTATTATGATACCCGGCGTTACCAGCCGTCTGCCGAAGAGCAGCCTGCGCTGAAAAATCAAGCGCAGCGCACTCCCAACAAAGCCATTGCGCCGCGCCGTCTCGATCATATCAACCTTCTGGCAACGGACGTGGATGCTATTCGGTATTTCGTGCCGCAGGCACTCGGCAGCCGCATTACGGAACTCATTCGACTGGATGACGGGACGCTCGGCGGCTGCTGGTTTACCTGCAATAATAAATCTTATGATCTCGCCTACACGCGCGACCTCGCGCGCGCCCGAGGTCGGTTTCATCATGTGACGTTCGCGGTCGACCAGCGCGAGCACATTCTCCAGGCTGCAGATATCTTTCTTGAGCACGGCGTACATATCGAGACCGGACCACATAAGCACGCCGTGCAGCAGACATTTTTTCTTTACGTTTGGGAGCCTGCAGGCAATCGTGTCGAGCTGGCGAATGCGGGTGCGAGACTAATCCTTGCGCCCGATTGGGAGCCGATCGAATGGACAGAGACTGAACGGCGGAAAGGACAAGCGTGGGGTCTGAAGACAATTGAGAGTTTTCACACATGGGGTACTCCACCGACCTCTGTATCCTAAGAGTCACCGGCGTTTTGACGCGTAAGAGGCCCTATTTTATCGCTACTGAAGGGCCAATTTACATCCGCTCGCCCGCATTGCTAAATCACCAGGCACTTTTCGCCGCAGCGGCATAGCAGCGGCGGGCGATGGGAGTTGGCTGATGGTTGATACCGAGCGATTCCGGCTGCGGCGGTTTGTGCAGCGCCTTATCGAAGCGGGCGAATGCGAGGTCCGCGACCAGCCCATCGATCTCGTTGATGTGGCCGCGGTGCTGGATGGCAATTCGCGCGCCACGTTGTTTCGGGCGGCCGGACCGGAAAAGGCCGAGCTCGTCGGCAATGTGATGGGTTCGCGCAGACGGCTCGCGATCGCGTTCGACACCGATGAAGCGGGCCTCCTGCCGACGCTGGCGCAGCGGTTGTCGCAGCCGCAGGCGCCGGTGAAGGTGCCCGCCAAGGAGGCGCCGGTGCAGGCGGTCGTGCTCACCGGCAAGGACGCTGATCTCTGCGCGCTGCCGGTGCATCTGCAACACAGCGAGGATGGCGCGCCGTACATTTCCGCGAGCCTGGATTTTACGCGGGTGCCGTCGACCGGGTTCACCAACGTCGGCTGCCGGCGGATCATGCTGCGCGGGCCGCGCACGGCCGGAATCGATTTGATCGCGCCGAGCGATCTGCGCGCGATCTATCTCGATGCGGTGTCGCGGGGAGAGAATCTGCCGATAGCGTTTGCCGTCGGTTCGCATCCGGCGGATTTCATGGCGGCAGTCAGCGCGACGCCGCCGATGGACGAGCTGGCGGTGATCGGCGCGGTGCGCGGCGCACCGGTGCCGATCGTGAAATGCATCAGCAACGATGTGTGGGTGCCGGCGGATGCCGAATACGTGCTGGAGGGCCATCTCGACGCCAAGGGTCACGTCGAACCGGAGGGGCCGTTCGGCGAATATGTCGGCTATTACGGCGTGGTGAAGCGCAATCCGGTGTTTCATCTGACCGCGATCACGCGGCGCAAGGATGCGCTGTTCCAGACCGTGACCATCGGCGGGCGTCATCTCGCGCGCACCGATACCGCGCAGGTGACGACGGTGAAGACAGAGTCGGCGGCGTGGGCGGGATTGATCACCGCGGTGCGCGAGCCGGTCGCGGTGTTCGCGACGCCGTCGAGCGGCGGCATGTACAACGTGCGCGTTTCGCTGCGGCAGCGCGTGCCGGGCGAGGCGCGCAATGCGATCGCGGCCGTGTTCGGTTCGATGGCCGAAGCCAAGCACGTGTTCGTGTTCGACGACGACATCGACGTGTTTTCCGACGAGCAGGTCGATTGGGCGCTGGCGACGCGCTATCAGGGCGACCGCGACCTGATCACGGCCGGCGGCTTTCGCGTGGTGCCGCTCGATCCTTCGCTCGGCGGCGCGCGCACCGGCGCCAAGGTCGGGTTCGACTGCACCATTCCGTTCGGCAAGCGGGCATCGCTGGAATGGGGGATTCCGGCGCCGCCGGTGATGCCGAAGCGCGCGCGGAGCAAATCGGTCGCCGATACGCTTGCGGCCGAGCCTGCGAGCTTTCTCGAATTGATGGCGGCGTCGGGCAGCCGCGACGGCCGCGAGATCGTACGCGAGCTTGATGCGCTTTACGCCGCCAATCGGCTGACGCGTAACGAGAACGGCCGCTATGTGCTCAAAAGTGGTGCCGCGTCGTGAAACAAACCAGCACAGCGCCGCTCGTTTCGTCGGGCGAAGGTCCGCCGAGCGACTATTCGCGCGCGCCGACCTATCAGGGCATGATCAAGGAGCGCGACGTCACGGTGCCGATGCGCGACGGGGTGAAGCTTTGCGTCGATGTCTATCGGCCTGAGGCGAAGGAGAAATTTCCGGCGCTGCTGGCGTTCGCGATCTACAACAAGGACATCCAGGGGCCGGACATGGCGGACGCGGTGCCGCCGCAGCCGGCCTGGACGCCGCTGTGGACCGGGCCGATGGAGGCGGGCGACACGAAGTTCTTCGTCGCGCGCGGCTATGCGCATGTGATCGGCTCGCCGCGCGGTATCGGCAAATCGGAAGGCGGCGGCTCGCGCGAGTGGGATTGCTACGACCTGATCGAATGGATCGCGGCGCAGCCGTGGTGCGACGGCAACGTGGGCATGGTCGGCATTTCCGGTTTCGGCGCCGAGCAGTTGGCGGTGGCGAAGAAGCAGCCGCCGCATCTGAAGGCGATTTTCCCGTTCGACTCGCGCGGCGCCTACGGCGAGCTCGGCGGCTTCCGCGACGAATATCCGGGCGGGGTCATTCATCTGTTCCGCTATCTGGTCGGGCATTTTTCTGCCATGCATCAGAACCGCGGCGCGCCGGGTCAGCTTCCGCCGGAGCGCGAAAAGCTCTGGCAGGAGGCGATGAGCAATCCGGACTACAAGATCTATCCGCACGTCTACAATCTGATCGCGCAGAAGGGTCAGCACATGCCACCCCTGTTCAACGTGCTGATCGATCCGTACGACAGCGAAGCGGCGGTGAAGAAGAGCGAGGCGGAATTCGATGCGATCAAGGTGCCGACCTACACCGGCTCGGGCTGGTACGGCTACACCTACAAGACGCATCTCAACGGCTGCCAGAACTGGTTCCGCAACATCAAGGCGAAGAAGAAGCTCATGCTCGCGGGGCCGGCGCATCTCGAGCGGCCTTTCCATTCCTTCCACAACGAGATCCTGCGCTGGCACGATCATTGGCTGAAGGGCATCGACACCGGGGTGATGAACGAGCCGCCGGTGAAATTCTGGGTCATGGGCGCGAACGAATGGCGCGCGGCGAGCGACTGGCCGCTGCCGGAAACGCAATGGACCAAGCTTTATCTTGCGAGCTGGGAGCGGCTCGTCTCCACGCCGCTCGAGCCCGCGAGCGCCGACGAGACGCAGGCGCCGGACGTGTTCGTGCAGATGCCGCCGACCCAGACCAAGACGATCCAGACATTGCGCTACATGACCGATCCGCTGCCGGCCGATGTGCTGGTGGCGGGGCCGATCGCACTTACACTTTACGCCGCGATCGATCAGGACGATACCAACTGGATCGTGATCCTGAAGGATGTCGGGCCGGACGTGTCGGTGCAGACCGTGCGCGAGGGCGAGCGCGAGGTTGCGAGAGATTTGCCGGAGCGCGAGCTGACACGGGGCTGGCTGAAGGCTTCCAATCGCGCAATCGATGCAACGCGGTCATCGCCGGGGAGGCCGTGGCATCCGCTCACGCGCGCGGCGCGGAAGGCCGTGAAGCCGGGAGAAATCGAGCCGTATCAGATCGAGATTCTGTCGACGGCGAATCTGTTCCGCCGCGGCCACCGCATTTGCCTGGAGATCACGAGCCTCGACCTGCCGACCGGCGTGGCCGGCGCGACCAATGCCGAATACGTGCCTTATCACATCTGTTCGAGCAAGACGGTCGTGCATCGCATCTATCACGACCGTGCGCGGCCCTCGCATCTGCTGCTGCCAATCATTCCGACGGGCTAACCAATGATCGCATTGCCCGCGGTGCTTCCAGCCGAGCGCCAGATCTCCATGCGCGAGCGCATGGCGATGGGCAACGACAACGCGCTCAAGATCGGCCTGTTCGGCGCGAACTGTTCCTCGGGTCGGGCAGTGACCAAAGTGCCGGAGCGATGGTCGGGCACGTGGCAGGATAACTTGCGGCTCGCCCGCATGGCGGACGCGGCGGGCATCGATTTCATGCTGCCGATCGGACGCTGGAAGGGTTATGGCGGCGACACCGATTATCAGGGCGCGACGCTCGAAACCGTGACGTGGGCCTGCGGCCTGCTGGCGTCGACCAAACGGCTCGTGGTGTTCGGCACCGTGCACGCACCGCTGTTCAATCCGATCAGCGCAGCGAAGGAATTCGTCACCGCCGATCACATCGGCGAGGGGCGGTTCGGGCTCAATCTCGTGGTCGGCTGGAACGAGGACGAATTCCAGATGTTCGGCGTCACCCAGCGCGAGCACGAGGCGCGTTACGAATTCGGCCAGGAATGGCTCGACGCGGTGAAGATGATCTGGTCGGAGAAAGAGGATTTCGACTTCGACGGCCGGTTCCTCAAGCTCAAGGGCGTGCGCGCGAAGCCGAAACCCTATGGCGGCGCGCGGCCGCTGATCATGAACGCGGGCGCGTCGCCGACCGGCCGCAGCTTCGCCATCCGCAACTGCGATGCGTTCTTCACGCACGCGTCGCGGACCGACCCGGAAGACGTCGCGCGGCGCGTGCGCGAGGCCAAGGACGAGGCGCGGCAATATGGACGCGAGCTCGACGTCTATACGGTCGGAGTCGTCACCTGCAAACCGACGCAGAAGCAGGCGGAGGACTATTTCCACCACTGCGTGGTCGAGAACGCCGACTGGGCGGCGGTCGATCTGATCGTCGGCAAGCGCGGCAAACCGCGCGAGCAGCTAACCGAGGAAGAATTCCAGAAGCAGCGCAGCGGCTATGCCATGGGCATGGGCGGATTACGCATCGTCGGCGATCCGGATCAGGTCACCGCGCAAATCGCGGAACTGAACAAGGCGGGCATGCGCGGGATCGCGCTGTCGCTGGTGAATTATGCCGACGAGCTGCCGTATTTCTGCGACGAGGTGCTGCCGCGGCTTGAGCGGATGGGGCTGCGGCAAAGGCGATGATGTCGGTCGCGCGCCGCGTCAGAGCCGTTGATCACCGAGTCAGCGCAAGCCAAGGGAAAAACGGAAGCTCCGGAAACGCCGAACGTTCCGGACGTCGAGTGTCGAATTCTTCGGCCGGTCGGACCCCATCGGCCGCTGAAACAGAAGTTGAGGTGGTGTCAGTGTCGGACCCCTTGGCTTTGCCGGTGGCCGCGTCGCCGAAGTGGCGGTAACGATTTGGCTCGAAATACACGAAGAACTTCGCCTGCCGCGGTATCCACCAGCGAGCGAGCTTGGCCTGGAACTTGTTGAGACGGATGCAGCCGAGACTGACCGGAGCGCCGAAGGTGCCGCCGGAATCGAGTCCGCCGGCGATCTCATGGATGCCGTTTCCGGTTTCGCCGGTGTAGCCGGGTGCGGGCAGGAAGTGCATGAAGTTCGGCATTGCGATCGGATTGCCGCCATTATGGAAGGGGATGATTCTGGCGTCTCCGCCGCCCATCCGCGCGTCACGTTTGGCATCGGCGGTGCTGTAAACGCGGTCGCCGCTCCAGTTGCGCGTGTTGATGACGTTGATGGGGGCGTAATACCGATAGAGCGGCGGTGGCGCCCGGCTCGATGACGTCACGAAGCGGTACACGAGCTTCGGCTGCCCATCGACGAGTTCGCAGAAATTCAGAGTCTGTCCCACGCAGTAACCGTTGAATACGCCGGGTTTGGACACCGGCTCGGTCTTGAAACGGTCGACCTGTTCCAAATAGTTGCGAAGATCCTCAAGCTCCCGTGCGAGAGCAGCCGCGTCTTCGCCCTTCAATTCGGGCGCGAGAGATGTTGCGTCTTGCTTCGCCAGCGCCGCAATATCGGTGTTTCGGGTCGTTGCGATCGCGCGCAGTCTTGGAAACTCGCTCAGGTCGTCGACGCGCGAAAAATATTCCACGACGCCGCGGCAGTTGCCGTTCTCGTCGGTCGAGTTCAAATCGGCGACGATGTAGCGCTGGCGTGCGTTCTCCGACAGTTTGGCGTTCTCATTGAGGGCCGCGGACAGCGGGAAGGGCTCCCCCGTCTTTGAATCTTTGAGAGACTCAAAGGGGATGCGGCAAGCCGCATTCAGGTCCGGCTCGGCATCGGCGGCGGACAAGGGGGCCGGCGATGCGAGAAAGATCCACGGAATGATCGGAAGGAAAAATGATGGAAATGCGCGCATGGCCCCTCCAATTACCCGTGCATCAAACGGGAATCCATGCCGCAGGTTCCGCGCAGCTTGAACTCACATGTGTGTTACGGTGTGTGGCATTTATGTCGATTATGCCGACATCGCCAAGATCGGTGGATGGATCGATTTCAGATCAGGGCGGCGGGCCAAACAGAAAAAATGGAAAAAAGGGAAATGGCGGCTCCTCGACTTTCGGTCGGGGGCGATATTGCGGCTGCGGTGCAGGAGCCGGCTCCTGCGCGATCGAGGATGTGGTTTCCGGTGCGTTAGGGTCTCGAATGGCGAGCAACAGGTTCGATTCGTTTGGGCGCCATCGATAGCCAACGCCAAAATCGAGCGGGCTGGGCTCGGTTCGCCGATAGAAATCATCCAGCTTGGTCTGATAGTACGCCGGAAAAATGGGTGTCACGTAGCGGCCGTAGGCTCGCAGCTGCCAGCGCGCCGGGTCGAAATAAGTGAGCGGAATTCCGGAATCATCCTGAAGGATCAGCGCGCTGCGATCCAGGAGGAAGTTTCGGGTCTGGGAAAAGTTCGGCATGTGCAAGAGATAGGACGCGCTCTTGAGGAAACTGTCTCCCCGGCCGAGCGACTTGCAGAATTGCAGCAGCGGGTTGTTCCGGCTGCGATCGTCTCCGAGATTGGTGCTGAAGTAGTAGAGGGTCTTCATCGGACCGTTGTTCTCGGAAAAGCTGATCTTTGCCCCGCGCGCCGGCATCCAAGGCTGCAACCCGGCGCCCGGTTGCAGGACGCCGTTTTCGTCGAGGTGGACCAGGCTCACATCATGAACCACTTTGCCCGAGCGGGCGAGAAACACGTACAGGATCGGCAACGTTCCGCTGATGGGACCGGAATTTAAATCCCGGAACATGTCGACCGTGATGAAATAGCTGACACTCAGGACCGAACGCAGCGATCCCTGGATATGCTGCAATCCCTGCAGCGCCGACCAGCGCGGCATCCGCATGAGATCCGGAATCTGGCCGACCGGTTCCAAGCCGCTCAGGACATATATCTCTGCACTGGGAAAAAATGCGTCCGCGTACAGGAAGTCCGGCCCGCCGAACATGTAGAACATGACGGGGCTCGGCGACTTCAGGTTTTCGGCCGACCACGCGCGGATTTTTCCCAGCCGGACTTTTTCAAGGTTGCCAAAAGCGTTGTCAAAGTTGGCGGCGTGTTGTTTGGCGATCGGGTCCTGGGTCAGCGGGATGAGCGGCGAGGTGGCCGACACCTGCATTCCGGCGAGGAAGCGTGCGGTGTCGTCGGCGTTGGCGGTTTGGTTGATTTGTGCACGTGCCGCGGCCGCGAGGACGACGCTCGCCAAAATAGCCAGCGCGTATCCGGTTCTCGTCATTCTGGCTGCGATACGACTCATACTCACTTACAGCCCTAGGGTTTACGCACAACGAGACTATCGGACACGGATCAGGCGCCGAGCGCGCGCGTCAGATCATTGAACAATTCGTCGACGGTGAATTTGCGCGGGATCATTTGCTGCCGATAGGAGTAATCGATGATGCGCTCGAGCGAGGCGCGGTTGGCCTCGACGCCGAAACGATAAGGATCGAGCGCGCCCTTGGAGGCGGTGTCGGCGGCGCGCGCCTCGCGGAACAGGCGGAAGACTTCCTTGATCACATCCGGCCGCTGTTTGGCGATCTGTTCGCGCACCACCAGCATGTGATTGACCGGCACGCCGCCGTGCGTCTCGGCCCATGTCCTGTTGGCGGCCTCGGCGTCGGGAATCAATGTCTTGAAGCGCGGGTCGGGGAACTTGTCGCCGATCAACGCGGCATCGACCTCGCCGTCGATCAGCATCTGCGGCAGTTGTTTGGTCTCCGGCGCGCGCTGCACGAAGGGTGGATCCTTGTATTGCGCGACATGCGGATCTTCCATGGTGATGATCGTCACCTTCGACCAGTCGACGCCGTAGTCCTCGGCGAGAATGCCGCGCACCCAGATGCCGGTGGTCTGGGTATAGGCGCGCACGCCGAATTTTTTGCCGTTGAGGTCGGCGGGCTTCATGGTGCCGCGCTCGGAATTGTAGGCGACGGTGTGAAGCTGGCCGCGGCCCATCATGGTGGCCGGCAAGAGCAGGTAGGGCAGGCCGAAGCTCTTACCTTGCAGGTAGGTGACGATGGCGAGCTCGCCTAAGTCGAACTTGTGTTCGCGCACGAGCGGTTTGAAGCCGCGGTTCGGGATCGGGTAGTCGGGGAAGTCGAATTCGACGAGGTCGGATTTCAGCCGCCCGTCCTTCAGCGCGATCACGTTGGGATAATTGCCGAGCAGCGTATGCAGCTTCAGCTTGTCCGGTCTGGTCAGCACGACGTGGTCCCCATCAGTCCCTGGTTGGAGGGACGATCATTTCCCCAGCGCAGGATAGAGCGTCTGCGCAGTCTTGTAGAATATCCAGTCCTGATCGGATTGCGAGAGGAATGCAAGCGCGTTTCGCGCCATCGCGATCAATTCGGGCAGCGGCGGTTTGGCGGCCGGAAAATTCGAACCCCACAGGATGCGGTTGGCGCCGAATTCCTGCACCGCGCGGCCGAGGAATTTTTCCGGCGTCGCATTGCCCATCAGCGAGGCTTCGATCGGACGATGGGTGAGCTTCAGATAGACGTTGGGACGGCGCGCCAGCGCGAACAGCGGCGCGGCGGCCGCGAAGGGCGGGCCGTCGGCGGCTTCGGCGCGCGCGAAATGGTCGATGATGACGCGCGCCTTCGGAAAACGCTGCAGGACTTTTTCAAGCAGGGGCAGGCCCTTCACGCGCATCTGCATGCAGACCGAGAGACCGGTGTCGCTGGCATAGGTCCAAGCCGGATAGGCGGCCTCGTCGGCGAAGAAGGTTTCCTGCTCGGCATGGGTGGAGCCGGAGGTGAAGATGCGCATGCCGGTGAGGCCCTTGCTCATCCAATATTTCATCTTCTGCACCGCGTCCGGCGCGACCACGTCGATGGAAAAGACGCCGGTGAAGCGTTCCGGGTGCGCGGCGACGGAATCGGCGACATACGAATTGTCGAACGCATAGGCGGAGGAGGCCTGCACCAGCACGGACTTGTCGACGCCGGCCGCTTTGGTGGCCGCGACCATGTCCTGGTAGTCGAGAGGATGCTCAGCCGACCAATCCGATTGTTTGCCGAACAGGGGTTTCAGCGGATAGCGCTTGGTGTCGGTGGCAATGACGTGGCAGTGGGAGTCGATGAGCATGACGCTTATCTTGCTGATCCGTCATCCTGAGGTGCCCGCCGAAGGCGGGCCTCGAAGGATGAACGGCCCGTCCGTTGCAGTTGGCGGCGCGCCGTCGCCCTTCGAGGCTCGCTTCGCTCGCACCTCAGGGTGACGGCGCAAATCTTCATTGAGGCTACTTCTTCGCCGGCAGCACGGCCGCGAATTTCGAGCCGCGCAGGCACATGCGGCCGCGCGCGTCCTGCCAGAGTTTCTCGGTCGCGTGCAAGTGGCCGAGCGCACGCGCGACGGTGCGGAAATCGTAGGACGCGAAGCGCTCGGCGATGTCGGTGTAGTAGAGCGGCTCTTTTTCGATGACCTTGAGGATCTGCTCGGCGAGCGCCACGACCGCACGCTCGTCGCCGGCCTCGCCCGGCTTGTCCTTCTTGCCCTTCACGTACTCGTCGATCTTCGCGCTGTCGGCATAGGCGTAGGTGATGCGCTCGTAGTGCTCCTTCGGAATGCCTTCGGGGATGGTGGCGTCGATGCCGACTTTCGTTCCGGTCGGCACCACGCCGGCGCCCTGCGGCAGGCTCGGGTCGAGCGGCTTGGCGCGCGCGTTCGGCACGATCACGATGTCGCGGTCGCCCTGCACGCGCGTGGCGATGGCCCATTCCACGTCCATGGGATTGTTCACGTCGATGTCGTCGTCGACCACGACCACGTGCTTCAAATCCATCACCGAGAGCGCGGCGAGCAGCGCGTTCTTGGCCTCGCCCGGCTGCTTCTTGATCGAAATGACGGCGTGCCAGAAGGCGCAGCCGCCGAGCGTGACGTTGATGTCCTTCACGGTCACGCCCGCGGTTTTCAGCGCCTGGCGGATCGCGGTGTAGCGCGTGGGCGCGGCCAGCCAGGTGTTCTCCCACGGCATATGCAGGTTGTAGTAGATCGCGTCCTTGCGCATGGCGATCGCCTTGATGCGCACGAGCGGGTTCCAGTGCAGCCCGCCCATCAGCCGCGTGAACTCGCCGAAGCGGCCTTCCGGCCAGGTCCAGCCGGTCGGGAGAATCTCCGCTTCGAGCACGATCTCGGCGTCCGCGATGTAGGGCATGTCGATGGTCTGGCAGGGCGCCAACTCCACGGGCGCGCCGCGCAGGCCGCCGGCGATCGCCATCTCGTCGATGCCGAGCGGGGCGCGATAGCCCGAGCCGGTGATCTCGAACGGATGCGTGCCGATCGAAATGGATATCGGCAACGGTTCCTTGCGCTCGTAGGCGCGTTGCGCGAACAGCCGCATGTTGTTGGGGGTGACGATGTCGATGCCGGTGAGTGCCTTCTCCTTGACGATGAAGCGATACATGCCGGAGTTCATGCCGAGCTCGGGATCGCGGGCGATCACGACGCCGGCGGTGATCATCGGACCGCCGTCGTAGATCGACGACATCGGGATCGGCAATTTGTAGAGATCGACATCGTCGCCGAGCAGCACGACTTCGCGCGTGGGCGAGGTCTTCACGTGCTTGGGCGGAATCGGCTTGGCGATCGCGTTGCTGAGCTTCTCCTCGATCTCGCCGAAATTCTCGCAGCCGAGCGCCATGGTGGCGCGTTCCTTGGTGCGGATGATGCCGGAGACGACGGGTAAGTCGTAGCCGATCACCTTGTGAAAAAAGAGCGCGGTCTTGGCCTGATCGACGAGCGTCGCAATGTGGCGGATGTCGACGGCCTGGTGCAGGTCGACAAGCTCGCCCGCCTGCCGCAGCCGGTCGAGAAATTGGCGGAAGTTCTCTTTCATCCCCGTCCTTGGCCGCCGGGTTGTTGGCGGGCTGGCCTTAAGCTACTTAGACCGGAAACGCACAGCAATCCAGGCGGCGAGGAGGTGGCGGCGTGAGCGCAACCATGAAGGCGCTGGTTCTCAAGAAGCACGGCGGGCTCGATGACCTCGCGGTGGTCGCGGACTATCCGATGCCAAAGGCCGCCGAGGGCCATGTGGTGATCCGTGTGCGCGCATCCTCGTTCAACTACCATGACGTGTTCACGGTGAGGGGCATGCCGGGGATCAAGGTGCCGCTGCCGGTGGTCATCGGGCTCGACATGGCAGGCGAGATCACCGAGGTGGGCGCAGGCGCCGCGCGCTGGAAGGTGGGCGACCGCGTGCTGGTCAATCCGGTCAACAAGAAGAAGGGGTTGATGGGCGAGATGCTCGACGGCGGCATGGCGGAATATTGCCAGGTGGCCGCGGATCAGCTCGTCGCCATGCCGGCGGGTGTGACGTTCGAGCAGGCGGCGTCGCTGCCGGTCGCCTATGGAACGGCCCATCGCATGCTGATCACGCACGGCACGGTGAAGAAAGGCGAGCGCGTGCTGGTGCTGGGCGCGAGCGGCGGCGTCGGCACGGGATGCGTAATGCTGGCGAAGCTGCTCGGCGCGGAGGTGATCGCTTGTGCATCAAGCGAAGACAAGATGCGGCGGCTCAAGCAAATCGGCGCCGACGAGGTGGTCGACTACACTAAGGTCGACTGGTCGAAATGGGCGGTGGAGAGATACGGCAAGCCGCAGCGGCGCTCCTACGAGGGCGGTGTCGATGTGGTGATCAATTTCACCGGCGGCGACACCTGGGTGCCGTCGCTGCGTTGTCTCAAGCGCGGCGGCAAGCTGCTCGTGTGCGGTGCGACCGCCGGCTACGATCCCAAGGAGGATTTGCGCTACGTGTGGAGTTTTGAATTGAAGATCATCGGCTCGAACAGTTTTTACGATGAGGACCTGTCGGCACTGATGAAGTTGATTGCGGAAGGCAAAATCAACCCGGTGGTCGACAAAGTGCTGCCGCTCGAGCAGGCGCGCGAGGGCTTGCGGCTGATCCAGGATCGGGAAATTTTCGGCAAGGTGGTGGTGACGCCGTGAGCGATGGTACCACTTTAACGCTTGAGCAGATCCAAGAGATCGTCACGCGCGCGCCTTTTCATAAATGGCTCGGGCTCAAGGTGATCGCGGTGCATGACGACGGCATCGAGATCAAGGCGAAGTGGCGCGAGGAATGGGTGGTCAGCGTGGAGCGGCGTTTTACCCACGGCGGCATCCTGGCGGCGCTGATCGATCTCGGCGCCGACTGGGCGATGATCCGCAAGACCGGCCGGGGCGTGCCGACGATCGATATGCGCGTCGATTACCATGCCGTCGCGATGCCGGGCGACCTCACCATCAAGGGCAAGATCGTGCGCATGGGCAGCCAGTTCTCGTGCGCGGAGGCGCAGATATTCGACGCGGCCGGCAAGCTGCTCGCAAGCGGGCGCGGCACTTATCTCACCGCGCCGCCTCCGCCGCCGAAGGGCTGACGTGGAAGTCTGTTGCCTAAAGCGCGCGTCCCCGGCGCTTCGCGCCGACCCTCCCCGCCGTTCGCGAAAGCTCGCGGGGGGAGGGTCGTGATGCTTACATTCAAAAATCTCGGAGACCTGATCGTTCGCGATCGCGATCTCTCGAAGGTTGCGGTCATCGATCTCGGCGGCGAGACGGTGCCGCGCGAATTCACGTTTGCGCAGCTTGACGCAAGGGCGATGGGGGTTGCGCGCGCGCTCATCGCGCGCGGATTAAGACGCGGCGACCGCGTCGCCATTCTTTCCGCCAATCGCGCCGAATATCTTGCGGCCTATTACGGCATCATGCGCGCCGGTCTGGTCGCGGTGCCGGTGAATTACCGTTTCCCGCGCGAGACGATCCATTTCATCATCGCCGACGCGGGCGCGAAGTTGGTGTTCTGCGATGCCAAGCGGCGCGCCGATTGTCCGCCTATGTTGCCGGCCGCCGTTTTCGGCGGCAGCGGGGACGAGAGCTTCGACAGCTTTCTCGATTCAGGAGAGTTCAAATCAGTGGTGCCGGCGGCGGACGAGCCGGCAATGTTCCTCTATACGTCGGGCTCGACCGGCCGGCCGAAGGGCGTGGTGCTCTCGCATCAGAGCCACATCTGGGTGGTGGAGACGCGGCTCGAGGGTCAGGATCTGTCCGGCCAGCGCTATCTGATCGCGGCGCCGCTTTATCACATGAATGCGCTGGCGCTCGCCAAGCTCGCCTGCGCGGCGCATGCCACGATCATTCTGCTGCCGCAGTTTTCCGCGCGCCCCTACATCGAGGCGATCGGCCGCTACCACGCGACGTGGCTCACGGCCGTGCCCCCGATGATCGCCATGATGCTGCGCGAGGGCGATCTGCTCGCAGGCACGGATCTGTCGAGCGTGAAGTCGGTGCGCATGGGCTCGGCGCCGGTGAGCGCGAGCCTGATGGCGGGCCTGCATCGCGCCTTGCCGCAGGCGGTGGTCACCAACGCCTATGGCACGACCGAAGCCGGACCGGTGGTGTTCGGGCCGCATCCGAAGGGGATGCCGCAGCCGGAACTGTCGGTCGGCTGTCCGCACGCCGCAGTGCAGTTACGACTGGTCGACGGCGACAATCGCAGTGCCTCACAGGGCGTGCTGGAGATGAAATGCCCGGCCTTGATGCTCGGCTATCATAACCGGCCCGATGTGGCGCCGCCGTTCACCGCCGATGGCTTCTACATCACCGGCGACGTGTTCCGGCGCGACGAGAACGGTTTTCACTATTTTGTCGGCCGCACCGACGACATGTTCGTCTCGGGCGGCGAGAACATCTACCCGGCCGATGTGGAGCGCATGCTGGAGCGGCACCCCGACGTGGCGCAGGCCGTGGTGGTGCCGATCGACGACGACATCAAAGGACAAAAGCCCGTCGCGTTCGTGATCCGCAAGCCAGGGCGGGCGCCGAGCGAGGACGATGTGAAACAATTCGCGCTCGCCAATGCGCCGGCCTATGCGCATCCGCGGTTCGTGTGGTTCGTCGACGAGCTGCCGCTGGCGTCCACTAACAAGGTCGACCGCGCGGCGCTGAAGAGGATTGCGGAAGAGAGAACTTCCCGCGCATGACGCGTTTCGCCCTCATCCTGAGGAGGGCGGGACGCCCGTCTCTCAGGATGAAGCGGCCCCATGGTTCGAGATGCGCCCTTGCGGCGCTCCTCACCATGAGGCCGGTCTTTGCCTGTTCTTACTCCGCCTTAAATCCGGTGGCCTTCATGATCGGCACCCAGCGCTTGATCTCGTCTTCGACCATCTTCTGTGCGGCTTCGGGGCCCGAATCGAGAACCGGCTCGAAACCGGAATTGATTATCGGCTTGAGCAGGCTCTCGTCGGCCATGGCGGTCTTGGTGGCCTGGGCGATTTGATCGACGATCGGCTTGGGGATGCCGGCGGGACCGAACAGGCCGTTGAAATTCGCGGCAATCATGCCGGGCAGGCCGGCTTCGATCGCGGTCGGGATGTCGGGCGCGGCCTTGATGCGTTTTTCGGATGTGATGGCAAGGATGCGGACCTTTCCGGCGCGATGGAAGTCGAGCAGCGTGCCGCCGATATTCGGCGTCATCATCGGAATGTGTCCGCTGGCAAGATCGGTGATGCCGGGGGCGGCGCCCTTGTACGGCACGTGCACGATGTCGGGCGCGCCGATGAGCTGCTTGAACAGTTCGCCGGCGAGGTTGGTCATGGTGCCGGTGCCGGCGGACCCGTAGGAGAGCTTGCCCGGATTCGCCTTGGCGTAAGCGATGAGTTCCTTCAGCGTGTGGACCGGAACCGACTCGTGCACGACGATCGAGTTCGGCGAAATCGCCATGATGTAGATCGCGATGAAGTCCTTGAGCGGATCGTAGGGCGGCTGCTTGGCGATCGACGGGATCAGCACCTGCGTGCTGGTATTGCCGAAGAGGAATGAATAGCCGTCAGGCTGGCTGCGGGCGACTTCGGTCGCGCCGATCACTCCACCGCCGCCGCCTTTGTTCTCGACCACGACGGTCCCGAGGATGGGTTTCATCCGCTCCGCCCACAACCGGCCGACGACGTCGGTGGCGCCACCCGGGGAGAACGGCACGACAAGACGGACCGGATGGTCCGGATAGGCGCGGGCAGCCAACGGCCAGGCCGCGAAAGTGAGCGAAACGAGGCCGGATTTCAGCAGATTGCGGCGATTCATGAGTTTTGCTTTTGTGCGGTCGGGGCGGGGGTACCTTTTAGCATGGATGCGGACCGGCAGCTTCCACGCGGCGACGAGATTTTTCTCGATCATATCGGCCACTTCGTGCGCGAGCCACTCGCGGCGGCTGCGGCATTGGCGCGCGCGGGCTTTGCGCCGACGCCGGTTTCGGTGCAGGCCGATGCCGCAGGCCAGCCGACCGGCACGGGCAACGTCACCGCCATGTTCGCGCGCGGCTATGTGGAGGTGCTGTTCAAGACGGCGGACACGCCGATCGGACGGGAATTCGACGCTTCGCTTGCGCACCACTCAGGCGTGCATCTGGCGGCGTTCTCGGTGGCGGATGCGGAGCGGGCGCATGCGCGGCTCGCGGGCGCCGGATTCAGGATGCGGCCGCTGGTGAATTTTTCCCGACCGGTGACGACGGAATCCGGCGCGGGCATTGCGGCGTTCACGGTGGTCCGCGTGGAGCGCGGCGGGATGGCGGAAGGCCGCATCCAGATGCTCACTCACCATACCGAAGACATGGTGTGGCAGAAGCGATGGCTCGCGCATCCGAACGGCGCTGTCGGCTTGCTCGATGCGTTGATCGCGGTTGCCGACGTGGACGAGGCGGCGGAACGGTTCGCGCGCTTCACGGGACGCAAGCCCGCCTCCAATCGCGCGGGGAAAACCCTGGCGCTCGACCGCGGCGCGATGCAGCTCGTCAACGCGAAATATTTCGCGACGCTGTTGCCGGAGGTGGCAATGCCGGGCGGACCGTTCATCGGGGCCTATGGAATTGCAGTGAAAACGCTCGCCAAAGCCGAAGAATTATTGCGTCGAGGCGGTGCCTCGACGCGCCGTGCCGGCCGGGCGTTGGCGGCAAAGTTTCCCGATGAGCTCGGCGTCGGAGCATGGCTGTTCGTCGAACAAGCCGCCGACTTGCCCTGGCGCGGCTGAATTCATACGGCTATGGATTCATCGGGAGAGATTGCTTGACGGCTTCTGCGCAATCGCAAGTGACGTGGCCGGATCGCCTGTTCGAGGTGCTGAAATCCTCAGGGATCCGGCAAGTCGCCTATGTGCCGGATGCGGGCCATGCGCGGCTGATCGCGCGCTGCAAGGCCGATCCCGAGATTCGCGACATCGCCTTGACCACGGAGGAAGAGGGCGTGGCGCTCGCGGCCGGCGCGTGGCTCGGCGGTCAACGCGCGGCGCTGCTGATGCAATCGAGCGGGGTGGGCAATTGCGTGAATATGCTTTCGCTCATCCGCGCGTGCCGGTTTCCGCTGCTCATGCTGGTGACGATGCGCGGGGAGTGGGAGGAGTTCAATCCGTGGCAGGTGCCGATGGGCTCGATCGTCGAGCCGACGCTGAAGCTCTGCGACACGCATGTGTCGCGCGTGGATGCGCCGGAAAAGGTGGCCGATACGGTGCAGGCTGCGGTGCAACTCGCCTTCGGCGACGACCGCGCGGTTGCGGTGCTGCTGTCGCAGAAGCTGATCGGCCGGAAAGTCTGGTGACGCCATGCTCGAACGCCGCGCCGCCATGGCCATGCTGCTGGCCGACCGGCCGAAGAATCTCTTCGTCGTACCGGGGTTGGGCTCGACCACCTGGGACGCCATGGCGGCGGGCGACGATGACCGCAATTTCTACCTCTGGGGCGCGATGGGCGGGGCGGCGATGATCGGGCTCGGCCTCGCGCTGGCGCGGCCCGATCTGCGCGTCGCGGTCGTTACCGGCGACGGCGAGATGCTGATGGGGCTCGGCAGCCTTGCGACCATCGGGGTGCAGCGGCCGGCCAATTTGGCGATCGTCGTGTTCGACAACCGCATGTATGGCGAGACCGGCCGGCAGGCGAGCCACACCGGCAGCGGCGTCGATCTCTGCGACGTGGCGCGCGGCTGCGGTATCGAGCGCGTGCTCGATGTGGAGGACGAGGCGGGACTGCGCGCGCTTGCGCCGCTGCTCAGCACATCCGACCGCACGCTGTTCGCGCAGGTGCTGATCTCACCCGACGATCCGCCGCGCGTGCTGCCGGAGCGGGACGGCACCGCGATCAAGCAGCGCGTGCGGCGCGCGGTGGAGGCGGTTCGTTGAAATCCCCCTGTCATGCCCGGGCTCGTCCCGGGAGACTCTTTGTATCGAAATTCATCACGGATTGCCGGGACAGGCCCGGCGATGACAGAAAAAATTTATCGGGTTATCGCCGGCGATGGTCACCATGATGATGCTCATCGTCGTGGTGATGGTGTTCCAGGTGCGCCTTGCCGTGCGGCAGGCGCGGGTCCTCGCTGAACACGAGCGATTTGATGGTCACCGGCACGGTATTGGATGGCAGCCGGATGCGGCCGAGATCGATGTAATCGAAATCCCAGAGCGTGACGCCGTCGATCGCGAGAATTTCGCTCATCACATGCAGCTCTTCACGCAGGACCGCGCCGAGCGTGTGGGCGATGTCGCCATCGAGCATCAGGTAAAGCGGGGCGCGCCTGGCGATGGTGTGCGGAATTCCGCGCGCGATGCCCTGCGCGAAAGCATAAATGCGCTCGTGCGACGGCGCGCCCTGCCAGCGAAAGGCCAGCGCCACATCGCTTGCGCCATCGGTCAGGTCGAACGCAACGAAGTGGGCGCGGATCGCAGCGGCGAGCTGTTCGGGATCGATCGTCTCTTCGCACACGAACGGCGGCTGCAGGACCTGCAGATTGCGGCGCGGCAAAAGCTTGCCCGGGTTCGAGATGTAGCTGGTGTTGCCGGAGAGCTGCACGCTGTACTCGGAGGCGCCGAGCGCGGTGGCACGAATGCATTCACCGGCGGGCAATAGTGGCCAGGGCAGGACGCCCTTGTCCAAGCGAGCGCGCAGCGCGTGGCCGAGGCGGCGGCCCAGGTCGCCGAAATCGCGCTGCTCGCGGCCATAGACATATTCGGCGACGCCGCCGGAAAACATCACGCCGTCGATGCGGCCAAGCTTTTGGATCGGTTCGGTGAGATAGAGCTGCGCGAGCGCGGGCGGCAGCGGTCGCGCGGTGATGGCGGTCAACAAAGCGTCGGCCATGCCATCGGCGACCCGGTCGAGATTCTCGGGATCGACCACATCGCCCTTGTTCCAGGAAAACCCGGCGCGGGCCGCGTGATGCTTGCCGGCCGGATCGAGGCGAAGGATTGTTCCGTTCGCATCGACGACTTGCAGACGGCCGCCGATGTGCACGGCGGCGGTGGCGATGACACGGCCGTTTTCCAATAGCGCAAGCTTGGTCGTGCCGCCGCCGATGTCGATGTTGAGGATGCGCTGCTTCTGATCGTTCGACACGCGCGCGGCGCCGGAGCCGTAGGCCGCGAGCATGGCCTCCATGTGGTGGCCGGCGGTGGCGGTGACGAAATCGCCGCCCTGCTCGGCGAGCAGCGTGGCAATGGCCTGCGCGTTTTCGCGCCGCAGCGCCTCGCCGGTGAGAATCACGACGCCAGTGTCGATATCGTCCGGCTTTACGCCGGCGGCCGCATAGGCGTCATGGATGCTGGCGGCGAGGCGCGCGCCATCGATCTGCTGCTCGCTGAGATAGGGCGTCAGCGTCACCGGCGAGCGGAACAGCGTTTCGCGCGAGGTGACGTAGTAGCGGCTGGTGAGTTCCTCGCCGAGCCGGCGCAAATGGACCTTGGAAAAAATGACCTGCGTGCCGGCCGAGCCGATGTCGATGCCGACGGTGACCAGTGTGACATGGTCGGCGATCCAGAGCGGGTTTTCCTCGTCCGGACCGTCGTCGAACGTGTCGTGGTCGTGGTCGGTGTCGTCGTCGTGGATGTGGGCGTGGCCGGTGCCGTAGGCGTGGTCGGCGAGCGTGTGGGCGCTCTTGCCCTTGGCGTCCTTGGCCTTGCGTTCATCGTCGGCCATCAGGACTGCTCCGCGCCGAATGAGGTTCAGTGGGCACCTTGATAGAACAATTTGGCGTCGGCGGTAAACGCGCGGCGCGCCGCGTCGTCGAAATAGAACATGTGACCGCCGCGATAGGTCTTGAGTTGAACGCGGTCGGGTTCCGCGGGCGGCCTGATCTGATCGAGCAGATAGCGGTTGATGCCGTAGGGGGTGACGAGGTCGTTGCGGCCGTGCGCGACCAGCAGGCGGAACGACGGCTCGAGCGATAGCGACTCGCGCAGATCGTAACTCACGCCCGGACGCGAGCCGGAGCCGCCCCAGTCCCATTGCGCGCGGGCGAGCAGGGTGTAGGTCATGTCGGTTTTGAAGCCGAGCTCGTCGCGTGCGTAGCCCACGAATATGCCGGAAAGCGCGTGCAAGTATCCTTCAAGCATCGGATCGCCGGACGACGAAAACGGTGTCTCGACATAAGGATCGACGATCGCGATGCTGGCGTCGTAGGTGCTGGTCTGGCCCTTTTCCCGGATACGATTGAGATAGGCTGAGCGAACGTAGCCGCCGGATTTTGCCACCGTCTCGATCGGCAGGCCGGTCAGCTGTGCGATCTTGCCGTAGAATTCCTGTGCCCGTTCCCCGGTCGGCGGCGTGCCGGCGAGGGTGGGCAAATATTCGTTCAGAGCGAAGCGTTCGGAATCGGCCATCGCCTGAGGCGTGTATTTCTTCGTGCGATCGAGCTCGGTTACGGCAACGGTCGGAAATACCAGCGCAGCCTTGAACGGATCGCGCTCGGCGCTCCATTGGTACGACGTCTCGAGCATCGGCGAGACCATGACGATGCCGGAGACGATGATGCCTTGGTCGTTGTGCAGCGCACGGGCAACCTTGGCGGCACGGAAGCCGCCGTAGCTTTCGCCGAGGAGATATTTCGGCGAGGCGCTGCGGCTGTTGTGGGCGACGTAGAGCGCGATCACCTTGGCGATGCTGTTGGCGTCGCTGTTGACGCCTTGGAACGCCTTGGCGTCATCGGGTCTGGCGGCACGGCTCCAGCCGGTGTTGATCGGGTCGATCAGCACGAGGTCGGTGAAGGCGAGCCAGGTCTCCGGATTGTCGCGCAGCTTGGCGGTGGTGCCGTCGCGGCCCTCGGGTCCGAAGTCGGCAATGCGCGGGCCGACGAGGCCGAGATGCAGATAGGCGGATGCCGCGCCCGGGCCGCCGTTGAACGCAAAGGTGATCGGGCGATTGCCGGCATCGACGCCCTTGGCGACATAGGCGGTGTAGAACACCGCGCCGAGCCGATTGCCGGACTGACCATAGAGCGAGAGCGTGCCGGCGGTGGCGGTATAGGCGAAGGGGCGGCCGTCGATGCTGACTTGCTTTTCGCTCACCGCGTCGGCGGGCAGGAGCTTCAACACGCCTTGCGGATCGGAATCCGCCGCCGCTGCCGGGGGCGTGGGACTTTCCGAATGTTCGGCGCGTTGCTGATCCGGCCGGCGGTCCTGACGCTGGAGGCTGCGTTCCTGCCGATCCTGCCGCGGCAACCGGTCGGGGCGCTCCTGGGAAAAAGCGGGTGTGATGCCGATCAGCAGCGCCAGCGCGACCAGGTAACCAGGACGGATACGCATGTTCTCCGGGCCAAATCACTATTCGAGGTCGACCGAACCATCGACCACGAGCGAGAGGTCTATCCGGCCAACAGAAAGTGTCATTTTTGCGGGCAGCTTCTCATTGCCTTTGAGGCGGCCGGCCGCCACGGCGGCGCGCACCGCCTTTTCGATCTCGCGCTGCGAGGTGATGCCGACTTTCTTGAGAAACTTGCGCACGCTGGTATTGAGCGTTTCTTCGTTCATTATCCTGTTCCTTTGCGGCAACCGGAATCGTCCGATGCCGTTATATGGTAGCCGAAACTCGGGCGGTGCGACGGTTTCGATGCGCTCACAGGCGCGTGAGAGCGGTGTCGCCGACGCGCCAAGGGCGTATAATGACGCCGGAAGAGGTCTCGTCGCATCCAATTAAATTTTGGAAAGGGAAGGCTGCCATGCCCCACTTTAAGATTCGGGTCAACGGCGTCGCCCGTACGGTCGAATCACTGGATCCCAATCAGCCGTTGCTCTATGTGCTGCGCAGCATCGGGCTGAACGCCACGAAATTCGGCTGCGGGCTTGGCCAGTGCGGCGCCTGTACGGTGCTGCTCGACGGTAAAGCGGCGCGGTCGTGCCTGATCACCATTGCGGCCAGCGCGAAGATCAAATCGATCACGACGCTTGAGGGTCTGGGCTCCCCGAGCAAGCCGCACCCGCTGCAGGCTGCCTTCATCAAGGAACAGGTGCCGCAGTGCGGCTATTGCACGAGCGGCATCATCATGAGTGCGGCGGCATTGCTGGCGCACAAACCCAAGCCGACGGAAGCCGAGGTGCGCTCCGCGCTCGACGGCAATCTGTGCCGCTGCGGCACCCATGTCAGGGTGGTGCGCGCGGTGATGGCGGCCTCGGGACAGGGAGCGTGACATGAACGCGCCGTTCAAAAGCTCCCGCATCTCGCGTCGCGCCATCCTCAAAGGGGGTGCGCTGACCGTTGCATTCTCGCTCGCCGGATTGCGGACCGGCGCGCTGGCGCAAGGGGCGGCCGGCACGCAGCGCGTGCTCGATCCAAAAGAGGTCGATGCGTTTCTCGCAATCAGTCCGAACGGCGTCGTGACCATTTTCTCCGGCAAGGTCGATCTCGGACAGGGCCTGCGCATCGCGTTCCGGCAGATCGTCGCCGAGGAACTCGGCATCGGCGTCGACAAGATCAACATGATTGAAGGCGACACCGCCCTGACTCCCGATCAGGGCCGAACGTCGGGCTCGAACGGCATCCAACGCGGCGGCATGCAATTGCGGCGGGCGGCGGCAACCGCGCGCAAGGCGCTGATGGAGCTGGCAGCGCCGAAGCTGAATGCCAAGGTCGAAGACCTGATGATCGCCAACGGCCAGGTGTGGCTCAAGCCGCCGGCACGCAGCGACGGCATCAGCTACGCCAGTCTGATCGGCGGCAAGCATTTCGACGTCAAGCTCGATCCCAGCGCTCCGACGAAAAATCCGTCGGATTACGTGGTTGTCGGCCGCTCGCTGCCGCGGCCTGACGTGCCGGCCAAGTGCACCGGCACGCACGTCTACATGCACGATTTCTGGCTGGAGGGCATGGTGCATGCGCGCGTGATCCGGCCGCCGGCGATCGGCGCCAAATTGGAGTCGGTGGACGAGACTTCGCTGAAGAAATTGCCGGGCGTGAAGATCGTGCGGGTGAAGGATTTCCTTGCGGTCGCGGCCGAGCACGAGTGGATCGCGATCCGCGCCGCGCGCGAGCTGAAAGCGCAATGGAGCGAATGGTCGGGCCTGCCCGAGCAGAGCAAACTCGTTGAAACGCTGCGGACCGACCCGGGCATCTCGGATCAGACGCTGGTCGAGAAAGGCACCGCGGGCGAGCTGGCCTCAAACGCAAAGTCGCTGAAGGCGAGTTATTTCTGGCCGATGCAGAGCCATGCGTCGCTCGGGCCGTCTTGCGCGGCGGCGCTGGTGAAGGATGGCGCCGCCACGATCTGGACCTCTTCGCAAGGCACGCACGGCAATCATGCGACGTTCGCACGTTTTCTTGGGCTGCCGCTGGAAAAAGTACAGCTGATCTATTTCGAGGGTTCCGGCTGTTACGGCATGAACGGGCATGAGGATGCCGCGGCGGACGCGGCCATCATCTCACGCGAGATCGGCAGGCCGGTGCGCGTGCAATGGATGCGGGAGGATGAGCTTGGCTGGGATCCGAAAGGCCCGCCGCAACTTCTCGATCTCGAGGGCGCCGTCAGTCCCGATGGCCGCATCCTCGATTGGAACACCGCGATGTGGATTCCGCAAACGACAAAGGGTCTGCCCTATATTCCGCTGATCGGGCCAGGCGCCGCCGGTCTCGACGATACCGCGGGCCTCAACGCCGGCCTCATTTCGCAGAACGGCGATCCGCCCTACGACGCGGGACATGTGAAGGTCATTGCGCACTGGCTGAAGCAGACGCCGCTGCGCCCGGCGCCGCTGCGCTCGCCCGGCAAGCCGGCGAATATTTTCGCCACCGAAAGCTTCTTCGACGAGCTGGCCGCGGCGGCGGGCGTCGATCCGGTCGCGATGCGGCTGAACGGCTTGAAGGATCAGCGCGGCATCGAAGTCATCAAGCGCGTGGCCGATATGATGAAATGGCAAAAGCGGCCGTCGCCGGGACCGAACAGGAGCGCGGCGATCGCGCGCGGCCGCGGCATGTCGTACCTGCACTACAAGCACGACGAGACCTATGTGGCGATGGGCATGGAGGTGGCGGTCGAACGCTCAAGCGGCCGGATCAAGGTCGAACACGTTTATTGTGCGCACGACTGCGGGCAGATGATCAATCCCGACGGCGTGCGGGCGCAGGTCGAGGGCGGCATATTGCAGACGATCAGCCGCGTGATGATGGAGGAAGTGAAATTCGATCAGTCGCGGGTGTCGAGCGTCGACTGGGCGAGCTATCCGATCTTGCGGTTTTCCGATGCGCCCAAGATCGACATCGAGCTGGTCAGCCGACCCAACGAAAAGCCGATGGGCGCGGGGGAGGCGGCCTGTGCGGCCGTGGGTGCGGCGCTTGCGAACGCCGTGTTCGATGCGAGCGGTTTGCGGCTGCGCACCGTGCCGTTCACGCCGGACCGGGTGAAGGCCGCGATCGGGGGACAATCAAGCTGACAAGCCACCGCGGAAAAATCAAAAAGCGGCAGGGAGAATTCCCTGCCGCTTTCGCATTTCGCGGCGCTGCGAGCGAGCGATAGCTCGCCGAGCCATCCGCTTACTTGTAGTAGCCGACGCCGCAACCCTGGTCGGCGACCTTGGTGATGAAGGACTGCTTCGGAGACGGTGTTTCACTGCCGGGCTTCGGGAAGTTGTAGTCCACGGTGTTAACGACGCCCTCTTTCACGCCGTCAAAAATCTGCTGGCCCAGCGGCTGGCCACCGACATTCAGCTTGCGAATGTCCGTCCCCATCAACTTGGGATTGACGTGAGCCGTGAAGATGCCGTCTGCCGTGTTGAAGCAGAAGACGTACAGGTCGCGGTCAATGAAGCCGCCGTCCTTCTTGACGAAATTGGCAAGTGCGGTCGCTTTGTTGGCCTTCAATGCCGCGACGGCTTTTTCGAGCATGGCTTTGGCCTCGGCGGCGGTGCCGCCCGCTTGGCCATACAGGGCCGTTGCGCTCAGACTCAATCCAAGTGCCGCAATACCTAGTATGTGCTTGAATTTCATCGCTAATTCCTCCCCGACATGACGCCCTCGCGATTTGAGGGGGTGCGACAGGTTAACGCACCGTAAATGAGCTGTCTCTCGCAATTTGGTCGAAGCCGCTTGATGGCAGCATGGCGGGCAGCGCAAATTAACAAGACATGCCCAGAGGGAGGAAGCCCATGATATCCGTAAAAAAATTGGTTCATGCCGGCGCGTTGGTTGTGCCGCTCGTATTGCTGGCCGCGCCCGCTTCTGCACAGGACAAGCTGCGGGTGGCGATCGGCCAGATCAACAATTGGGAAAATCAGGTGCCGACGCTCGGCATGCAGGCGGGCATCTTTCAGAAGCACAAGCTCGAGCTGGAAAACTTCGGCACGCAAGGCGCGGGCGAGACGCTGCAGCCGATCATTTCGGGTTCGGCCCAGATCGGCATTGGTGTGGGCACGTCGGGCGCGATGCGCGCCTTTGCCAAGGGGGCGCCGGTGCGCGCGCTCGCTGCCGGATTCACCGGGACGAACGACATCTTTTGGTACGTGCGCGGAGACTCGCCGATCAAAAGCCTGAAGGACCTCACCGAGAAAAATACGATCGCCTATTCGACCAACGGCTCCACCTCCAACAACATCGTGCTCGGCTTCGTCAAATATCTCGGCGTCAAGGCCAAGCCGACGCCGACCGGCGGTCCGCCGGCGACGCTCACGGCGGTGATGTCCGGACAGGTGGACGTCGGCTGGGGCGCGGCGCCGCTCGGCGTGGCTGAGATGATGGCCGGCAAAATCCGCGTGATCGCGCGTGGCAGCGACCTGCCGCAGACGCGCAATCAGACGGTGCGCGTGGTGATCGTCAATGCCGACGCGCTCAAGGCCAACCCCGAAGTGATGAAGCGGTTCATGACCGCGTACCGCGAGGTCTGGAACTGGATGTACTCGAGTCCGGACGCGATCAAGATGTATGCGGAAAAGGTCAGGGTCTCCGAAGCTATCGCGAAACAGGCGGTCAAGGACTTCTATCCGAAAGAGGCGATCGATCCAGACCGCGTGCAGGACATCGACAAGGTCATGGCCGACGCGGTGGAGCTGAAATTTCTCGACGCGCCGCTGACCAAAGAGCAGCTCGCGGAGTTCTTCCAGCTACAGAAGAAGTGAGCGAATACCCGCGTCCGTCCGTCAGTGTCGGCCTTTGGTCGCGGCGCTGACGGCGTCGAGAATGTCCTCGTGGCCTGCTTTCAGCGTGCCGCGCACGGCGGGCGCCTTGCCGATGGCGCCCATCTCGCGCTGACGCTTCACGGTCGCCTCGACCATCTGGGGATCGACGCCGAGCTCGCGCAAGGTCTCGGCGACTTCTTCCATCTCGGCGGCGCGGCGCTCGCCATGGCTCGCCATGCGCTCGAGGTTGTAGGCGATCATTCTGTTCCAATCGAGCGTCGGGTAATTGTTCTTCAGCGAATCCGCGACCTCTTTCACGATGCCGGCGCGCTCGGCGGCGACGAAGCATTCAAAAGTCAGCGCCTCGATGCCCTTGATCATGACGCCGCGCACCATCTTGATCGCGGCGGCCGCTCCGGTTTCCGGTCCGGCTACTTCGGTTTTCATGGCGAGCGCCTGCAGGATCGGACCGGCGGCTTCGACGTGCGGTCCGGCCAGCAGCATCGGCGATCGATGGCGCGCCGGGTAAATCGGCGAAAGGATCGCTACATCCACGTAGCGCGCGCGGTCGCCGAGCAGCTTTGCGGTCGCCTGCTTGCGGCCGGGCGAGACCGAATTGACGTCGAGGTAAAACGGATTGTTGCTCAGGTGGGGCGCGACCGATTGCGCGGCTTCGAGGCTCGATGCGGCGGTGACCGCCGAGATGATCACGTCGGTTGCGCGCACGGCGTCGGCGGCGGACGAGGCAAGACGCACGCCGATCTTGTCGCCGGCCTGGCGGAGCTTTTCGCCTTCGGGCGCGGGGAACAGAATGTCCCAGGCCGCGATCTGCTCGATGCCTTCCTCGCGCAGCCCGGCGGCCATGGCTTGGCCGGCTTCGCCGAAGCCGATGAAGGACAGGCGGGGCGTGTTGCGGCGGGTCATGCGTCGCATTCCTTGTTTGCCGCCATCATACCTCAGCTGCGGCCGGTGAACACCGGCTTGCGCTTTTCGAAGAAGGCGCGGACGCCTTCCTGATAGTCGGGCGTTTCGCTGGCCGCGCGCTGCAGATCGCGTTCGAGGTCGAGCTGGGTCGAAAGATCATTACGCTCGGAGGCGTCGAGCGCGCGCTTGATCAAGCCAAGGCCAATGGTCGGCGCGGAAGCGAAATGCAGGCAGAGTTTTTCCGCCTCCGCCATCAGCGAATTGTCGTCGACCGCGCGCCAGATCAATCCCCAGGCCTCGGCTTTCTCCGCCGGCAACGGCTCGGCCAGCAACGCAAGGCCACGGGCGCGCGCCTGTCCCACCAGCCGGGGCAGCAGCCACGTGCCGCCGGAATCCGGCACAAGACCAAGGCGCGCGAAGGCTTGCACGAAATTCGCCGAGCGGGCCGCGAGCACGATGTCGCAAGCAAGCGCGACGTTGCAGCCGGCGCCGGCCGCGATGCCGTTGACGGCGGCGACCACGGGAAATCGCAAGCTGCGCAATTTGCGAATGAGCGGGTTGTAGTGCTGCTCGAGCGTGCCGCCGAGGACGATGGTCTCGCCGGGCTTGGCCAGGCGATCGTTGAGATCCTGGCCAGCGCTGAAGGCGCGGCCAGCGCCGGTCAGCAGCAGCGCACGGCAGGTCTCATCCGCTTCCGCCTCGGCGATCGCGGAAGCCAGCGCGCTGTGCATGGGCTCGTTGAAGGCATTGAGACGCGCGGGCCGGTTGAGCGTGAGCACGCGATAGTCTGCGCGGCACTCAACCAACACGGGATTCTCGTCCATTGCATCCTCCGCCAGTGATCGCGCCGATTGCGCGACAATTGAAAGATTTAAGGCGCGGCGGCTGATTCCGTCTCGCGCTTGGGGTGGACAATGCTATTCTAGGCGGGGACTTGTTTCCATGAACCGGATCTTTCGTAACTTCGTCGGTCGCGGGCGCACGGGCGGCCTTGCCGATTCGTCCCGCGATCGACTCGAAGGCGCGCTTTCCCGCATCGGCGATCAATGGGGTGAGGGCAGCCGCGCGTGTCTCACCGTCTATGCCAAGGCCGCGCGCAAAGCAGCCGATGCCGCCGATGCGCGGGCGCGCTCGGGTCTGTCGCTTGGGCCGCTCGACGGCCGCATCGTCAGCATCAAGGATCTGTTCGACGTGGCGGGCGAAGTAACGCGCGCCGGCTCGAAAGTGCTGCTGTCCGAAGGCAAGCTGGCGGTGGCCGACGCTCCCGCGGTGGCGCGCTTGCGCGCGGCGGGTGCGGTGATCGTCGCCAAAACCAACATGACCGAATTCGCGTTCTCGGGCGTCGGGCTCAATCCGCATTTCGGCACGCCCGGCAATCCGCACGATCGGGAACGGATTCCGGGCGGATCGAGTTCGGGGGCGGCCGTGGCGGTCGCCGACGGGATGTGCGAGATCGCGATCGGTTCCGATACCGGCGGCTCGACCCGCATCCCGGCCGCGCTGTGCGGGATCGTGGGATGGAAGCCGAGCAAGCAGCGGGTGCCGACCGAAGGCGCGTTCCCGCTTTCCCACACGCTCGACTCGATCGGGCCCATGGCGCGCACGGTCGCGGATTGCGCGCGGGCCGATGCGGTCATGGCGGGCGACAAATGGGAGGAGCTCGAGCCCGCGAGCCTGCAGGGCTTGCGCATCGGCATTCCGCTCGGATTGCCGATCGACGATCTGGATGACGCGGTCGCGGCGCCTTGCGCCGACGCCATGGTGCGCATCGAGCGGGCGGGCGCCGAGGTTTCCTTCGCGGCGATTCCGTATTTCGAGGAGATGCTGGCGATCAACGCCAAGGGCGGATTTGCGCCGATGGAGGCTTACGCCATCCATAAAAAGCGTTTGGAGGCGCACGGCAAGGAGATCGATCCCAACGTGCGCGCGCGCATCGAGCGGGGCGGCAGCATCGGGACGGAGGACTACGCCGAGATGTTGCTGGCGCGGAAGCACCTGGTGCGGGCGATGGATGGGCAACTGGCGGAACTCGATGCGCTCATGCTGCCGACCACCGCGATCTGCGCGCCGAAATTCGACGAAGTCGCGACCGCTGAATCGTTCTCAAAGAGGAACATGCAACTCCTGCGCAACCCCTCGATCGTCAATTTCTTCGACCTGTGCGCGATCTCGTTGCCGATCCCCAGTCCGAAGCTTCCGGTCGGACTGATGCTGGTCGCGCGCAACGGCCAGGATCGGCGACTGTTCGAGATTGCCGCGGCAGTCGAGAAATTGTTCGCGGGCTGATGCTGCGGCGCCGCCGCTTTATTGCAGCGGAGGACCGATGGTGACGGTGAGCTTGCCGACGCCTTCGACCTCGCATTCGAGCTTGTCGCCGGCCACGGTCGCGGCGACGCCCGAGGGTGTCCCGGTCATGATGATGTCGCCGGGCGCGAGCGCCACCATTTCGGACAGCTTGCTGATCACTTCGGGCACGTTCCAGATCATCTGCGCAAGGTCGCCGTCCTGGCGTATTTTGCCATTGCATTTGAGCGTGATGCGGCCTTTTTTCGGATGACCGATCTTGCTCGCCGGCTGCAGCGGGCCGCACGGCGCGGATGCATCGAACGCCTTGCCGACTTCCCACGGCCGCTTGATGTCGCGTGAGGCGATCTGCAAATCGCGGCGGGTGAGATCGATGCCGACGCCATACCCCCAGACGCAGTTGAGCGCTTTGGCCACTGGAATATTTCGGCCGCCGCTTTTCAGCGCGACAACGAGCTCGACCTCGTGATGCATGTCCTTGGTGAGCGAAGGATAGGGGACGGTTCCGCCGTCCGGCACGATGGCATCCGCGGGCTTGGCGAAGAAAAACGGCGGCTCGCGCTCATCCTGGCCCATCTCCTTGATGTGTTCGAGGTAGTTGCGGCCAACGCACCAAATGCGGCGCACGGGAAAGAGTTCGGCCGAGCCCGCGATGGCGAGAACGGGTTGCGGCGGCGGCGTAATGGCAAAGCGTTTGTCGGACATGCTCATACTTTGATCGGTTGGAGACGGTGCAGTCGAATAGCACAGGGATGCGCGAGGTCAAGCGCGCGAGGCGACGGCGAACCTATTTGGACGGCGCCAGCGCGACCGCCGCCTCGTCCGTCTCCTGATGCTTGAACTGCAGCCGGTAGAACGCTGCGTAGCGGCCGTTCTTGCGTAGCAGCTCGGCATGCTTGCCCGATTCCGTGATCATGCCGTTCTCGATCACCATGATCCGATCGGCGTGAGTAATGGTGTGCAGCCGGTGCGCGATGACGATCGTGGTGCGGCCCTGACACAGGTGGGCGATCGCATCCTGCACCAGGCGCTCGGATTCGGAATCGAGCGAAGCCGTTGGCTCATCAAGAAGGACAATGGGTGCGTTCTTGATCAATGCGCGCGCAATGGCGATGCGCTGCCGTTCGCCGCCGGACAGCTGCGCACCGCGCTCACCCACGTGAGTGCCGTAGCCGAGCGGGAAATTGCTGACGAATTCGTGGGCGTGGGCGGCCTTGGCGGCGGCGATGATTTCAGCCTCGTTGGCGTCGGGTTTGCCGAGCGCGATGTTCTCGCGGATCGTGCCGTGGAAGAGGAACACGTCCTGGCCGACGTAGGTGATCTGGTGCCGCAGCGAGGCGCGCGCCACCGATGCAATGTTCTGCCCGTCAATGAAGATGGCGCCGCTGTTGAGCTCGTAGAAGCGCATGATCAGGTTCAAGATCGTCGATTTGCCGCCGCCGGAGGGGCCGACCAGGGCGGTGACCTTGCCGGGCTCGGCGACAAAGCTCAGATCGGGGATGATCGTCTCATCCTTTCGGTAGGCGAAATTGACGTTGGCGAATTCAACGCGCGCATTCGAGAGATTGAGCGCCGGCTTGCCGTCGTCGCGCGGTTCGGTCGAGGGTGTGTCGATGATGTCGAACAATATTCGCACGCCGACCAGGCCGGTGTTGAGTTCGAGGTTGAGGCGCGCAAGCCGTTTGGCCGGTTCATAGGCCAGCATGAAGGCGGCCAGGAAAGAGAAAAACTGCCCGGGCGTGGCACCGGTCTCGATCACGCGATAGCCGCCGTAGATCATGGCAATCGCGATGGCAAAACCCCCGAGCGCCTCCATCAGCGGGCTCGCGCGATGGGCGACGCGCGCCCATTTGTTCGATTCCTGCTCGAGCGTGCCGACATCGGCATCAAGCCGCGCGCGCATCACATCTTCCAGCGTGAACGCCTTGACGACGCGTATGCCTTGCACGGTTTCCTGCATGGTGGCGAGGATTTTCGTGCCGCCGGTGAACTGGTTCTCGGCGATGCGGTAGATGCGGCGGATCATCTTGCGCAGAATCACGAACGCCGGCGGCACCACCACGAAACTGAAGAACGACATCACCGGGTCCTGATAGATCATCACCGCGACCAGGCCGATGAGCGACAACAGATCGCGGCCGAAAGCCGAGAACAACAGGTTGAGCACCTGGCTTGCGGCATTGGCGCCGGTGGTGACGCGCGAGAGAAATTCGGCGGAATGCCGGTCGGCAAAGAAGGCGAGATTTTGCCGGATGATCCGGCGGAACATCCGGCGCTGATTTTCGGCGATGATGTGATTGCCGATCTGCGAGAGCTTCACCGCGCCGAGATAAGTGGCAATCGCCTTCACCATGAAGATGACGGCGGTGACGATGCCGAGAACGATGATGCCGTTGAGGTTCTTGTTGACGTAGGCCTCGTTGATGACATTGCCGATCAGATAGGCGCCGAGCGACGTTGCGCCGGCCGCGATCGCCATCAAAACGAATGCGTAGAGATAGCGCAGCCACAGCTTCGCGGCTTGCTCGACCATGAGCCGCCGGACCAATGCGAGCGCGCCGGCGCGGTCGGCGTGCGGGAGCTTCGATTTTGATCCGGACATTCGCTTTTGGCCTGAGAGAATTGTCACTTATGCAGTCAGGCGGTTAACGATTGGTGCTGGCCCCACACCATGCGCCGCGCCCATGAATTCCTTGCCCGTAGCTTGGGCATTTTTCAAGTCCAAACCCCGTCCGGTTCGTGACATTCAGGGGCACCGCCAGTGGTGGGAACGACAAATGCCGCGTATATCAACGCCCACCATCGAATCCGGCGCATATTAGGGCCTCGAAGCGCAATCGTCCAATGGCGGACATTCTGTTCATCAAGACATCCTCGCTCGGCGACGTCATCCATCACATGCCGGCGCTAACCGAAGCGCACACGCGGCGGCCCGACGGACGGTTCGCCTGGGTGGTGGAGGAAGCATTCGCGCCACTCGTGCGTCTGCATCCGCTGGTGGACAAGGTGATTCCGGTCGCAGCGCGCCGATGGCGTTGGACAATTTATCGTCAGACCACGCGGCGGGAGATGGAAACTTTCGCGCGGGCGCTTCACGCGGAGCGTTATGACGAGGTTATCGATACGCAGGGGCTGTTCCGGACCGGACTGATCACCTGGATCACGCGCGGACGCAAGCACGGTTACGATGCGGCCAGCATCAAAGAACGGCCGGCGGCATGGTTCTACGATGTTCATCACCATGTCGAGCGCGCGCAACACGCGATCGTGCGCAACCGCATGCTCACCGCGCTGGCGCTCGGCTATACGCCATCGGGCGCGCCCGACTATGGACTTGACCGTGCGCGGCTCGCAGCGCCGCAAACCGCGCCCTATGGAATTCTCCTGCACGCGACGGCGCAGCAAAAGAAGGAATGGCCGGTCGAGCATTGGCGCGCGCTCGCGGCGGAGCTTGGGCGCGGCGTCGACCTAGTACTGCCGTTCGGCAACGAGACCGAACGCGCGCGCAGTGAACGCATCGCCGCAGGCGTCGCGCGCGCGCGTGTGCCGCAGTGGCAACCGCTCGATGCCGTGGCGCGGCTGATCGCGGGCGCGGCTTTCGTTGTCGGTGTCGACACCGGATTGCTGCATCTGGCGGCCGCACTTGGCGTTCCGCTGATCGGGATTTATGTCGGCAGCCAGCCCGGATTGACTGGGCCGATCGGCGCAGGGCCGATCGCGGTGCTGGATGGAACTGCAACATTGCCTTCGGTCGCGGCCGTCGCGGCGGCCGTCGCGCGCGTCAGCAAAGGCCCATAGAAGCGAAAGCCGGCATCCGCATCGGATGCCGGCGCTCGTCAAACCTCAACGGAATAGATCGGTTCAGCTGCAGTAGCGGCGATAGGTCCGGATGTAGCTGCCGTCGGCGCGCCGATGCCAGCAGTCGCCCTGATAGAAGTAATAGCCGGTCCGGCGGCGCGGCTCCATCTGACTGGCAATGGAGGCACCAAGGACCGCGCCGATGACGCCGCCGGCGATGGCGCCGCCGGCTCGGCCGCTGACTGCGCCGCCGATGCCGGCGCCAATCGCGCCGCCGATGATCGCGCCGCCAAGCGCCGGATCCTGGGCCCGGGCCTCGCTCAGGGGTGATGCCAGCGAGAGCGCGAGCAAGCCAACAGTTGCAATCTTGCTAATCATGATGCTCCTCCTGCACGTCGCGTGCACCCACGATTATGACAAGAGGAATATAGGCAAAAGGTTGCACCCCCGCAATGCGCGGGTGCGGTCGCGCAGCTAAACGGATGTTCAGGTTGCGATGCTTGCGATGCGATTTCACCGACGGAAAGAATTTATATTTTTTGCAAGGGCTCAGCGCGGCGGCGGCGCGCCATAAAGATCGCGCTCGACCAGTCCGCAGATCGCGTGCGCCGCGGTGATGTGGATCTGCTGGATCAGCGCGGTGTCGTCGGATGGCGCCACCAGCATCAGATCGCAGAGCGCTCGCATCTGCCCGCCCTTCATGCCGGTAAAGCCGATGGTGGCAATGCCAAGCTCGCGTGCGGCCTTGAGCGCGGCCAGGATGTTGCGCGAGCGGCCGGAGGTGGAGATGCCGATGAAGACGTCGCCGCGGCGGCCGAGCCCGCGCACCTGCCGCTCGAAAATCTCATCGAAGCTGAAATCGTTGCCGATCGAAGTGAGCGCGGACGTATCGGTGGTGAGAGCGATCGCGGCAAGCGAGGCGCGATCGATCTTGTAGCGGCCGAGCAGTTCGGCGGCGATGTGCTGGGAGTCGGCGGCGCTTCCGCCATTGCCGGCCAGCATGACCTTTCCGCCCTCGCGCAAGGCGCGCGTGATGCGGTCGACGATGGCAAGGATCGCCGCCAGCATTTCAGGCTCTTTCGCAGCGCGCTCGAGCGTTTCGCATGAGCGTTGAAAATGGTCGAGGACGACCTGTTCGCGTTGATCGGCCATGGGAACTCCTGGGCGCTATGAGGTAACGGGCGAGGCCGTCCGGCGCAAGGCGCTGTCAGGCAGCATGATCATTCGCCGGCCGATGGCCGCCGCTCCGCGAGCGTCCGCTGCACGGCCCCAAGCACCTGCTCGGCGGGGATGTCGCGCATGCAGCGATGGTGCACGAGCCGGCAAGTCGGCTTGTGACAGGGCCGGCAATCCAACTCGATTGGCGCCTGGATGGTTGCGGCAAGCGGGTTGAGCGGGGCCCAATGCCAGGGGCTGGTGGGCCCGAAAATTCCGATCGACGGCGTGCCCATGGCGGCCGCCACATGCAGGAGGCCGGAATCGTTCGACACGGCGGCGCGCGCAAGTTTCAGCGCAAGGATCGCATTGCGCAGATCGGGTGAGGTGAGGTCGCGCGCATGGGGTCCGGCGGCACGCACGATCTCCGCCGCGAGCGGCGATTCATTCGGGCTGCCCAGCACCCAGACCGATAGGCCTTGCGCGGTCAGTTTCTGCGCAACCTGCGCGTAATAGTCCGCCGGCCAACGCTTGCTGGGACCGACCGCGCCGGGCGCAAACGCAATCACCGCACGGCCGTCGTCGGCAAGACCTGAGCGTGCGCGCCAGGCGTGCGCGTCCTCGATCGGCACCTTGAGCTCGGGTTGCGGCCAGTCGGCCGGAAGGCTTGCGCCATTCGGCAACGCGAGCGCGCCGCAGCGGTCGATCATGCGCGGCAGCTTTTTTTCGCCGAAGCGCAGATCGTTGATCAAGCCAAAGCGCGCCTCGCCGACAAACCCGGTGCGTTGTGGAATGGCGGCTAGGAACGGCGCGAGCGCCGACTTCCAGGTGCGCGGCATGATGAGGACTTGGCCGTAGTTTCCCTCATGCAGTCGTCGGGCGAGAACCATATGCGCGGCCAACGCAAGCTTCTTGCGCGGCAGATCGCAGACGATGGCCTTGCGCACGAGCGGCATGTAGTCGAGCAGCGGCGCGCAAAGCGTGGTGGTGAGCACGTCGATGGGGCGGTCGGGTTCGCGTTGTTTGAGCAGCTTCACGACCGTGTGGCAGCGCACGAAGTCGCCGATCCACATGTAGGGCACGAGCAGGATCGGCCGGCGGTCAGCCGGCGCCGCCCGGGTGGCGGGAGCATGGGCTAAGTGGCTGGAATTAGTGTTCATTTCTCCTGCCTGCAGGCACGGTGAGGCGGTAGCCTGTCCAATCGAGCCTGTCTAGGCCGGCATTAAGCCGGTCTTGCCCTTAAATCCGGGGCCCGTCTGTTTACCCCAGCTTTGCGCGCAAGTTGCGTAGCCTACGCGCCTGGGGCAAAGGATGGCCAGAACGGGCAAGGTTGTGAATGCTGTTGGTCACCGGCGGGGCCGGATTCATCGGCTCGAATTTCATCGCAAGTCTCAACGAGGCGGGACGTACCGACATCGTCGTCAACGACATGCTCGGCACCGACGACAAGTGGCGCAATTTAGCCAAACGGCGCCTTGCGGAGGTGGTGCAGCCCGCCGATCTGTTCAAGTGGCTCGAAGGACGGAACCTCGAGGCGGTGGTGCATTTCGGCGCCATCTCGGACACGACCGCGAGCGACGCCGATCTGGTGCTTGCCAATAATTTCCGCCTGCCGTTGCGGCTGCTCGACTGGTGCACGAATTCGGGCACGCGATTCATCTATGCCTCGTCGGCAGCGACCTATGGCGACGGCACGCAAGGTTTTTCGGACGACTGGTCGATTCCTGCGCTCGAACGGTTGCGGCCGATGAATCTCTACGGCTGGAGCAAGCATCTGTTCGATCTTGCCGTGGTCGAACGCGTGGTGAAAAAACAAAAGCTGCCGCCGCAATGGGCGGGCTTGAAATTCTTCAACGTGTTTGGGCCGAACGAATACCATAAGGGCGCGATGGCGAGCGTGGTCTACAAAGTGTTCGACCAGGCCAAGGCAGGCCATCCGGTGCGGCTGTTCAAGTCGCACAAGGCCGGGATCGCCGACGGCGACCAGCGGCGGGACTTCATATATGTGGACGATGCCGTGGCGGTGTCGCGCTGGTTGCTCGATTCGCCGTCGGTCAACGGCATCTTCAACGTCGGCACCGGCAAGGCGCGAAGTTTCCGCGACATGATCACCGCCATGTTTCAGGCGATGGGTCGGAAGCCGAACATCGAATATATCGACATGCCGGAGTCGATCCGCGCGCAATATCAATATTTCACCCAGGCCGAGGTCGAAAATCTGCGCCGTGCGGGCTACAACAGCGGCTTCGGCTCGCTGGAAGATTCGGTCGGGCGCTATGTGACGCACTATCTCGACCGCGCCGACCGTTACCGTTAGGGCCGCACAGGCGCGCGACATTCATGCTCAATCTCGAGGAACAAATCTCCAAGCTCGGCGCGCAGACGGTGCTCTGCATCGGCGACCTGATGCTCGACGATTTCGTCTATGGCGACGTTTCGCGCATCTCGCCCGAGGCGCCGGCGCCGGTGATCGCGGTGCAGCGCGAGGATATGGTGATCGGCGGTGCCGGCAACGTTGCGCGCAATGTCGCGGCGCTCGGCGCGCGCTGCATTTTCCTCGGGGTGATCGGCAATGATGCCGGCGGAAAGTTGATCAAGGCAGCATTCCGGGATTACCGGAAGATCAAGCCGCATCTCATCGTCGACAAGACCAGGCCGAGCACGCGCAAGCTTCGTTTCGTTTCCGAGCACCATTCGACGCATCTGCTGCGCGCGGACTGGGAAAAGGCTCAGCCGGTCGGCGCGAAGATCGAAGCGGCGTTGATCCGCGCCGCACACGCCGCATTGCGGCGCGCCGACGCGGTGGTGCTGTCCGACTACGCCAAGGGACTGCTCACGCCGCGCGTGATCCGCGCCGTGATCAAGCGTGCGCGAAAGCTCAAAGTGCCGGTCGTGGTCGATCCCAAGGGGACGGATTATTCGGTCTATCGCGGAGCGACGATCGTCACGCCGAACCGCAAGGAGTTGCTGGACGCGACGCGGCAGCCGGCGGCGACGCAGGCCGAACTCGTCGCGGCCGCGGCCGAGCTTGCGAGCGAGGTCAACAGCAAGGCTGTGCTGGTGACCATGAGCGAGGAGGGCATGCTGCTGTATCGGCGTGGCGGAGGATCGGTGCATGTGCCGGCCTATTCGGTGAAGGTGCGCGACGTTTCGGGCGCGGGCGATACGGTGGTTGCGGTGCTGGCGCTGATGCTGGCGGCCGGCGCGGACTTCGAGGCCGCCATGCGGGTTGCCAATGCGGCCGCCTCGGTGGTCATCGGCAAGCGCGGCACGGCAACAGTCTCGGCGGCCGAATTGCGGGCGCGCATCCTGCCGGCGGCGGCGCGCGCGCCGGAAGAAAAAATCATCTTCGACTGGCGCGAGCTCGACGAGCCGTTGGCACAGTGGCGCGCGCAGGATCTGCGCATCGGGTTCACCAATGGCGTGTTCGATCTTCTGCACCCCGGCCATATCAAGGTCTTGGCCGAGGCGCGCGCGGCCTGCGACAGGCTCGTGGTCGGCATCAACAGCGATGCTTCGGTGCGGCGGCTCAAGGGCAAGGGACGGCCGGTACAGAGCGAGCACGCGCGCGCGGAGGTGCTGGCCGCGCTCGAAGCGGTCGACCTCGTGGTGGTGTTCGAGCAGAATACCCCGCTCGAATTGATTCGCCGCGTGCGACCGAGCGTGCTGGTCAAGGGCAGCGACTACCGCGGCAAGCAGGTCGTTGGCCGCGAGCTGGTCGAGAAGAGCGGCGGCTCGGTACTGTTGGTCGATCTCGTGCCCGGGTTCAGCACCACCGGCATCGTCAAGCGCTCGCGCAAAGCGCGCTGAGCGCGAAAGCCACATCAGAGTAAGAGGCAGCCGACGTGCGTGCCGCCGCAATCAGTCAGGACGAAGAGCAGGAGTTGGTGCGGGCGTTCTTCGACAACGCGAAGAGCGGTTTCTTCGTCGAGGTCGGCGCCAACGAACCGTTCGAGCGCTCGCAGACTTGGCATCTGGAGCAGTTGGGCTGGACCGGCATTCTGATCGAGCCGCAGCCCGACCTTGCGGTCAAGCTCGTCGCGTCACGCAAGGCGATGGTGTTCGCGGTGGCCTGTTCATCCCCGGACGATGCCGGAGGCACGATGCCGCTGCATGTGGCAGGTCCGTTGTCATCGCTCGATCGCGATCGCATGGCGCCGGGCGCGAAGCTTGAGACGGTGATCGAGGTGCCGGTGCGCACGCTCGACGATATTCTGGAGGAGGCCAGCGCGCCGTATCCGATAGATCTGTTGTCGATCGACGTGGAAGGCCACGAGCTCGAAGTCATGCTCGGATTTGACTTCGGCCATTGGCGGCCGCGTCTGGTCATGATGGAGGATCACGTCGGCAGCCTGACAAAACATTGGTACCTGCAAAGCCGCGGCTATCGGCTCATTCGCCGCGTGGGCAACAATGGCTGGTACGTGCCCGTGGCCGAGCCGGCCGACATCGCCTGGCGCGATCGCTGGGAAATCTGGCGCAAATATTATCTGGCGCTGCCGTTCCGCATGGCGCGCAATGCCTCGCGGGCGGTGCGGCGCATGTGGAAGGGTCGCTAGGGTTCAGGATTTCGGCCGTTGCAGTTTTTCGCTCGGCGGCGGCCCCCAGGACTGCGCCTGCTCGTAGCGCTTGGCGTAGCGGTAGAACGTGCCTTCGAAATTCCCGAGCGCGATCATGAAGCCGGCCCAGCCGTCCTTGAATCCGAGCTTGAAGATGTAATGCTTGAGAAAGGCCCAGGCGCCGTGGCCGAGCGCGCTCCATAGCGAGACCTGCTTGCCGGCAAGTTTCTGGGCGCCGAGCGATGAATAGCGGTTCGCCTTGTCGATCATCTGTTCGAGATTGCGAAAGGGAAACTGCCAGATTTCGTTTGCGAGTTTGCCGAGCGGCTTGTCGGTGAGCAGCTCGTAGCCTTCGTGCACGGGATCGGGCCGGTAGCGCATGGCGCCTTTGCGGAAGAGTTGCGGCTGGCGATAGTTCGGATACCAGCCCGAACCGGTGATCCAGCGGCCCATGAAATAAGAGCGGCGCGGAACGAGATAAGCGTCGTGTGCGGGATTGTCCGCGAGCAGTTTGAGGATTTCGTCGCGCGCCGCCGGCGTGCAGCGTTCGTCGGCATCGAGGCTGAATATCCAATCGTGGCGGCAGGCTTCGATGGCGCGGTTGCGCAGCTCGCCGAAACCTTCGAATGCCACCTGCACGACACGCGCGCCGAGCGCTTGCGCGAGCTGCACGGTGTTGTCGGTGCTGTGCGAGTCGACCACGACGATCTCGTCGGCCCACAGCACGCTCGCGACTGCGGCCTCGATCTTGGCGGCCTCGTTATAGGCAAGGATGTAGGCGGATATCTTTTGCATCGGCCGCGCGGCTGAGGAACGGTCACTTGTAGCCATATTCGTTTGCCTTGGCCATTGCGGCGGGCCTATCTTGTGGCCGGTCTGGCAACCGGATTTTAGCGCTCTTTCAATATCTTAACGGCAATCACCGCGAAGCTGCCAGTTGATGGTAAAAACTGATTCATGCGTGCTGGAAAGGGCCTTGCGCCGTGGCTGAGTTGATCTCCGTCATCCTGACGACGTTCGACCGCGAGGATGCGCTGGCCGCCGTGCTGCGCTCGCTGGCGCGTCAGCAGGACCGCGGATTCGAGGTGATCGTGGCCGACGACGGTTCGGGACCGGCGACGGCGGCAATTGTGGCGGCGTGGAAGGATCGCATCGGCGTGCCGCTCGGCCAGGTGTGGCAGGAGCACCATGACTTCCGCGCGGCGGAGATTCGCAATCGCGCGATTCTCGCGAGCCGGGGCGACTATTGCCTTTTCCTCGACGGCGATTGTCTGGTGCGTTCCGACTTTATCGCGGTGCACCGGCAGCTTGCGGAGCGCGGCTGGTTCGTGACCGGCAATCGCGCGCTGCTGTCGGCGGATCTCACGGCGATGGTGCTGCATGACGGGGTTGCGGCGGAAAGCTGGGGATTCAACATGTGGATGACTCAGCGCCGGAATGGCGGCATCAACAGGCTGGGACCGATGCTCAATCTTCCGCTCGGTCCGCTGCGCAAGCTGCGGCCGCAGGCGTGGCAAGGTGCGCGCTCCTGCAATCTCGCGGTCTGGCGGTCCGACCTCGATCGCGTCGACGGATTCGATGCAGCTTTCAGCGGTTGGGGCCGCGAGGATTCCGATTTGCTAGTGCGGTTGCTGCACAGCGGCGTCCGGCGCAAGGACGGCGCCTACGCGACCGGCGTGCTGCATCTCTGGCACGCGGAAGCCGATCGTTCGCGTTTGACCGAAAACCAGCAGTGGCTCGACGACGTCATCGCCAGCAATCGCATCAAGGCCGAGCGCGGGATGTCGACGCTGGCCGCAACGCCGACGCGGACCGCGACGCGTGTCGCGTCGCTGGCGCAATCGCAGCGGTCGTAAGCATGAGATCGCCCGTCAACGCCGCCGCATTCGGAGCCTGCGCGCCGGGGCCGCTCGACCGGACCGTGATCGCGATGACCAGCCGCCTGCCGGACAACTGGCTTGGGCAGCGGCTTGCCATCCTGCTGCGGCGCGCGACCACGATGCGGCTTGCCTATCCGGCGGGCGCGCTCGACGTGGTGCGCTGGGGAATGCGGTTGCGGCTGCATCCGCGCGACAATGGATGCGAGAAGAATTTGCTGTTCACGCCGCAGATGTACGAGCCGGTGGAGCTTGGGTTCCTGGCGGCGGAGATCGATCGCGCCAAGGCGGAGAACCGCGCATTTGTGTTCGTCGATATCGGCGCCAATGTCGGATTGTTTTCGTTCTTCGTGGCGGCGCGGGCGGGCGCGCGTGCCCGTATCCTCGCGGTCGAGCCGGAGCCGGGGAATCTGGCGCGGATGATTTTCAACGTGCAAGCCAATCCCGGCGTACCGGTGCGGCCGATCGCGCTTGCGCTGGCGGACGAGGCCGGCGAGCTTGCCGTCGACCTGCATGAACGCGATCGTGGCGGAACGCGTACGCGCAGGATCGATGGTAAAATGGCCGCGGACGAAACACGGATCGAGGCGCGAACCTTGCTTCAGTTGATGAATGACGAAAACGTCACCACGATCGACGCGCTCAAGATCGATGTGGAGGGCGCCGAGGACAAGATCCTGTCGCCGTTTTTTCGCGACGCGCCAAGGTCGTTGTGGCCGCGTCTCATCCTGATCGAGGATGCGCACGAATCGTGGGCGACCGATATATTCTCGGATCTCGCCAGGATCGGATTTGTGGTCGCGGCGCGTGCCAAGCTCAACGTGATATTGCGCCGCGAGTAAGCCGCCATGCATCAGGACACGCTCAAACCAACTGGTGCGTCGGCATTCGCCGGGCTCGGTCGCGAGCGGCTCATGCTGATTGCGGACGGGCTCGCGGTTGCGCTTGCGATGTCGCTGCCGTGGTCGACGTCGGGAACCGGAATACTGGTGGTGCTCTGGCTGGTGGCCGTCATGCCGACCATCGAACCCGCGGGCTTGCGGCGCGAGGCGCTCACGTTCGCGGGCGGATTGCCGGTGCTGCTGGTTCTGTTGGCGCTCCTCGGAATGCTGTGGGCCGATGTGCCGTTCAACGAGCGCTGGCACGGACTCGATTCGTTTCTGAAGCTGCTGGTGATCCCGCTGCTGATGTTCCATTTCGGCCATTCCGAGAATGGCGCGTGGGTGCTCAAGGGTTTTTTGGCGGCGTGCGGCGTGCTGCTGGTCTATTCCTGGTGGCTGCTGTTTTTTCCGGGAACGCTCTGGGCCAAGCCGGGGTCGATCGGCGTGCCGGTCAAGGACTACATCTCGCAGAGCGGGATGTTCACGATCTGCGTCGCGGCCACGATGGAGCTTGCGGTCAGGGCTTGGGACAAGTCGCGCCGCGATCTTGCGCTCGCTTATGCGGTGCTGGCGGTCGCGTTCGCGGCCAATATCTTCTACATCTCCACGAGCCGCACCGGCCTGGTTTTCCTGCCTGTGCTGCTGCTGCTGTTCGGCTTCAAACGGTTAAACTGGAAGGGAGCGCTCGGCCTCGTCGCGGCGCTGATCGTCCTGATCGCGGTGGCGTGGCAATCGTCCGGGCTTTTTCGTCAACGGGTCAACACGGTTCTTGAAGAAATTCGGATTTACCGCACCACGAATGCGCGCACGTCGGCGGGCGAACGATTGGAATTCTGGAAAAAGTCGCTGGAGTTCATTGCAGCGGCGCCGCTGATCGGGCATGGCACCGGAACGATCCGCGAGCAGTTCAGCCGCGCCGCGACCGCCGACGGCGCCACCTCTGCGCTCGTCACCACCAATCCGCATAATCAGACCCTGGCGATCGGGATCCAGCTCGGGCTGCTCGGAATCGCCGTGCTGTTCGCCATGTGGATCGCGCATCTATTGCTGTTTCGCGGCGAGGGAATGGCGGCCTGGCTCGGGTTGGTCATCGTGGTGCAAAATATCGTGGGCTCGCTGTTCAATTCCCATCTGTTCGATTTCACGCAGGGCTGGGGTTACGTGATCGGCGTCGGGATCGCGGGCGGAGTTGTGGCTGCGCGGTCGCGCGCGGCGAACAACGTGGGTGAAAAGAGGCCCGTGCCGTGATCGATGTGCGCGAGCTTCCCGAGCGCCCGCGGATTCTGGTCATCACCCTGCGCCGGATCGGCGATGTGTTGCTGACCACGCCGCTGATCCGGGTATTGCGCCAGGCGTTCCCGCAGGCAACGCTCGACATGCTCGTCTACGCCGGCAGCGACGAAATCCTGAAGGGCAATCCCGATATCGATCGCGTGCTGACGGTTTTGCAACGACAGTCATTCGGACAGACGCTGGCCTTGGCCGGCCGGCTGTTGCGCCGCTACGACCTTGCGATATCCACGCAGGCGGGCGACCGGCCGACATTTCTCGCCTGGCTCGCGGGTCGCCGCCGGATCGGGCTCGTGCCGTGCAAGGGCGAATTCGGCGCGCATTGGAAATCCTGGATGTACAATTGCGCGGTCCACGCCGAGCCGAGCAATCATCGCGTTGACGAGCTGCTGCGGCTTGCGGGCGCGCTCGGTCTTGACGGCAGGCCGGGCATCGTTTGCCCGCAGGGCGCATCCATCGACCGCCTCGCGCCGCAAACGCCCTACGCGGTGCTGCACGCGAGCCCGATGTATCGCTACAAGCAATGGACCGCGGATGGCTGGCGCGCGCTCGCGAAAGAACTTGCAGCGCGCCAAATTTCTGTCGTCGCAACCGGCGGGCCTGACGCGGCGGAGCGCGCCTATCTCGATGCGGTGTGGGGCGCGTCCGATGTTCCGGTCGCGCGTCTCGAAGGCAAACTGGATTGGCCGCAGCTTGCCGCATTGCTTGCAGGCGCGGCGGTCTATGTGGGTCCCGACACATCGGTGACGCATCTCGCGGCCGGGACCGGCTGTCCGACCGTCGCGCTTTACGGCCCGACCGATCCGCGCCTGTGGGGGCCGTGGCCGGCCGGCGGGCTCGCGCCGTCGTGGGCGGCCACCGGAAGGATCCAGCAGCGCGGCAATGTCTGGCTGGTGCAGAATGCGCTGCCATGCACGCCCTGCCAGAAGGAGGGCTGCGATCGCCGCATCGACAGCCACAGCCAATGTCTCGATGAATTGCCGGTCCGGCAGGTGCTCACGGCGGTCGATCAGGCGCTGGCCTGGTCGCGGGAGCGGGAAGGCGGGTGGCGGAGCGGCAAAAAGATCGGTATGGAGGGCCACATGCCGCTTCCCTCGGTGACGCCATGATCAATCAGCTCCGGCTGTCGCCGCGGCAATGGCTCATCGTGCTGCACGACCTCGCGATGACGGCTGTGGCGATAGTGGCCACCTTCTTCATCCGTTTCGAGGACGCGCAGCTGCAGTTGCGCCTCGACGGACTGATCAACCTGCTTCCGCCGTTCGTGGTCTATGCCGGGTTCGTCTATTACGCCTTCGGGCTTTACAAGGCGAAGTGGCGTTTCGCCTCGCTGCCGGACCTCGGCAATATCTTCCGCGCGTCGACCGTGCTCGCGGTGTCGCTGCTCGTGGTCGACTACATCCTGCTGTCGCCGAATTTTTACGGGACGTTTTATTTCGGCAAGATCACGATCGCGGTCTATTGGGTTCTGCAGATGGCGTGTCTCGGCGGGCCGCGCGTCGCCTATCGCTATTTCCGCTATACGCGCATTCGCCATAAGGCGATGGAGGGCGACTCCGCGCCTACGCTGATCCTCGGCCGTGCGGCGGACGCCGAAGTGTTGCTGCGCGCGATCGAAAGCGGCGCGGTGAAGAAAATCTGGCCGGTCGGCATCCTGTCGCCGTCGCCATCGGATCAGGGCCAGTCGATCCGCGGCGTCACTGTGCTGGGAAATTTCGGTCAGCTCGAAAGCGTGGTCGGCGATCTTGCCGCGCGCGACACGCGGGTTGCCCGGGTCGTGCTGACGCCGTCGGCGTTCGCTTCGGAAGCAAGGCCGGAAACCATCCTCATGCTGGCGCGACGGCTCGGGCTTGCCACCAGCCGCCTGCCCTCGCTTGACGAAGGCGGGGAAGCGCTGCGGCTCGCGCCCGTCGCGGTGGAGGATCTGCTGCTGCGGCCGAGCGTCAAGATCGACTACCGGCGGCTGGAAAATTTCATGAAGGGCAAGTCGGTCGTGGTCACCGGCGGCGGCGGGTCGATCGGGGCGGAGATTTGCGACCGCGTCATTGCGTTTGGCGCCAAGCGGCTGCTGATGATCGAAAACTCCGAGCCCGCGCTCTACGCGGTGCAGGAAACCTTGGCCACCAAGGAAACGGACGCGGAGATCCTCGGCCATATCGCCGATATTCGCGACCGCGACCGTATCTTCCGCCTGATCACCAAATTCAAGCCGGACATCGTGTTCCATTCGGCCGCGCTCAAGCATGTGCCGCTGCTCGAACAGGATTGGGGCGAGGGCGTCAAAACCAATGTCTTCGGCTCGATCAACGTGGCCGATGCAGCGGCCGCCGCCGGCGCCTCGGCCATGGTCATGATTTCGACCGACAAGGCGATAGAGCCGGTTTCCGTGCTGGGCGCCACCAAGCGGTTTGCGGAAATGTATTGCCAGGCGCTTGATGCCGAAACCGTGCGGCAGGGCGACGGCGGACGCGCCGGAATGCGGCTCATCGCGGTGCGGTTCGGCAACGTGCTTGCGTCCAACGGTTCGGTGGTGCCGAAGTTCAAGGCGCAGATCGAGGCCGGCGGGCCGGTGACCGTCACCCATCCCGACATGGTGCGCTACTTCATGACCATCCGCGAGGCGTGCGATCTCGTCGTCACTGCGGCGAGTCACGCGCTGTCGCCCGAACGCACCAACGTTTCGGTCTATGTGCTCAACATGGGACAGCCGGTGAAGATCGTCGATCTCGCCGAGCGCATGATCCGCCTCTCCGGGCTCGAGCCCGGGCGTGACATCGACATCAAATTTACCGGTATCCGGCCGGGCGAGCGGCTCAACGAAATCCTGTTCACGCGCGAGGAAGCCGGCGCCGAGATCGGCATCGCCGGAATCGTGGCCGCCAAACCCTCGCATCCGTCGCTGGAGGCCATGAAGGCCTGGCTTGCGACGCTTGAGCAGGCGCTGGCGCGCGAGGAGCGCGCGGCGATCTACCGCGTGCTGCGCGATGCGGTGCCGGATTTCCACGGCGAAGTGGCCTGAAGGCTAGCGCGCTGAGCTTGCCTGCATCATGGCGGCCAGGCCCGCACGGGTCTCGACCGGCGGCTGCCAGCCACGGCTGAGCAGCTTGGCCGGATCGGCGATCAGTTCGCCGCCCAATCGTTCCCAGACGTCGCTGCGTTTCATGGCGTTGAGCGCCGCCGCGATGAGCGCAGGAGGAAACGGGATGAGCCGCGGCGAGCGTCCGGCGCCCATGCGCAGCGTCTTGATGATCTCGGCAAGCGAGAGCGGCGCCGGATCGGCGACATTGAAGATCTCGCCGACCGCGGCCGGCGATTCGAGCGTGAGGCGAATGGCGGCGATCAGGTTTTTCCGTGACAGCAGCGAGCGGCGATTCCGGAAGCTGCCGAACGGCAGCGGCCAGGGCGATTGCACGAGGTCGATGAGGCGGGCCAGATTGCCCTTCACGCCCGGGCCGTAAACCAGAACGGGCCGCAAGATGGTGAACGGCACATTGCAGGCACGCACCGCCTCCTCGGCGGCCAGCTTCGAGCGACCATAGGCGTCGGTCGGCTGCGGCGGATCTTTTTCGGTCAGCGGATGGTCGCTGGCCGGCCCGCATTGTGCGCGGATCGACGAGATGAAGATCAGCCGCCGGATGTTTGCGACGCGCGCGGCCGATGCCAGCTCGGCGGTGGCCAAGCGATTGACGCGGTCGTAGGCTTCCTCGGAAATCCCGCCATCGGCGTGCGCAATGCCCGCGAGATGGACAACCGTGTCGATGTCTTTCAACAAAAAGCGCCATTCCACCGGCCGCGTCAGATCGGAGACCGCGACCACCTCGATTTCGCGGCGAAACACATCGGCAGGCTGACGCATGGCGGCGCGCACGCGATGTCCGGCAAGGCTGAGTTCATCGACGAGCGCCCGGCCGATGAAACCGGAAGCGCCGGTGACCAGCACGCGCGCGGTCATTTTTTGCCCCGGCTGAAGTGGAGGAGCAGCAAGCCGACGAGCATGGCGGAGATGGCAAGCGCCACGATGGCGCTGTTAACGCCCGGGTTGATTACGGTGAGACAAGCGAGCGCGACCAGTACGACATTGATGGCAAAAACCCGCGCGACGACTTCGAGGACGGTGAAGCCGCGATCGGTGGCGCGCTGATAGAAATGGGTACGGTGCGCTTGCCAGAACGGCTCGCCGTTGACGATCCGGCGCAGCAGCGTCAGGCCGGCATCGGCGAGATAATAAAGCGGCAGGATCAGCGCTGCGGCGAGATGGCCGCTGGCGGCGACAAGCGCCAACAGCCAGAACAGCAGCAGGCCGATCGGCAAGCTGCCGACGTCGCCGAGAAACAAGCGAGCGACCGGTTTATTCAATGGCGCAAAGCCGAGGATTGCGCCGCACAGCGCGAGTGCGACGAAGTTGACGGGGGCCGGCATGTCGCCGGACAATTGTGCCAGCAGCGCGAGGCCGATGGTGACGGGCACCACTTCGGACACCGTCATCCAGTCGATGCCATCCATAAAATTGACGAGGTTGACGAACCACACGCCGGCAAGCACGAGCAGTGCCCGCTCGATCCAGAAGGGCAGCAGCGGGACGACGTGCAATTGCGCGGGCAGCGCGGCGACAACCGCGATGACGCACAGCATCTGCAACAGCAGCCTCGGTGCGATCGGAATCGGACGGATGTCATCAACCGCGCCGACCAGTGCGATAATGGCGGTGGCGGCGCACGCCGGCCAAACGTAACTCGCCGTGTCCGAACCGAATTTTCTGCCCACCCAAATGATCGCGAGGGTGACACCCAAGGTCGCGATGACGACCGCGATCCCGCCGCCCTGCGGCGTCGGTACTGAATGTGACGATCGGGGATTGGGCCGCGCCAGCACGTAACGGCGCAACAGCGGGTGCAACATCAGGATCATGATGTTGCTCACCACCCCTGCCAGGCCGATCAAGCCGCAGGCGGCGGCGAATCGTCCTATCGCGATCGTGTCGATCATGCCGGTACAGTGACAAGACGGCGATAAAGATCAACGGTTTCGCGGCCGATCGCCGCGGCGGAAAATCGCTCGACCGCAAGACGCCGCGCGGCCGCGCCGTAGCTCGTGCGCAGTGTGGGCGCGGCGGCCAGTTTGCCGAGCGCGGCGGCAAGGGCGGGCGGATCGTCGACCGGAACCAGCAGGCCGGTTTCGCCCGGCCGGACGATCTCGCGACATCCGGGCACGTCGGTCGCCACCATGGGGCGGCCGCAGGCGGCGGCTTCGAGCAGGCTTTTCGGCAGGCCCTCGCGGCGCGAGGGCAGGGCGGCGATGTGCGCGCGTGCCCACAGGGCGGCGATGTCGGTGACATGGCCGAGCCAGGTAATGCCGGGCTCGCAGCCGAAATCAGCGGCCTCCTGTTCGGTGACCGATGCGGGATTGGCCGGGTCGGGTGTGCCCGCGATCAGCAACTTGGCATCGGGGACCGTACGGCGCAGCAGACGAAAGGCGTCCACCAAAGTGCGGATGCCCTTGTCCTCGAGCAGGCGGCCGACAAAGACGATGGTGGGCGGGCCGGGGGGCTCCGGCGACGGCTGCAGGGTGCTGACGTCGACACCGGACCCGGGGATGAGAGCGATGTGATCGCGATTGATGCCGAGCCCGACAAGACTCTCGCGATCGTCCGGGTTTTGCACGAGCGCAATGGCGTGCGGATGATTGATGAGCGTGCGCAGCAGGATTCCGATGAACGCGCGCAGGCCGCGGGCGCGCAGGCTGTTGGAAATGAAGGTATGGCCAAATCCGGTCAGCGCGTTGATGCGCGCGCCAGGCCGGCCGATCGCTGCCAGCGATCCGAGCACCGACGCCTGCAATGCCACGTGATGGGAGATGGCCGGCGCTATCGCCTTGTTTACGCGGCGAAGCGCGAAAATTGTCTGCAACGCGGCCGGCGCGGAAAGCCTGCCGCGGGCGAATGGAACCGGATGCAGGATAAAGCCTTCGGATCGGATGGCGTTTGCGCCATCCACCACGCGGGTCGCCACATGGACCTCGAAGCCGGCCGCGCGCGCGGCGTGCGCCATCGGCAGCCGATGGGACAGGAAATACCAGTCTTCGGTGACGACATAGAGCAGGCGCAGCGGCGCGCCCCGCACCAATGCTGCCTTGGTCGCGCTCTTATTCATGGATCGAGCCAATGCCCCGCCGCATTGGGATTGCAGACCTAGGCAACGCCGGCGCGCAAGAGGTCGTGAATATGCACGATGCCGACCGGCTTGCCTGTCTCCACCACCATCAGCGCGGTGATCTTCATGGAGTTGAGCAATTCGAGCGCTTCGCTCGCAAGCTGATCGGGGCGAATGGTCTTCGGGTTCCTGGTCATGACGTCCTCGACACGCGCTTCAAGCAGGTTGGGGCGCATGTGACGGCGCAGGTCGCCGTCGGTGATGATGCCGACGAGCTGCCCGGTCGCTTCGACGATGCCGATCGTTCCGAAGCCCTTGCTGGTCATTTCGACGATTGCATCCGACATGCGGGTGGCGAGCGGCACCAAGGGGACGGCTTTGCCGGTGTGCATGAGATCGCGCGTGAATTTGAGCATCGCGCCGAGCCGGCCGGCGGGATGCAATTCGCCGAAATTGAGAGCGGTAAAGCCGCGGCTTTCGAGCAAGGTGATGGCGAGCGCATCACCGAGCACGAGCTGTATGAGCGAAGAGGTGGTGGGCGCGAGGTTATGCGGGCAGGCCTCGCGGGCTTGCGGCAAAGCCAACACGATATTGGCCGCCTTGCCGAGCGTGCTGTCTGGGTCGGAGGTGAGAGCGATCAGTCCGATCTTGAAGCGGCGCGAATAGTCGATCAGGTCCTTCAGCTCGGCGGTCTCGCCCGACCACGACAGCGCCATGATCACGTCGTCCTTGGTGATCATGCCGAGGTCGCCGTGACTCGCCTCGCCGGGATGAACGAAAAACGCCGGCGTGCCGGTCGAAGCAAGCGTGGCTGCGATCTTGCGGCCGACGTGGCCGGATTTGCCCATGCCGGTGACGATCACGCGGCCGCGGGCGCTGCGGATCAGCTCGACGGCGGCAATGAACGAATGGCCAAGTCCGTCGTGGATCGCGGCCGAAAGCGCATCGATGCCGCTGGCTTCGGCTTCGAGCGTGCGCAATGCGGATTCGATGAAGGCGCGCGCATGCGGCGGCACCGGTCGCTTCTCGTCTTGCACATGCGGCTCGGCCATGCGCGCCTGCTTAAAATGCGGATGTTTGGCGTCAGCTTCGGTCCATAGCATGGAAAGGGAAGGCGGCCCTAGGGGTGCCCGGCGCGATCAATTAGCTAAATTGGGTCAATAGGTTAACGGCAGGGGCTGGTCCAGTTAGGACTCGCGCGCCATCTTCTCCGCCGCCAAAATGGGGTGTGCGGAGCTCAATATCCAAATCGCACCGCCGATTGCCCCGACGGCGAAGAGGCCGGCGCCATAGAGCACCGAGACGATCAATCCGTCGGCGGCGGTCAGGCCGGCGAAGGTAAAGGCCGTCATCATCGCGCCCTCGCGGACGCCCCAGCCGGCGATCGAGATCGGAACGGTCGCGATCAGGATGACGGTCGGGACGAGCAGCAGCGCTTGCCAGAATTCGAGCGGCGCCGAGACGGCGCGCGCGGCGCACCAGACGGCGGCGACCGTCAGCACATGGATTGCGATCGACGGCAGCACAACGCCGGCTACGCCGCTGCCGCTGCCTAAGACCTTGAGCGCGACCGCTGCGGCACCACTGATGTGGCGCGTGATCCACCAACGTTGCAATAAGGTCCAGCGTTCGAGGCCGATGAGCAGAAATGCAATCGTGCCCAGAAAGGCCGCGCCGTTCGCCAGCAGCAGGCTGGTGCGGCCGAGAGGGTCGCGTACGAGGTCGAGCAGCCAGGGCAGACAGACGATGACGATCGCGACGAGCACCATGAGACCGATGACGCGGTCCACGATCACCGAATAACTCGCGGCCTTCCAGCCGGCGCCGGTGCGCGCCAGAAGCCAAATCCGCGCGGCGTCGCCGCCGATCGTGGACGGCAGCGTCTGATTGAAGAAAGAGGCAACGAGCGTGTAACGAAGCGCGCGCATAAACGGCAATGGCGCTTCGCCGTGCAGCCCGATTTGCTGCCAGCGCAACGCGGCAAACAGGAGCTGGAATAACAGCACGCACACCAAGGCCACGAGCCAGCCCGCGTCGGCTTGCTTGAGCCGGTGGCCGATCGCGCTCGGGTCTACTCGGGCGAGCGCGAAATACAGCAGCGCGCCGGAGATCGCTATTTTGGCAGCCAGGCTCAGAAGCTTGCGCATGGTGGTCGGCGCTCGCATCTCGACCGGAGGGTGACGAACGCTGCCCCGCATGGTCCGGAATGGACCGGGCGCCGTGATGCCACGTCGATTCCTTGACTGCAACCATGCGGTCTCCGGCTGGCCTATTGCAGGCGGTGTCGGCGCGCGGCTAAACAAGCGCCAAGCCGCGCAACGCGCGGTTTGAAAAGGGTTAACGGTGAGCCACGGACGCAAGATCGCGGTGATTGGGCTTGGCTACGTCGGCCTGCCCGTTGCGGTGGCCTTTGCCCGGTCGGGCGCGCCGGTGACCGGTTTCGACATCAACAAGCGGCGAATCGAGGAACTCCGCTCGGGCCACGACCGAACGCGCGAAGTCGCGCGCGGCGAACTCAAGCAGCCCACGCTCAAGCTCGAAAGCGATCCTGCCTCTTTGAAGGCCGCGGACTTTTTCATCGTCACGGTGCCGACGCCGATCGACGGCGCGCACCGGCCTGATCTCGGTGCATTGCTGGGCGCATCGGAAACCGTCGGCCGTGTGCTGGGAAAGAATTCGATCGTCGTTTACGAATCCACGGTCTATCCGGGCGCGATCGAGGAGGATTGCGTGCCGGTGCTGGAGCGCGTGTCGAAATTGCGCGCGGGTCAGGATTTCACCGTCGGTTATTCGCCCGAGCGCATCAATCCGGGCGACAAGACGCATCGCTTCGAGACCATCAAGAAAGTCGTATCGGGTCAGGATGCGCGCACGCTCGATATCATCGCTAAGGTCTACGGCTCGGTCGTCACCGCCGGCATCCATCGCGCCCCATCGATCAAAGTGGCCGAGGCCGCCAAGGTCATCGAGAATACGCAGCGCGATCTCAACATCGCCTTCATGAACGAACTCTCCGCCATCTTCCAGGAGTTGGGCATCGATACAGGAGACGTGTTGGCGGCAGCGTCAACCAAATGGAATTTTCTGAATTATCATCCGGGACTGGTCGGCGGGCATTGCATCGGGGTCGATCCGTATTATTTGACGTTTCGCGCGGAGAAGGCCGGCTACCATCCGGAGGTGATCCTCGCGGGCCGGCGCATCAACGATGGCGTCGGCAAGCGGGTTGCCCGCGAATGCATGCGCCGCCTGTTTCGCAGCGAGCGCGCGGGTTCAGCGGTGGTCACGATCCTCGGTATGACGTTCAAGGAGAACGTCCCCGACACGCGCAACTCGAAGGTGTTCGACATCGTGCGCGAGCTCAAATCGTACGACGTCAATGTGCAGGTGCACGATCCGCTGGCGCTGAACGAGGAGACCGAACACGAATACGATATATCGTTGACGAAAATGGAGGCGCTAAAGCCTGCCGATGCGGTGGTGTTGGCGGTCGCGCATGACGAATATGTTTCCGGCGGATGGACTTTGGTTACCAGGCTGCTCAAGGACGGCCGCGGCATCGTGCTGGATGTGAGATCGATACTGGACCGAGGCGCGCTGCCCAAGGGGATCGAACTTTGGCGGCTGTGACGACGATTGCGCCATGCGCGCGGGGCATAGGATAGGGCGTATGGCAGACGATGCAGTTCTCGTCACCGGGGCGGCCGGATTTATCGGCTACCATGTGGCGCGGCGCTTGAGCGAAGCCGGCCGCACGGTGGTCGGCGTCGACAACCTCAATCATTATTACGACCCCGCGCTCAAGCAGGCGCGGCTCGGGGAGCTTGCCAAGCTGCCGAGCTTCCGCTTCATCAAGCTCGACCTCGCGGACAAGGCCGGAACGGCGGCGCTGTTCGGCGAGCACCGTTTCCCCTTCGTGGTGCATCTGGCGGCGCAGGCGGGCGTACGGCATTCGCTCGTCAATCCGCATGCCTACATCGACGCCAATCTGCAGGGCTTCACGAACGTGCTGGAAGGATGCCGGCACAATGGTTGCCGGCATCTGCTGTTCGCGTCGTCATCGTCGGTCTATGGCAGCAACACCAAGCTGCCGTTTTCGGTCCATCATAATGTGGATCATCCGATCAGCCTCTATGGCGCCACCAAGAAGGCCAATGAGCTGATGGCGCATGCCTACAGCCACCTGTTTCGGTTGCCGGCCACCGGCCTGCGGTTTTTCACGGTGTATGGACCGTGGGGTCGGCCGGACATGGCGATGTTCATTTTCGCTTCGGCGATCCTCGCCGGTAAGCCAATTCGGTTGTTCAACAACGGACAGATGCGGCGCGACTTCACTTTCGTCGACGACGCGACGGAAGCGGTGGTGCGGCTGGTCGATCGCATCCCGACCGCGAACCCTTATTGGTCGAGCATGGCGCCGGATCCGGCGTCGAGTTCGGCGCCTTGGCGCATTTACAATATCGGAAACAATCGCACGGTCGAGGTGGCGCATGTGCTAAAGCTTCTGGAATCGGAGCTGGGCAAGATCGCGATCAGGGAGATGGCGGAAATGCAGCCGGGCGATGTCGCCGAGACCTGCGCTGACGTTGATGATCTCATGCGTGACGTCGGCTTTCGCCCCACCACGCCGATCGAGGAGGGCATCCGAAAATTCGCCGCCTGGTACCGGCAATATCACCGGATATGATGAAGCGTAGCGCCACAAGGACGAGCCGCAATGCCTGAACCCATCATTCCGCTCATCATGTGCGGCGGCGCGGGTACGCGGCTGTGGCCGGCTTCGCGCGAAAATCGACCGAAGCAATTTCTGCCGCTGTTCGGCCGGAACTCGACCTTTCAGGACACCGTGCTACGGGTTGGCGATCCCGCGCTGTTCGGCCGGCCCATTGTCATTACCAATGCGCTCTATCGATTTCTGGTCGCTGAGCAGCTCGCCGAACTCGGCGTCGAAGCCGATATTCTGCTCGAACCGATGCGGCGCGATTCCGCACCCGCGATCCTGGCGGGAGCGTTCTTTGCCATCGCGCGCGGCAGCGATCCGATCATCGTGGCGCTCGCGGCCGACCATGTGGTGACGGACGGCGCGGCATTTGCTGCCGCCTGCCGCACCGCGCGTGATGCCGCCGCAAACGGGCGCATTGTGACGTTCGGAATTCGTCCCGACCGGCCGGCGACCGAATACGGCTATATCCGTCCCGGCAGCAAACTGGGCGGAGACGTGTTCGCGGTCGAGAAATTTGTCGAAAAGCCGGACGAAACCAAGGCCAAGTCCTACATCGCCGACGGCTATCTCTGGAATTCGGGGAATTTCGTGTTCCGCGCGAGCGTGCTGCTCGAGGAATATCGCGCGTTCGAGGCGGCGAGCGCTGCGGCGGTGGCCGCGGCGGTCGAGCGCGCCGGGCGCGATCTCGGCTTCGTCACCCTCGATGCCGACTCGTTCAAGCAGGCTGCGGCAAAATCGATCGACTATGCGGTGATGGAGAAGACCAAGCGCGCGGCAGTGGTGCCGGTGTCGTACGGCTGGTCGGACGTCGGCTCGTGGCACGCGGTGTGGGACATCACGCCGAAGGATGCCGCGGGCAACGCTGCGCAAGGGCGTGCGATGTTCGTCGATGCGAACAAGTCGTACGTGTCTTCGGATAAGGCCTTGGTGGCTCTGCTCGGCGTGGAAGATCTGGTCGTGGTGGCGAGCGAGGACGCGATTCTGGTGGCGCATCGCGACAATGCGCAGGAATTGAAGAAGCTCATCGGCGAGCTCAAGACCGTCGAGCCCAAGCTTGCCGAGGAGCATTTGAAAGTGCACCGGCCTTGGGGTTCCTATCAGTCGCTCGACATGGGGAACCGCTACCAGGTCAAGCGGATTGTCGTTAAGGCCGGCGGCCGGCTGTCGCTGCAACTCCACCATCATCGCGCCGAGCATTGGGTGGTGGTGCGCGGCACGGCGAAGGTGACGGTGGGAGACCAAATCAAGACTTTGCACGAGAACGAATCAATCTATATTCCGCTTGGAACGCAGCACCGTCTTGAGAATCCTGGGAAAATAGACCTCGAACTGATCGAGGTGCAGACCGGAAGCTATCTCGGCGAAGACGACATCGTTCGGATCGAGGACGACTACCGGCGAAGCTGAAATCGCGCTCGAGACTCGATATTCGATACCCGCGAACCAACGATCATAGCGAACCAACAATGGCAGGCGTCACGCTCAAGACACTCAAGGTCAAGCTGTTCACCGACGGCGCCGACAAGGCGCAGATCGTCGAGATGGCGGCAAAACCATGGATCGCGGGCTTCACCACCAATCCTTCGCTGCTGAAAAAAGCCGGCGTGACGGATTATGAATCCTACGGCCGCGAACTGGTTGCCGCGGTGCCGGATCGGCATATCTCTTTCGAAGTCTTTTCCGACGACATCGCGGACATGGTCGCGCAGGCGCGGCTGATTACGACCTGGGGCCGCAACGTCTACGTCAAGCTGCCGGTGACGACCACACGCGGCGAGCCGTTGTTCGATGCGGTGCGCACGCTGTCGCGCGCGGGCGTGAAGATCAACATGACGGCAATCTTTACGTCCGAGCAAGTCGCGCGCGCGATCGAGGCGCTTGCAGGCGGCGCGCCGGCCTGCGTTTCGGTATTCGCCGGACGACTTGCCGATTTCGGCATCGACTATCGGCCGATCATGCAGGACGCAATTGCGCGCGCGCGCAGGACGGCGAATGTCGAGATCATCTGGGCATCGACGCGGGAGGCGTTCAACGTGGTGGAGGCGGACAGCATGGGCTGCCACATCATCACCGCGCCCGCCGATGTGCTGAAGAAATTGCCGGCGCTCGGGACGAAGAACGGGGCGGAACTTTCACTCGATGCGGTGCGAGCGTTCCGCGAGGATGCGCTGGCGGTAAAACTGATGCTCAAGGTGTCCGGCACTTCCGAAGCGGCCGAATAGGCGCCGGCACGCGCGCTGTGATTACGGAAAAATTAATTCCGCGGGGTTTTGATGGTCCGCCGGCCGGAACTTTAGGTGCGGAAACACGCAAGTTCACGGTTTGAATACGCCGTTTTAACCATGTGCAATTGACCCGTATGACGGTCTGTAACTCTTTGAATCAAAACGTGTTCACCGTCCTTACAGGTTGCCGTCGCGGGTCACCCGGTAACCATGCTAAGGTTGTGCGGCTAGGGATGGGGGAGTTCATTGCGTATTGAGCAGACGACGAAGCGGAGTGGCGAGTTGTTGCGCGTGGGGGTCGTTGGCGTTGGCGTGATGGGGTCCAATCACGCGCGCGTGTTCGCCGGGTTGCAGGGTGTGCAACTGGTTGGCGTCTCCGATCCCGATGCGCAGCAGCGCGAACTGGTTACGCGCGTGCTCGGATGCCCGGCGGTCGATAATCTCGAGGCCTTATTGGAGCTTGGCGTCGATGCGGTCACGATCGCGGCGCCGACGCATCTGCATCGCGAAATCGCGCTTGCCTGCATCGCGCGTGGAATTCACGTGATGGTCGAGAAACCGATCGCCTCGTCGGTCGAGGAGGGTCGCGAGATCATTGCGGCCGCTCGCCGCGCCGGTGTCACGCTCATGGTCGGACACGTGGAGCGCTTCAACCCCGCGGTGCAGGCGATCAAGGAAGCGATCCGCAACGAAGATATTCTGTCGATCGCGATCACGCGCGTCGGTCCGTTTCCGCCGCGCATGTCGAATGTGGGCATCGTGATCGATCTTGCCGTGCACGACATCGACCTCATCCGCTGGTTTACCGATTCCGACATCGTCGAGGTGCAGCCGCAGCTCTCCAGCGCGGTGGCCGAGCGCGAAGACATCGCGCTGTTGCAGTTCCGCACCGCCTCGGGCGTGCTCGCGCACATCAACACCAACTGGCTGACGCCGTTCAAGGCGCGCAACGTCACGGTCGCCACGCGCGGCAAATACGTGATGGGCGATCTGTTGACCCGGGAAGTCACCGAGTGCTTCGGCTTCCAGCCGGACGGCTCGTATTCGATGCGGCATCTTTCGGTCGGCTACGACGAGCCGCTGCGGGCCGAGCTGCAGGCTTTCATCACCGCTATCCGCGACGGCACGACGCCGGCGGTGTCCGGCGAGGAAGCGGTCGCAAGCCTCGAGATCGCCAGCCGCTGCCTGGAAAAACGGCCGGTGGTGGCCCCATTGCATCAGCGCAAGGGTCCGCGCAAGGTCGTCGGCTGAGTCTTTCGATACCCCTTCATCCTCTTCGGATGTGACCGATGAACAAGCCCGTACGCGTCGGCTCCGAGCCGATCCCCTTCATCGACGTGGCTGCCCAGCGCCGCCGTTTGGGCCGTGCGGTCGATGACGCGGTCGCGCGGGTGCTGGCGCATTGCCAGTTCATCATGGGTCCGGAGGTGGCGGCATTCGAGACGGCGCTCGCGGCTTTCTGCGGCGCGCGGCATGCGGTGTCCTGCGCGAGTGGAACCGATGCCCTGGTGCTGGTTCTGATGGCGCGCGGAATAGGTCCTGGCGATGCGGTGATCTGTCCATCCTTCACATTCTGCGCCACGGCCGAGGCCGCGGTCCTGGTCGGCGCGACGCCGGTGTTCGCCGAGGTCGATACCGCGACTTTCAATCTTGACCCCGGCAGCGTCGCGCGCGCGGTGAAAACGGCGCGGACGCTCAAGCTTAAGCCCAAGGCGGTTATTCCGGTCGACCTGTTCGGTTTGCCGGCCGACCACGATGCCATTGCGGCGGTGGCCAAGGCGGAGGGCCTGTACGTGCTCGACGACGCCGCGCAGGCGTTCGGCGCAACGTACAAGGGCCGCAAGCTCGGCAAGTTTCCGGATGCCACGGCCACGAGTTTCTTCCCGGCCAAGCCGCTCGGCTGCTACGGCGATGGCGGAGCGGTGCTGACCGACGACGCCAACCTCGTGGAGTTGCTGCGCAGCTTGCGCGTGCACGGGCAGGGCAGCGACAAATACGACAACGTGCGCATCGGCCAGACCAGCCGGCTCGATACCATTCAGGCCGCGGTGCTGATCGAAAAATTGAAAATTTTTCCGGACGAGATCGCGGCGCGCGATGCGGTCGCGCGACGTTATGCGGAAGGGCTCGCCGATGCGGCCATCGTGCCGCTGGTGCCGGCGGGTTTAACTTCGGTGTGGGCGCAATACACGATCCGGCTGCCGAAGGGCCACCGCGATCCGCTCGCCGCTGCGCTCAAGGCACAGGGAATTCCGACTGCAATTTATTATCCCAAGCCGCTGCATCGTCAGCAGGCGTATCGGCAGTTTCCGTCGGTCGAGGGCGGCCTTGCGGTCAGCGAGCGCTTGGCCGACGAAGTGATCAGCCTGCCGATGCACGCCTATCTCGATGCGGCGACGCAGGACCGCATCATTGCGGCCGTTCGCGGCGCGCTGGGACGTTAGGTCGAGCCGCCGCGACCGAATTGCACAGATCGCTCGGCAGGAATCAGGTATTGATACGCCAGCAACGCGGGCCCTGCCTTTCCCGTAAAGGCTCGCCAGGGTGCGTGAATTTTCGGGCTCGACGATGATCGATCGCATCCTCACGGTCGGCGGATTTACGCTCGCCTCGCGCGTTACGGGTTTCCTGCGCGACATCGTGCTGGCTGCGGTGCTGGGTGCCGGCCCGATAGCGGACGCGTTTTTCGTCGCGCTGCGGCTGCCCAATCATTTCCGCGCGATCTTCGCCGAGGGCGCATTCAATGCCGCGTTCGTGCCAACCTACGCGCGGCTGCGCACGGCCAGGGGAGCAACGACGGTCGGCGTGTTCGCAGACCGGATTTTCACGCTGTCGATCATCGTGCAAATCATCATCCTGGCGATTGCGCTCCTACAGACGCCCTGGGTGATCAATCTGCTGGCTCCGGGATTTGCCGAGAAGTCGGGGCAGTCCGCGCTTGCGATCGAACTGACGCGGATCACGTTCCCGTATCTCCTGCTGGTGACGATGGTCACGCTCTACGGCGGCATCCTCAATTCACTCGAGCGATTTGCGGCCGCCGCCGCAGCGCCGATCCTGCTCAACTTCACCATCGTATTTGCGCTTGCCGTCGCAGCGGTGTTCCCAACGCCCGGGCATGCGGCGGCGTGGGGCGTGTTCGCTGCGGGTGTGCTCGAGGTCGTGCTGGTCGGGGGAGACGCCTGGCGGCAAGGCGTGCTGCCTCGCCTGCGCTGGCCGAAGCTCGATGGCGACGTGAGGCTCTTTCTCAAGCGCTTTGCGCCAGCAACGGCCGGTTCGGCTGGAACACAAATCGCACTGTTCGCGGACACGATCATCGCGAGCTTCTTCGCGGCCGGCGCGCTTTCAGCGCTCTATTACGCGGATCGCATCAATCAGTTGCCGATCGGCGTGATCGGGATTGCGGTCGGTACTGTGCTGCTGCCCGAAATGGCGAATCGGCTCGCGGCGGGCCAGGAACACCAGGCGCGGGAGGCGCAGAACCGGGCGATCGAATTCACATTGCTGCTTTCGGTTCCGTGCTTTGTCGCGTTCCTGCTGGTTCCGGTGCCGATCATGAACGGCCTGTTCGAACGCGGGGCATTCACGGCAGCGGACGCCGCCGCGTCCGGCGCGACGCTGCGCGCCTATGCGTTCGGGCTCCTGCCGTTCGTGCTGCTGCGGAGCCTGTCGGTCACATTCCTGTCGCGGGGCGATACGCTTACTCCGGTCATCGCGCTGGCGTGTTCAGTCGCAATCAACGTCGCGTTGAAGATCTTCTTCTACTATTCGACGACGCTTGCACAGGTCGGACTCGCCATCGCGACCTCGGTGGGGGCGTGGATGAACGTTGCGGTGCTTTACTGGTTTGCGCGACGACAAGAGCTGCTCACATTCGACGAGTCGCTGCGCAGCGCCGTGACCAAGTTGAGCATTGCGGGCGTGCTGCTCGCCGTAGCTCTGTCGGGCGGGCAGTATGCCTTCGTCGCGCTGTTCGACGGTTTGCCGCATCGCGCTGTTGTGCTGCTCGCCTCGCTCACGATCCTCGGGGCGGTGGTCTACGGAGCCGCCTTGTTCGTGTTGTTCGGCAAACGGCGGCTGGCCGGATATTTCCGATCCGCGACGCCGTCGGCGGGTGCTCCGCCCCCGGCCACGCCGGCCACCGATGAAGCAAGTTGATCGGACTCATTCATGCGGCGCATTAGTCAAAGGATTTATGGTCAGCGCTTTGCGTTCGGGGACCTTGGTGTATACATTGCTGCAATGCGGTATTTCGCCATGGCGAATTTTGCAACATCTCGACCGATCGCAAATGCTGCGCGTCTCACTGCGGCCGCGTTGCTTTCAGTCCTGCTGACGCACTGCGGAGAGAACAAGCCGCCTGGTCCGCCGCCGCCGGCTGCCACGGTTGCGAAACCGGTTCAGCGGACCGTCGTCGACCAGGACGAATATGTCGGACGTTTCGTGGCGGTCAATTCGGTGGAGATCCGCGCGCGCGTGTCCGGCTATCTCGAGGCGGTGCATTTCCGCGACGGGCAGATCGTCAAGACGGGCGATCTGCTGTTCACGATCGACAAGCGGCCGTTTCAGAATACGCTCGACCAGGCGCGTGCCAATCTTGAACAATCCAAGGCCAACCTCGCCTTTGCCGAGGCCGATCTTGCGCGCGGCCAGCAATTGGTGCGCGACAAGACCATCACCGAGCAGACCTTCGATCAACGCACGCAGGCGAGCCGCAACGCGAAGGCCTCGGTGGCGGCCAATGAGGCGGCGGTGCGTCAGGCGGAACTCGACCTGCAATTCACCGAGCTGCGTGCGCCGGTGAATGGCCGTATCGGCGATCGGCGGGTATCGCCGGGCAATCTGGTGACAGGCGGAACGGCGGGCAATACGACTCTGCTGGCCACCATCGTATCAACCGATCCGATCCGGTTCGAGTTTACGTTCGACGAGGCGTCCTATCTTCGCTACGAGCGCATCTCGCGCACGGGCAAGGAAGTTACCGGCCGCGAAGGCGGCGTCCTGGTGTCGCTCAAGCTGATCGATGAGCCCGAATTCAGCCATAACGGTTACATGGATTTCGTCGACAACGTGATCGATAAGTCATCCGGTACGATCCGCGGGCGCGCCGTGTTTTCCAATCCGGATTCAGTGTTCACGCCCGGCATGTTTGGACGGGTGCGGGTGCCCGGTTCGGCGGCATACCAGGCCCTGCTCATCCCCGATGCCGCGATCGGAAGCGAGCAGGTGAAAAAATACGTGCTGGTCGTGAATGCCGACAATGTGGTGACGCCGCGCTATGTCACGCTCGGCCAGATGGTGGACGGGCTGCGGGTCATCAAAGATGGCCTGACCGCCGACGATCACGTCGTGGTCAACGGGTTGATGCGGCTGCGGCCGGGCATGAAGGTGACGCCGCACGAGCAGACGGCTGCTCCGCCGTCGGCGCCGAAGGAGTCGCAGGCCAAATCGAATTAGGCGGCGCTAGTCCATGAAGATTTCGCATTTTTTCATCGACCGGCCGATTTTCGCGTCCGTGGTCTCGATCGTGATCGTGATTCTGGGCGCGGTGGCGTTCATACGCCTGCCGATCGCGCAATATCCGGAAATTGCGCCGCCCATCATCAACGTGGCGGGCCAGTATCCCGGCGCGAGTGCGGATGTGGTGGCCTCGACGGTGGTCGCCCCGATCGAGGAGCAGATCAACGGCGTCGAGAACATGATCTACATGTCCTCGAATTCGACCGGCGACGGCCGGTTCTCGATTGCGGTGACGTTCGACATCGGCACCAACCTCGATATCGCGCAGGTGCAAGTGCAGAACCGCGTGTCGATCGCGCAGCCGCGGCTGCCGGCCGACGTGCGCAACATCGGCGTCACGGTCAGCAAGAGCTCGCCCGACCTGATGATGGTCGTGCACCTGATCTCGCCGGATAATTCGCGCGATCAGCTCTTCATCTCGAATTACGCCACGCTGGAGATCAAGGACGCGCTCACCCGCGTCGACGGCGTCGGCTCGATCACCGTGTTCGGCAGCCGCGACTACTCCATGCGGATCTGGCTCGATCCGGACCGGCTGCAGTCGCTCGGCTTGACCGCCACCGACGTCACCACCGCATTGGCCGGGCAGAACGTGCAAGTCGCCTCGGGTGTGTTGAACCAGCCGCCGGTCGACAAGCCGGGGGCGTTTCAAATATCCGTGCAGACGCTCGGCCGGCTCGCCGATCCGAACGAGTTTTCCAACATCGTGGTCAAGCAGACTGCGAATGCGGTCGTGCGCTTGAAGGACGTCGCGAAGGTCGAGCTCGCCGCGCTCGACTACACGTCGAATTCCTATCTCGACCGGAATCAGGCGGTGGCCATCGCGGTATTCCAGCGGCCGGGCTCGAATGCGCTGTCAACGGCAACGGCGATACGCGCGACCATGGCGCAGCTTTCCCAACGCTTCCCGCCCGGCATCAAATACGACATCGTCTACGATCCGACGCAATTCATTCAGCAATCGGTCGATGCGGTCGAGGACACGATCCTCGAAGCGATCCTGCTGGTCGTGCTGGTTGTGGTGCTGTTCCTGCAAACCTGGCGCGCGGCGGTCATTCCGCTGGTCGCGATACCGGTGTCGCTCATCGGCACGTTCTTCTTCATGGCGATGTTCGGATTTTCGCTCAACAATCTGTCGCTGTTCGGCCTGGTGCTCGCGGTCGGCATCGTGGTCGACGACGCGATCGTCGTCGTGGAGAACGTGGAACGCAACATCGCGACCGGGCTGTCGCCACATAACGCCGCTTTCAAGAGTATGGATGAGGTCGGAGCGGCACTGATTGCGATCGCGCTCGTGCTGTGCGCGGTGTTCGTACCGTCCGCGTTCATCACCGGCATATCGGGCCAGTTCTACAGGCAGTTTGCGCTGACCATCGCGGGCGCCACGATCATTTCGTTGATCGTGTCGTTGACGCTGTCGCCGGCGTTGTGCGCAATGCTGCTCAAGCCGCACTCGGAACATCAGCGCGGCCGGTGGCCCTGGGATCGCTATATCGAGGCGTTCTTCAAGCGCTTCAATGCGGGTTTCGACGCGACCGCACACTTCTATCATCGGCTGGCGGAGCGCGTCGTCCATGTCGCCGTGGTGATGCTCCTCCTCTACGCGGGCATCATCGCGTTTGGGCTCAACGAATTCCGCAAGACTCCGGTCGGCTTCATCCCGCAACTCGATCGCGGCTACATCATCGTGGTGACGCAGTTGCCGCCGGGCGCGTCGCTCCAACGCACCGACGCCGTGGCGCGGCGCGTGGTCGATATCGCGCTGCAGACGCCGGGTGTCGCCGGCGCGGTGAACATCGTCGGCTTCAACGGGGCAACCTTCACCAATGCGCCGAATTCGGGCGCGACCTTCCTGGTGCTCGACTCGTTTTCGAAGCGGGCGAAGGATCCGAACCAGTCGGCGGCGGGCATTCAGCGCGCGCTGTTCGGCCGGTTGGCCTCCATCGAGGAGGCGCTGATCCTGGTGGTGCTGCCGCCGCCGGTGGCGGGCATCGGCAATGCCGGCGGTTTTCGCATGATGATCGAGGATCGCGCCGGACGAGGGGCGGCGGCGCTGCAAGGCGCAGCCTTCGCCATGATGGGCCGCGCGGCGCAGACGCCGGGGCTGTCGCAGGTGTTCACGGTGTTCGAGACCTCAACGCCACAGCTCTACCTCGACATCGATCGCACCAAGGCCCAGCTCTTGGGCATCAACGTGCCCGACGTTTTTGCCGCGCTGCAGATCTATCTCGGCTCGGCCTATGTGAACGACTTCAACCTGTTCGGCCGCACCTTCCGCGTCACCGCGCAAGCCGAAGCCGACGCGCGGCTCGACACCAAGGACGTGCTCAAAATCCGGGTGCGCAATTCAAACGGCGACACGGTACCGCTCGGCTCGTTCACGACTGTGCGCGATATTTCCGGCCCGTACCGGGTGCCGCGCTACAATCTTTATCCGACGGCAGAGCTCGATGGGGCGGCCGCGCCGGGCTACAGCCAAGGCCAGGCGATCCAGATCATGGAGAAGCTTGCGGCCGAGACGCTGCCGGAGGGGTTCGCCTACGAGTGGACCACGCTCGCATTCCAGCAACAGCGCGCCGGCAATACCGCCTTGTTCGCGTTCACGCTCGCGGTCGTGTTCGTGTTCCTGGTGCTGGCCGCGCAATTCGAGAGCCTGACGCTGCCGCTTGCCGTCATCCTGATCGTGCCGATGTGCCTGATCGCGTCCATCGTCGGCGTGGTGCTGCGCGGACAGGACAACAACATTCTCACCCAAGTCGGCTTCATCGTGCTGATCGGTCTTGCAGCCAAGAACGCGATCCTGATCGTGGAATTCGCCAAGCAGCTCGAAGACGCAGGCCGCAACCGGTTCGAAGCGGCGGTCGAGGCGGCACGATTAAGGTTGCGGCCGATCCTGATGACGTCGTTCGCCTTCATCTTCGGCGTCATGCCGCTGGTCTGGGCCATCGGGGCAGGCGCCGAGTTGCGGCAGACGCTCGGTACTGCGGTGTTCTCCGGAATGATCGGTGTGACGGCGTTCGGGCTGATCTTCACGCCTGTGTTCTATGTGGTCACCCGATGGCTGGCCGAGCATTTGCGGCGGCGCAGCGCGAAGACGCAACCGCATCCGGCGGAATAACCTCTGCGACGACAAGCCAGCGCCGCGGGTGGGCAAGGCGGATAACTCGCCCATTTGCTGGGCTTGCGCTCACGAAATCGTGAATTCAAGGAATGGTCGGAAGCGCGCCCGGCGCAACGGAATAATGCGATGGGTCAGGTGTTCGCCTATTACTTGCCGTGGCAGGGCAGGTTAGCGTTTTACCAGAGGGGAGACACCAGATGATCAGCCGTACTGTGCTCGCGATCGTGGCGCTGGCACTTGGAACTACTGCAGTTCTTGCAGACGCGATTGCAGACCGCAAGGCGCTGATGAAACAGCAAAGCGCGCAGACCGCTCAGGGCGCCAAGTTCATGAAAGGCGAAGAGCCGTTTGATCTCGCGAAGGCCAAGAACATTTTTGTTGTCCTGGCAAGCACGGCAGAAAAGATGCCAGCATTGTTCCCAGCGAACTCGAAGGACGGCGATACCAAATCCTTGCCGGTAATCTGGGAAAAGTTCGACGACTTCAAAGCCAAGGCGGCGCAACTCGAGAAGGATGCGAAGGCCGCGGAAGCGAGCGTGAAGGATGAAGCGAGCTTCAAGGCCGCCTTTCCGACGGTGACCAAGAATTGCGGCGGCTGTCACCAGGTCTACCGCAAGCCGCAATCCTGAATCATTTCCGGCCTGAGCCGGTCGGCGGACTAAGAACGGGCGATCCATTCACAAGATGGATCGCCCTTCGGCTTAGCAGCTGCGGTTTTCGCGCCTAAATTTGCGCAGAGGAGGCAAAGGATGCTGCGCAAGCTGGTCATTCTTGTGCTCGCCGCCGCCATCATTGGCGGCGCGGCATTCTGGTTCCTCACCATTCCCCAGACAGTATCGGCAAGGGCGCTGCCGCCGCACACGCCGAACCTCGACAATGGGCGGGAAATGTTTTTCGCCGGCGGGTGTCGCTCGTGTCACTCCATGCGGGGGGAGGGCGACAGGATGCGGCTCGGCGGAGGACGCGCTTTGAAATCGCCGTTCGGCACATTCTACATGCCGAATATTTCGCCGGATCCCAAGTACGGCATCGGCGCCTGGAGCGAGGCCGATTTTGTCACCGCCATGACGAATGGCACGTCGCCCGACGGGCGACATTACTTCCCGGCGTTTCCGTATTCGTCGTATCAGCGCATGACCATGGACGACGTACGCGATCTGTTTGCGTATCTGAAGACGTTGCCGCCGGTCGAGAGCACGGTTCGCGATCACGATTTGCCGTTCCCGTTCCATATCCGCCGTCTGGTCGGCGGCTGGAAACTCTTGTTCCTCGACGGCAAGACGTTCGAGCCCGACAAGAGCAAATCGGCGCAGTGGAATCGCGGCGCTTACCTCGTCAACGGCCCCGGGCATTGCGCCGAATGTCACAGCCCGCGCAATTTCCTGGGTGGAATTATTTCGGGCAGACGCTTTGCCGGCGGCCCCGATCCCGAGGGCGATGGTACGGTGCCCAACATAACGCAGAGGTCGATGGACGATTGGAAGGAGAGCGATTTCGTCGAACTGCTCAAGACCGGCAACAAGCCGGACGGAGATTCCGTTGGCGGCAGCATGGGCGCCGTGATCGGCAATACCCGGCAGTTAAATGACGAGGATATCGCCGCCATGGCGCATTATCTGAAATCCCTGCCACCCGTCACCAGTCTGCCGACGCCGGAAAAGAAATAAGCTGCTTCCGCCTCCATCCAATAGTCGCACAGAATCGATAAAACCCGTGCCATAAGTCATGGGTTGGATGCGTCGTGTTTGCGTTGTCCCGCCACCGACCGCCTGGGAATCATGCAGACGCACGGAAAAATCCTGCTCAAGGCCATTCTGCTCAAGCTGGCCTCGGTGGTGCTGTTCGCCGTGATGCAGGCCTTGGTGCGCGCGCTCGGCGACAGCGTGCCGATCGGCCAGTTGGTGTTCTTCCGCAGCGTATTCGCGATCGTGCCGGTGGTGCTGATCTTTGCCTGGCAGGGCGAACTCGCCGCCGCAATCTACACCAGCCGGCCGTTCGGGCAGCTCTGGCGCGGACTTATCAGCGTCGTCGGCATGTTCCTCAATTTCGCCTCGCTGGCGCGGCTTCCGCTCGTGGATGCAACCGCCATTTCGTTTGCGGCGCCGCTGATCACGGTGGCATTCGCCGCGCTCATTCTTGGCGAGCGCGTGCGCATTTACCGCTGGTCGGCGGTGACCGTCGGATTCATCGGCGTCATCGTGATGCTGTGGCCGCATTTCGATTTCGAGCGTCTGATGGTTGCGGGAAGCGCGGCGACCGCCATCGGCGCCACCTGCGCCCTGGGCGCTGCGTTCACCAACGCGGGCTCGGTGATCCAGACGCGGCTGCTCACCAGCACGGAGAGCACGTCATCCATCGTGTTTTATTTTTCGCTGGTGTGCGCGCTGTTCGGCCTGGCGACTCTACCCTTCGGATGGACGACGCCTGACTATTATCAGTTAATCATGTTCATTTCGCTCGGCGTGCTTGGCGGGCTCGCGCACATCCTGCTGACCGAAAGCTATCGGTTCGCGGCGGCGTCGGTGATCGCGCCGTTCGACTACACCGCGATGGTGTGGGCGTTCATTCTCGGCTATCTGCTGTTCGGCGAACTGCCGACACAATTTCTTTTCATCGGCGCGACCATTGTCGCCGCGGCCGGCCTGTTCGTGATCTGGCGCGAACGGCAGCTCGGCCTGTCCCGCTTCCGCGCCGCGGAAGGTCCGCCGACCGGGGCGTAAGTTGCCCGCCCTCAGGAGGCGCCGAAGGCCTTAAACGTGATGATGGTGCGGGTGTCCTGGATGCCGGGGATGGTCTGCACCTTTTCGTTCACGAAATGGCCGATGTCGGCGTTCTCATCCACGTAGAATTTGGCAAGCAGATCAAATTCGCCCGCGGTGGAATAGATTTCGGAGGCGATCTCGGCATCGGCCAGCCGATTGGCGACGTCATAGGATTTACCGAGCTGGCATTTGATCTGGATGAAAAAGGGCACCATGTTGTGAATCTCCGGCCGCACGGGATGCTCGCGCAATCCAGCAAAAACGCAGCGGCCTGACAAGTCGCCCTTGCGCTCGGCGCCGCATGGGACTAAGTGTTTTTCAGCAATCTCAAGGGGTGTCCGGCGGATACGCCGCCGGGCTGAGAGGCGAAAGCCAACCCGTGGAACCTGATCCGGATCATGCCGGCGGAGGGAGAGATGCACGCACCTGCCAGCGAACTTCCGGTCATCGCAGTCGATATTCTCGCGCGCGTGCACGCGCAGAACCCGCGCGTGCATTGCATCACCAATGCGGTGGCGCAGACGATCACCGCCAATGTACTGCTTGCGGTCGGCGCGGTGCCGTCGATGACGCTTGCCGTGGACGAGGTCGGCCTGTTCGTGCGGGGTTCGAGTGCCTTGCTGGTCAATCTCGGCACTTTCGATGCGGAGCGGCGCGCGGCAACGGCAGTTGCAATCGATGCGGCGGTGGAGCACGGCCGCCCGTGGGTGCTCGATCCGGTCTTCATCAATCATTCCGAGCCGCGCGCGGCCCATGCATGGGAGCTGGTGACGCGCTTGCCGAAAGCGATCCGGCTCAATCGCGCTGAGTACACCGCGCTCGCAGGCACAGCGGCCGACGAAAACGCGATTGCGATCTACGCGCGCGGACAAAACACCGTCATCGGGCTTACCGGCGCGACCGATCTCGTGGCGGATGGAGCGCGGCTTGCGGCCATCGCCAACGGTCATCCTTTGATGACGAAGGTGACCGCGCTCGGCTGCGCGGAGTCGGCGCTCGTTGCCGCCTGCCTTGCGGTCGAACGCGATGCCTGGCGCGCGACCGCCGCCGCGCTGCTGATCATGGGCATTGCCGGCGAAATGGCCGCAAAGCGCGCGCGCGGGCCGGGTAGTTTCGCCGTGGAGATTCTGGATGCGCTGCATGCGCTCGATCGCGGCACGCTCATGGCGCAGGCGAGGGTGAGCTGATGCGCGTCGATCTTCGGCTCTACGCCATCGTCGATCCGGAAACCTCGGGCGGGCACGATCTCGCGGAACTGGCGCGGGACATCGTCGCCGGCGGTGCGACGCTCGTGCAATTGCGCGACAAGCTGAGCGACACGCGCACCATGGTGGCGCGTGCGCGGGCGATCAAGGCAGCTATCGGTGTGGTGCCGCTGCTGGTCAACGACCGCGTGGACATAGCGCTCGCGGCAGGCTGCGAGGGCGTGCATGTCGGCCAGGACGATATGATGCCCGAGGACGCGCGGCGGCTGCTCGGCCGCGATGCCATCATCGGGCTTTCGATCAAGACCGTGGCGCAGGCTCAGGCCGCGCCGTTTGCGTTGATCGACTATGTCGGTATCGGCGGCGTGTTCGGCACGACGTCAAAAAGCACCACATCGAAGCCGATCGGACCGGCGGGGCTTAAAGCGATCGTCGAAGAGTTTCACCGACGCAAGCGGGGTTTCCCCACCTGCGGCATCGCGGGCATCAACGAGCGTAACGCGGCCGAGGTGATCGCGGCGGGCGCCGACGGCATCTCGGTGATCTCGGCGCTTTCGCTCGCGCCCGATCCGAAGGCGGCGGCGCAACGGCTGCGGTCGATCGTCGATGCCGCGCTCGCGAAACGAGGACGACAATGACCGCGATAGCCGTCACCATTGCGGGTTCGGATTCCGGCGGCGGGGCCGGCATTCAAGCCGACCTGAAGACGTTTTCCGCGCTCGGTGTTTACGGCGTTTCGGTGATCACGGCGCTGACCGCGCAAAACACGCAACGCGTCAGGGCCATTCACGACATTCCGCCCGAATTCGTCACGGCCCAGATCGACGCAGTGTTCTCGGATTTCGAGGTGAACGCCGTGAAAATCGGCATGTTGTCGCGCGCCGCGATCGTCGACGCGGTGGTGACCGGCCTTGACCGGCATCACGCGAAAAATGTCGTGCTCGATCCGGTCATGGTCGCCAGCTCGGGAGATCGGTTGCTCGCACCCGATGCGATCGATGCCGTGCGCCGCAGGTTCCTGCCGCGCGCCCGCTTGATCACGCCGAATTTGCCTGAAGCCGCTGCGCTGCTCGGTGGTCCGGTGGCGGCGAGCGAGCGCGACATGCGGATGCAGGCCGAAAAGCTCCTGTCGGTCGGCGCAAAAGCCGTGCTGATCAAGGGCGGCCACGCCGAGGGCGAGGAATGCGTCGACCTGCTGGTCGATGCCAACGGCGTCATGCGGCTTGCCGCGCCACGGGTCGCGACCCGCAACACGCATGGCACCGGTTGCACGTTGTCGGCGGCCATTGCGGCGGAACTGGCCAAAGGCAGCTCGCTTCGCGATGCCGTGCGCGGCGCGAAGGCCTATATCACGGATGCGATCGCGGGCGCCGATAAGCTTGCCGTCGGCAAAGGGCGCGGTCCGATACATCATTTCCAAAAGTGGTGGTGAACAAGTTTGAATGCAGCCGAGCTGGAGCGAACGATGTCCAAGATCACGCGACGAAAATTGATTGCCGCCGGCGCGGCCGGAATGGGTGCCGCTCTCGCCGCACCTTCAATCGCAACCGCGCAGGCGCGGCGCTGGCGCATGGTCACCTCGTGGCCGAAGCGTTTGCCGGGGCCGGGCATGTCGGCGGAACGGGTGGCGGAGCGCATCCGCACGCTGTCCGGCAGCCGGCTCGACATCACGGTGCATGCTGCGGGCGAGGTGGTGCCGGCATTCGAGGTGCTCGATGCGGTCGGCAACAACGTCGCCGAGATGGGCCACACCGCTTCGTTTTATTGGCAGGGCAAGGAACCGTCGGCGGCGTTCTTCACCACGGTGCCGTTCGGGCTCACGCCGAACGAGCACGTCGCGTGGGTCGATGTCGGCGGCGGGCAGGCGTTGTGGGATGCGCTCTATGCGCCGTTCGGCGTGAAGCCGTTCATGGGGGGAAATACCGGCGTCTGCATGGGCGGCTGGTTCCGTCATGAAATCAAAGGCTTATCAGATTTGCGCGGGCTCAAGATCCGCGCGCTCGGATTGGGCGGCGAAGTCTATCGCCGGCTCGGCGCGACGCCGCAGACCACGCCGCCGGCGGAAATCCTCACCAGCCTGCAGTCGGGCGTGCTCGACGCCGCGGAATTCGTCGGGCCTGGCTCCGACATCGCGCTTGGGCTCTACCGCGTGGCGCCGTTCTACTACGGCCCCGGCTTCAACAAGCCGAACGGCACCGGCGAGTGCCTCGTGTCGATGAAGGCCTGGGAGGCGCTGGATGACGGATTGAAAGCCGTGATCGCCCATGCCTGCGCGACCGAAGCCTCCTATGCGCTGGCCGAGATGGAACGGCTCAACGTCGAAGCGCTGGCGGCGCTCACGACCCAGCATCACGTGCAATTGCGCACGTTCCCCGCCGATTTGATCACGGCAGCGCGAAAGCTCTCGACCGAGGTTTTGGGCGAGGTTGCGGCGCGCAGCGAAAAGTCGCGGCGCGTGCATGACTCCTATGTGGCATTCCGCGAACGCGTCGGCGCCTGGTCGCGGATTTCGCTGAAAGCCGTGCTGGAGGCGCGGGAGGGGTAGTCTTCTTTCCCCTCTCCCCACAGTGGGGTGAAGAAAGTGCGTTTCGCCCGTTAGCGATGCATCTCCAATTCAAAATTCAAACAGCCAAGTTTCATCGCCCGTATTTTTTCGCCAGCGCCGGGTACGCCCGTATTCCTAGCTCGGCGAGGACAAATTTGCCCGCACGCCAACAGCCCCGTTTACGGGGCGTCTTCCTCCCTCACGTAAGATGAGGGAGCGGAGCGCCGCAAGGCGCTACCAGATCAGTCCGCGTCTTGCGACGCGTGCGCATCCGACGAGATGCACGCGCCTCGCAGCGCTCCACCGCGGCGACTTTTCACCTCGGGACCGTGCTTCCTGCACACGGGCGGATCGCTCTTCGCGTCCCTAGCGGAAGGCTTTCGCCTTCCTCGCCCTGCCCAGTCCAGCCATTGAAGGCAGCCCCACGTAGTTGGAGCGGACGGTGACCCGAGGCGTCCCGGGGTTGCGGTTACGAAGCGCAACAGCAGGCGCCGCATCCTGCCCCGCCATCACGACGCCTCATGAAAGCGCCCTCAGCGGACAGGACGATGTGAATAAAATCCTAGAATATGGTGATGTTGGGGCGGCGAAAATTTTGCGACCGCCGGCATTCCATTGTCCGTTGTTGTGATCGCGATCAGGTGAGAAGCAGACGTCGTCCGTCGCTGAATCTCGGGCGCAAATGACCCGATTTGGACATCTCCGCATACAAATCCTAGTAGCCGGCCATGTCTGCGGGCGCAAACATGACCGGCGTGGATTCAGAGTGGACGGTTTCCGGCTATCGCATCGCAGTCGCATCGGACCCGGTGCGCTTTGGAACGACGTAGATGACTACGGGAGTGCCAACAATGGTCATGTGTGCAGGACGCATCAGCGTCGCAAGATCCAACATTTTAGCCAATTCTGTCGTGTACGCCGTCACAAGGCCGTTGCCAAGGTAGAAGACGTTCGGATCAATTTCCTTGGCGTAATTAACCGTTGGACTGCCCAGCTTGGGAGTGGCAACGACAATGTCAAAGCTTGAGCCGGGAACCACGATCTTTTGAAAGGTCGCTTCGCGCTGCTGAGCATTGGCCGAACCGGTTGAGAGAACCACGAGCGCGGCGAAAATCGACAGGCATTTGAACATGGCATCCTCCGTCTGGTATGGACCGCGATCATCGCGATCGATGTGAGAAAGGATGCAGAGGAGCCGGGCAAAAGACTTTGCAGAGGGCTTAAAATGGTATTGAAATTACCTTCATTATCCGTCCAAAGACGCCCTTAAGGCATTATACGGCCTGGAATAAGGACAAATTGCGGGGCCCAGCGTGCAGTTCCTGTTTGGCGACCATGCCCTGGATACCGACCGGCGTGAATTGCGCCGGGATGGCGATCAGATTTCGCTCGGCCCTCAAGTATTCGACCTGCTGGTATATCTGCTGCAAAACCGCGAGCGCGTGGTCAGCAAGGACGATCTTTTCGCGGCGGTCTGGAATGGTCGAATCGTCTCCGAGTCAACACTGACCACGCATATCAACGCGGTGCGCAAGGCTATTGGTGATACCGGAGAAGCGCAGTGTTTAATCCGCACTGTTCCGCGTAAGGGATTCCGGTTTGTCGGCGAGGTACGGGAAGAGCAGCTTAAGTCACAAGGTTCGTCAAAACCGGACCCGGTTGGATCGAACCAATCAAAAGCTGCTTCGTTGTCAGCGCTGCCCGACAAGCCGTCGATCGCCGTGCTCCCCTTCCAGAACTTGAGCGGCGATCCAGAACAGGAATATTTTGCTGACGGTGTGGTGGAAGACATTATTACAGCGCTCTCGCGTATGCGCTGGCTATTCGTAATCGCACGCAATTCGAGCTTCACCTACAAGGGCCGCGCTGTCGACGTAAGACAGGTGGGCCGCGAACTCGGGGTGCGCTACGTGCTGGAAGGCAGCTTGCGCAAAGCGACGAACCGGGTGCGAATTGCAGGCCAGCTCATTGACACATCAAGTGGCGCTCATCTGTGGGCAGAGCGTTTTGATGGGATGCTTGAAGATATCTTTGCGCTACAGGACCAAATGACGACAAGCGTGCTTGGGGCCATTGCGCCGGCCTTGGAGCGAGTTGAAATCGAACGAGCCAGAAGCAAACCGACCGAAAGCCTTGACGCTTACGATTACTTTCTGCGCGGCATGGCGATTTTTTATCGACGAACGCGGGAGTCGACGACCGAAGCCATACAGCAATTTTCCAAGGCGATCGAAATCGATCCGGAATATGCCGCGGCCTACGGGATGGCGGCTCAATGCTACACTTGGCGCAAAATCAATGACTGGGTGAACGATCGTCCGCGGGAAGCTGCCGAAGGAGCACGATTGGCACGCCTAGCAATAGAATTAGGTAAGCAGGATGCCGTTGCCCTGGCACGGGCAGCGCACTCCCTCACGGTTCTTGCTGGCGACGTGGAAACAGGCATTGAGTGTATTGAAAGGGCTCTGACACTCAATCCAAACCTTGCGGTCGCTTGGCATCTGAGTGGCGCCTTGAGGATGTACTGCGGCGACCCAGAGCTCGCCATACAGCATCTCGCGCAAGCGATGCGCTTAAGCCCGCTCGATCCTGAGGCTTTTCGGAGTCAAGGCGTGACAGCGCTGAACCATTTATTCGCAAGGCGATTTGACGAAGCCTCAATGTGGGGAGAAAAGGCCCTGAGAGAAATGCCGAGTTTTCTCCCAGGACTCACATCAGCTGCAGCAGGTCACGCGCTGGCCGGACGCGCGGACGAGGCAGATCGAATCATGCAGTCTTTGCGCCAATTTGCTCCCGCGATGCGCGTTTCGTATATCAAAGATTGGGTGCCATTTCGACCGCAGGACCGCGCGATACTTGAAGATGGTTTGAGAAAAGCTGGATTGCCTGAGTAGCTTCAATTTGCTTTCTAATTCTGACAAGGCTCGATGTCTGCTCCTGGCACTGCGCGTCGGATTCACTCGCGGTCAGCATAGCAGCAGTTGAAGGCATAACGGACATCGCCAGGGATTCCGTCCCAGCCCGAAATCTTTCAAGTCGCTATCTCGACGCGATGGGAAGAAGAGCAGACCATTGGCGGACATGGGGAATCGGGCGTTCATGACCCAAAGGCGACATGGGTCGCAGGAGCCTAAGGGCTCGCGAGAACGACTGGGTTTGAATGTGATATTTTTGCACCAATGGATTTGAATTTGCCCCGAAGAACTTCGGCGTGTTTGCAGATTATTGTGCCATCCCCCGCTGATTATTTAGACTAATAATTAGATGCGGTGTGCATGCGGAGTTTCCCATGCGTCGCATTTCTTTTTTTTGGCCGTTGCGGCCATTGCTGCGCTTACTCTTACGGCGCTTAGCGCCAGTGTGCAGAGCGCTTCAGCCGCTTCCACGCTTTACAATTGGACTGGATTTTATGCCGGAGTGAATGCCGGTTACGGCTGGAATAACCATTCTGTGGACCTTACGGGAGACGCCTCACCCGGTGCCGGTTCGCGCATTCTGAATACAGCTTTTGGGATCAATTCCACTAATGCTATGCCGTATTCGCCGTCGCTCGATGCCAACGGGTTCGTCGGCGGCGGGCAACTCGGCTACAATTGGCAATTCGCAAGATCGTGGGTCGCAGGTTTAGAAGCAGACATCCAATATTCTGCGGTGCGAGGTGACTTCGCCGTAGCGGGCACAGTACCGGGCATCTCATATCAATTGTCCGTGGAGCAACGTTTGAATTGGTTCGGAACGGTGCGGGGACGATTGGGCGTGCTTGTCACCGAGCGGATCTTGCTGTTTGGCACAGCTGGTCTGGTCTATGGTCGAACCGAAGCGAACGCCAATATCGCGAACCTTCGCCCTTTGCTTATTAACGAGGCTTTCAATACCACGCTCAATTGCCCCGCCAGTCAGGTTTGCATAGCAGGTTCGAATTCAAAGATATCGACTGGGTGGACGGCCGGTGGTGGCGTCGAATGGGCGATGTGGAGCAAAACCACCTTGAAGATTGAATACCTTCACATCGACCTTGGTGACCAAAGCGTCACTCTAACCGCGCAAAGCCCGGCTACCGGCAATGGATTTGCGACAGCCAAAATCACCAACAGCTTTGATATCGTTCGCGCTGGTTTGAATTTCCGGTTCTGATACGCAGTGCCAATTTGTAAGTGCGTTTTTTCGGCGAACACGAAAACGTGCTCGTCAGATGTTTTTAAATGTTTGCGTATTGTCGAAATGCCTAGGCGCTCAAGACCAGCAATCTCATTGATGTCCGCTCCTGGCACATCGCGACCGTACGGGACGGTCGCAATATGTCGCATATCGGGGGAGAAGCGGACGTCAGCGAGCGAGCTTAGTAGCGCCCCTTCACCACCTTCTGTTTCTGTTCGCCGAGCTTGTCGATGCCGAGGCGCACCACGTCGCCTTCCTTCAGGAACTGCGGCGTCGGTTTCATGCCGAGGCCGACGCCGGGCGGCGTGCCGGTGATGATGACGTCGCCGGCTTCGAGAATGAAATATTGCGAGCAGGCCCACACGACATGCGCGCAGTCGAAAATCATGGTGCGGGTGTTGCCCTTCTGGCGCGGCTGGTCGTTGACGGTCAGCCACATGTTGAGGTTCTGCGGGTCCTTGATCTCGTCCCTGGTGACCATCCAGGGGCCGAGCGGGCCGAAGGTCTCGCAGCCCTTGCCCTTGGTCCATTGGCCGGCGCGCTCGATCTGGAACACGCGCTCGGACACGTCGTTGGCGAGGCAATAGCCGGCGATCACGCTCATCGCCTTGTCCTTCGACGGCAGATAGCGCGCGCGGCTGCCGATCACGATGCCAAGCTCGACTTCCCAGTCGAGCTTGCTCGAGCCCTTCGGGATGATGGTGTTGTCGTTCGGGCCGCAGATGCAGCTCGACGCCTTGTTGAAGATCACCGGCTCCGGCGGCACCGAGAGGCCGGCCTCGGCCGCGTGGTCGGCGTAGTTCAGCCCGATGGCGATGAAGTTCGAGGGCCGCGCGACGCAGGGCCCGAGCCGCGGGTTGCCTTTGACCAGCGGCAATTTCTCGACCTTGGCCTTCTTGATCTTGGCGAGCCCGGACGGGGAGAGCGCCTCGGCGTCGATGTCTTTGACGACTTTCGACAGGTCGCGGATTTTTCCTTGGGCGTCGATGATGCCGGGCTTCTCTTTGCCGGCCGGTCCAAAGCGGACGAGCTTCATGGCGTTTCCTCATGGATGGATGGGGCAGGCGGGACGGCCGGATCATGCGTTGCCGGCGCGGAGAGTACAAGGTGTGGCTCCGCCTTGTCCTGAGGAGCCCGCCGAAACACGTCGTGTGAAGGCGGGCGTCTCGAAGGATGAGGCGGCCTCATGCTTCGAGACGGCCGCTTCGCGGCCTCCTCAGCATGAGGCGGATCCGGGATCGGGCTGCATAGTTATCATATCAAGGCTTCTTGCGGGCGCGGATGGGGAAATCGAAACTCTGGTGCGGGAACGGTTCGTCGATCAGCTCGAAGTGCCACCACTCGCGGCGGTAGGGGCGGAAGCCCGCCGCCACCATGAGGTCGCGCAGCATGATGCGGTTGGCGCGCGCCTCCTTGCCGATCCCGGGATGAAGGGTGGACGAAAACTCGTCCATGCAATCATAGCCCGTGCCGAAGTCGAGAGCGCCGTCGGCGTAGCGTTCGGATTTTCCGCCGATGCATGAGGTGAGCTTCGCGGCCTGGTCGAAGCGCGGCACGGCCGCGCCCAGGGGGGCGATGCCGAGATCGACGGTCGAGCCGCGCGAATGCGCCGAACGTGACGACAGATAGCCGAGCTCGAAAATCTGGCTCTTGTCGATGCGCGGATAGAACTCGGCCTTCATCTTGGTGTCGCGCGGATCCTTGGTCCAGCGGATGAACTCGGCGGTGGCGCGCGTCGGCCGGTAGGCGTCCCAAATGATGAGCGAGAGCTTCCCCGCGGCGAGCTTCTCCTGCACCTTGGCAAGCGCGCGCGCGGCCTTCTCGGTCATGATGACCTCGTTCGCCTCGTAGCCCGGAATCGGCCGGCCGATGAAATTATGCGCGCCGGCATAGCGCAGATCCTGGATGATGGTGGGGTCGATATCGGCAAGGTAGACAAAACCGGCGGGCAGGTCGGCAGCGGGTGCGGCGGGGGCGATGCCGGCCGCCGCAATCACGCTGGTGAGAAGTGTTCCGAGCAATTGCGATCTCCAGGTTTTCATTGCGCTCGGGCCATAGGTGCCGGCACGGGTTTGAGAAAGATGCGAACCTATCATCCGGTGCGCTAGCAAGCCCATCACCATTCAGCCCCTTGCGTGCAGAACCGTTCAAATCGGCCGGGTTGTGTTAGCCGGGCCTTCACGTTGTAGGAGTTTGTGGCGGAATTGGAACCTGGCGGGCCGCGCGGCGTTAGATGAGGTTGAACCCACTGCGACAAAATGACGAATTCGAACGCGCTTGGCCTTTCTGCGGACTCGAAATTGGCTCGGCATTTTTGTAGAAGTGGGAGGCGCGGCGATCAGGCTCGGCGCGCGGAGGCGTTACATCCCCTATCAAGTAACATCCCATCAAGCAGGGAGGAAGTCGATGCGAATTGCTATTGCTGCTGCAGCGCTAGCGCTGTTGCTTTCGGGCTGCGAGACCGCGCGGCAGGACCGCGCGTTGACCGGCGGACTTATCGGCGGCGGGCTCGGTGCGGCCGTCGGAGGACTGGCCAGCCGGTCGGCCGGCGGCGCCGTTGCAGGCGGCCTCATTGGTGCCGCGGCTGGCGCCATCATCGCCGACGAGACGAGACCCGGACGATGCTACCGAATTACCAGCTCCGGTCGGCGGGTCAGGGCCCGGTGCCCATAAAGGTCTGACTACTCTTCCGCTCCGGCTCGACCGGCAGCGGCGCAATTGCCGGGAGGCCGCTCGCAGTCGCGGGCGGCCTTCCGCTTTTAGCATCGAACCGACCATTGCCGAGGTATTCGCCGACTACGGCGTGCGGTGAGCAGCCTTTCGTTCGCGTGCGCTAGAACGCGCCCGGGAACGTTCCGCCGTCGATCAGCAGATTTTGTCCGGTGATGTAGCCGGCATGCGCCGAGCACAGGAACGCGCAGGTCGCGCCGAATTCGTCGATGGTGCCGAAGCGTTTGGCCGGGATCGACGCTGCGCGCGCCGCTGTCGCCTGTTCGACCGGAACGCCCTGCTTCTTGGCGTTGGCTTCGATATTGGAGCGCAGGCGGTCGGTATCGAAGGCGCCGGGCAGCATGAAATTGATCGTGACATTATGCTGCGCGACCGAGCGTGCGACGCCGGCCAGAAACGCGGTGAGGCCTGCGCGCGCGCCGGAGGAAAGGTCGAGGCCGACGAGCGGCATTTTCACCGATCCGGAAGTAATGTTGACGATGCGGCCGAATTTTTTCTTCGTCATCGGATCGATGACCTTCTGCGTGAGTTCGATCGCCGTGACCATGTTGGCGATGACGCCGTCGAGCATCTGCTGGCGCGTGAGTTCACGGAAATCGCGGAACGGCGGACCGGCATTGTTGTTGACCAGGATGTCCGGCTCAAGGCAGGCGGCGAACAACGCCTTCTGGCCGTCCGGCGTGGCGACATCGGCGGCAACCGCAGTAATCTTGGCGCCGGTGGACTTACGCAAGTCGGCGGCGGTGGCCTCGAGCCGCTTGCCGTCGAGCCCGTTGATCGTGACCTCGCAGCCGGCCTCGGCGAGTTTCTGCGCGCAGGCACGGCCGAGCCCGCGGCTCGAGGCGCAGACGATGGCCTTGCGGCCGGCAATTCCAAGATCCATTGAGGTCCTCCTGGCATCCGATCGGGGGCGGATCATACAGGGTCGCGCCCGCTGCAACAGTGGAAATCGAGGGCCGGCCCTGCTCTTGCCCGCCATGGTATTGCGGCGTTACGGTTCGCCATGGCTGCGATGACCGACACGCTCGTGCTGCCAACGGCCGACGATGTGGATGCGGCGGCAAGGACGCTCGCCGGCGTGGCGCTGCGCACGCCGCTCGTGACGTCGCCGGTGCTGGATGCGGCGGTCGGCGCGCGGGTGTTTCTCAAGGCCGAGACCCTGCAACGCACCGGCTCGTTCAAATTCCGCGGCGCCTACAACAAGATTTCCTCGATTCCGAAGGACCGGCGTGCCGGCGGCGTGGTGGCCTATTCGTCCGGCAATCATGCGCAAGGCGTGGCGGCGGCGGCCAAGCTGCTGTCCATGCCGGCCGTGATCGTCATGCCGTCGGATGCGCCGAGACCCAAGCGCGAGCGCACGGCGGCGCTCGGAGCCGAGATCGTGCTCTATGACCGCGATCGCGAGGATCGTGCCGCCATCGCGCGCGAGATCGCCAAGCAGCGCGACGCGGTACTGGTGCCGCCGTTCGACGACCCGAAAATCATTGCAGGGCAGGGCACGGCGGGCCGCGAGATCGTCGAAGATTTGGCCGACCTCGGGCTCAAGCCCGAGGTGGTGGTGATCGGCGCTTCCGGCGGCGGGCTCGCGGCGGGCATATCGCTCGCCATCAAGGCGCGGGTGCCGGCGGCAAAAATCTACACCGCTGAACCGGAAGGCTTTGACGACACGCTGCGCTCGTTCAAGAGCGGCCAGCGCGAGGCGAATGCCCGCATGAGCGGCACGATTTGCGATGCACTGATGACGCAGTCGCCCGGCGTGATCACATGGGAGATCAACCGCAGGCTGATCGGCGAGGGGGTCACGGCGAGCGACGCGGAGGTCGGCCGCGCGGTCGCGTTTGCGTTCCGCGAACTCAAGCTCGTGGTCGAGCCGGGCGGGGCAATCGGGCTGGCGGCGCTGCTTGCCGGCAAGCTCGACGTCAAAGGCAAGGTCACCGTCGCGGTGCTCTCGGGCGGCAATGTGGATGCGGAGCTGTTTTCGCGGCTGGTGGCGGCGTAGGGCCGCGGCTAACTGAAGAGCGCGATCTTCTCTTCCTCGCTCAGCGCTTTGAGCATGGCGAGGGGGTCATTCGGCACGAAGCGTGGGGGAGTCCTGCTCACCAGCTTCACGTCAGGCGCTATGCCGCCTTCGCGCGGCGTAAGCGCATCGCTCGGTGGCGCAACGGGTTGCGGTTGAGTTGAAACGTTCGTCATGGCACCCACACACGCCCCTGCAACGATGCAGTTCGGGCAACGTTTATTCAGCGTTACTCGGGATACTCAGTGGCACTCAGGATACATGGCCGCGAGCTCGCGCCCGCGCAGGAAAATCATCTTTTTCTGCAAGCCGCCCTTGCGATTGATCCATTTGCGGACATGGAGGGGATAAACCTCCCAAAGGGTCTGCGTGCCGATCGCGCTATGAACCGGACGTCCTTGCGGTCCGGGCATCCAGGCGGCATGGAAGCCGAGCAACGCGCGTTCCGTGACACAAATACGATCGCGCGGGATGAGACCGAGAACCATCGTGCAGGCCGAAAGGCATGGACCGTCGATCATGACCCGATCGCCGGAGTCGCGGAGCGCGGCGAAATTCTCAACGTATTGACCTATGCGTCCGCCAACATCGTCTTGAATTCGCACCAGGGCAGAAGCACCGCTCCCCGAGAGCGCCGCCATGACGGCTCCGAACATTGCCACACGACGCAGCATGTAATCGAACCCCCGCCTTACGATTCGTCGTCCCTGAACTTGGTAACCGCTGTTTCGTCTCGTTCCAATAAGTCGAAAGCAGCACGCAGAATAAGTCCACTGGAAAACGTGGAGAAATGGGTCCCGCGTGACTATTCCGTCACACATTAAAGGCCGGATTTGGGGTTGCACGCTCAAAAGGCGGGCGGAAATCACGCTATTGTTATCAAGGGTTTAGTGGATTAGCGCGAATCGATCTTGCTGCGGCAAATTGCCCTTGGTTTCGCCCTGACGTTGACGCGCGAACATCGACAACCGCGAGCCGCTTTCTCACCTGCCGGGCCGGGGCGATTCCACCAGCAAATCGCAACAGTGGCAGTGCCCTCGACAGGCTCGCCACCGATGGTCAAGTATCAGGTTCTTGAGCGATTCTGCTCGACGGCGCCGAGGGCGCCTTACGGATTCGCTTGCGGTTGGAGCAACGCGTGAGCGGCGAGCCCTTGCTCAAGAGCACGATCGATGGCGAACGGCTGCAGCTTGCGGTCACCGGACCGTGGACGTGCGAATATGCCGGCGCAATCGAGCGGCTCATCGACGAGGCAATTCGGCAAGACCCTGGGTCGCGACGGATCGAAATCGATTTGCGCGGCATTGAGCGGCTCGACACGTTCGGCGCGTGGCTGGTGGAACGGCTCGTGCGCGGCTGGTCAGGAGACGGCCGTGAAACCAGACTGGTGGGTGTTGACGAACGCTACCGCGTGCTGATCGAGGAGGCGCATAAGGTCAACCGCGAACCGGCGCCCCAGCTTCCGCATCTGTCCACTATCGTTTCTGCGCTCAACAGTATCGGTGCGGCGCTCGCCGAGTTCAGCCGCTCGCTTGTGCTACTGCTGCAGATGCTGGGCGAAGTGACCGCCGCGTTATTGCGGCTGTTCATTCATCCGGGCACATTTCGGCTGACCTCGACGGTGCATCACATCGACCGGGTTGGCTGGCGGGCGGTGCCGATCATCCTGCTCATCACCTTCCTGATCGGCGCGATCATTGCCCAGCAGGGCCTGTTCCATTTCAGCAAATTCGGCGCGGATATCTACGTCGTGGACATGGTCGGCATCCTGGTGCTGCGCGAAATCGGCGTGCTGCTGGTGTGCGTCATGGTGGCGGGGCGCTCGGGTAGCGCGTACACCGCCGAGCTCGGCACCATGAAGATGCGCGAGGAGATCGATGCGTTGCGCACCATGGGGTTCGACCCCATCGAAGTGCTGATCCTGCCGCGTATCGTGGCTATCATCATTGCGGTTCCCATCCTAACCTTTCTCGGCTCGATGGCCGCGCTCTACGGCGGAGGCCTCGTGTGCTGGCTTTACGGCGGCATCGACCCGGACGTGTTTCTATCGCGGCTGCGGGAATCCATTACGCTCGATCATTTCGAGGTCGGCATGATCAAGGCGCCGTTTATGGCGCTGGTCATCGGCCTTGTGGCCTGCGTGGAAGGCCTCGAAGTGAAGGGCAGCGCGGAGTCGCTCGGCCTGCAAACCACGACTTCGGTCGTCAAATCGATCTTTCTGGTCATTGTGCTCGACGGCCTGTTCGCCATATTTTTTGCGGCGATCGAGAAATAGGCGATGGCGCAGGCAGAAAACGATGTCGTGATCCGCGTCAGAGATCTGGTGGTCGGCTTCGGCAGCGCCACGGTGCTCGATCACGTCGCGCTCGACGTCAATCGCGGCGAGATTCTCGGCTTCGTCGGCGCATCGGGCGCCGGCAAGTCGGTGCTGATGCGCACGATCATCGGTCTCTTGCCGAAGCGCGAAGGCCATATCGAGGTATTCGGCACCGATATGGGGAAGGTGGACGAGAAGGAACGGCAGGCCGTCGAGCGGCGGTGGGGCGTGTTGTTTCAGCACGGGGCGCTGTTTTCCTCGCTCACCGCGCTGCAGAACGTCCAGTTTCCCATGCGGGAGTACCTCACGATCTCCAATCAGCTGCGCGACGAAGTGGCGCTCGCCAAGCTCGAAATGGTGGGCCTGCCCCGCGATGTCGGCCCGAAGTTCCCTTCCGAACTGTCAGGTGGCATGACCAAACGGGTGGCGCTCGCGCGCGCGCTCGCGCTCGACCCCGAGATCGTATTTCTCGACGAGCCGACGTCGGGTCTCGACCCGATCAGCGCCGGCGAATTCGATCATCTGATAAGGACTATGCAACGAACTTTGGGCTTAACTGTTTTCATGGTAACCCACGATCTTGATTCGCTTTACAACGTCTGTGACCGGATTGCGGTGCTGGCCGACGGAAAAGTGATCGCTGTGGGTCCGATGGCCACAATGCTCGCCTCGGAGCATCCCTGGCTGAAAGCCTACTTCCGAGGTGAACGTGCCGCCCGGCGGCGGGCATGACCGGGGGCGGCATCGGGAGGAGGCCAACCGATGGAAACAAAAGCAAACTATGCGATCATCGGGCTGCTCGCGCTGGTGGCGATCGCGGGCGGGTTCGGTTTTGTCTACTGGTTCCAGCATACCGGCGGGGTTGGCGAACGCGCGTTCTACCGCGTCAACTTTCAGGGATCGGCGCAGGGCCTGCGGACCGGCGCCGCAGTGATGTTCAACGGCATTCGTGTCGGCGAAGTGACCGATTTGAAACTCGACATGCAGAATCCCAAGCAGGTGGCCGCCACGATCAGCATCGCGGCCGCCACGCCCATTCGTTCCGACACCAGGGCGACCCTCACGTTTCAAGGCCTCACGGGCATAGCGTCGCTCTCGCTCAGGGGCGGCGAAGCGACCGCGCCGGCGCTCACAGTGCCGTCCGGCGAGAAATTGCCGGTGATCGCGACGGATGCGGAGGCCTCGCAGGACATCACCGAACAGGCGCGTGAGGTGATGCGGAAGGTCGAGCTGGTGGTGACCGAAAATCAAGAATCGATACGCGCTGCGATCAAGAACATCGACACTTTCACCGCGGTCCTGGCACGCAATTCCGATCGCTTCGACCGCATCCTGGCCGGCGTCGAGAATTTGACCGGCGGGCCGAATAACAAGGGCGAGGTGGCGGAGACCATCCAGGCCTACCACAATCTCGCGGATAATCTCGACAAGCGCACCGCCGATATCACGACTGACGTGCGCCGAGCGGTCGGCACGCTGGAGCGAACGATCAGAACGTTCGAACGCAATCCGCAACGGCTGCTGTTCGGCAATCCGAGCGGCACCACAAATCAGCGCTGAAGGACGGCGGAAAGCGAAAAGGCGCGCCCTCTCCGGCGCGCCTTGTTATTGTTCTGCTGCGAGGCCGGTTTATTCGCCGAAGCGTCCCGAAGCATGGGCCAGCATGGTGTAGACCTTGCCGGTCTCCGACGTGAGATAGGTGCGGGCCACCACTTGGCCGCGGTCGTCGCGCGCGACCTCCTCGAGCAGGCGTTCGAATTCCGAGATGTAGCGGTCGACGGTCTGCTTGAATTCGCGATCGCCTAAGTACTTCTTGCGGATGTCGTCGAACGTCTTCTGACCCTGCATGGTGTAGAGGCGACGGGTGAATACGTTGCGCTCGCCGCGCTTATAGCGATCCCATAGTTCGGTGGCGGCGTCGTGATCGATCATGCGCGCGATGTCGACCGAGAGCGAATCCAGCGATTCGATGGTATGGCGGGCGGGCCGTTCCTCGGCGCCCCCTTCGGGCGGACGCGACGCGCGCTGGAGCAAGTCGGTAAGCCAGCCGCTGTTGCGGCCGTTGCCGGCGATATTGGGCCCCAGCGGCGGCGGTTCAGTCCGGCGGGGCGGTGCGGCGAAGCTTGCAGGTTCAGGACGTGGCGCCGCGAAGCTTGCCGGACCGGCTTCAGGGCGAGGCGGAGCGAAGCTGGCAGGCCCGGCATCGGAGCGGGACGGCATGCGCGGCGGCGCGGCCTCGGTGCGGGCGATCGTGCTGGAGAGCAGCGAATCCTCCCGCATCGGACGGCGTGCAGGCTCGGCAGCGTCGACGCCGCGGCCGTGGCGGGCAACAATGCGATTGAGTTCGGACAGCGCATCGATCTGCTCGACGATGACGCGGCGCATCTGCGCCGCGCTCTCCGCGGTCTCCTGCGGAAGTTCGAGAATGCCGCGGCGCAGCTCGGCGCGGGTGTTTTCGAGCTCCTGCTGCATCTCGGACGCCATCTGCTTCATGTCGCGCACGGTTTCGTTGAAACTCTCGATGGTGTAATTGAAGACCGCGCTGGTCTCACTGATGGTCTGTTCACGCATGTTGCGCAGCGCTTCGGTTGTGTTATCGCGCTCTTCCTTGGCGATGGTGCGCACGATCTCGAACTGCTGGCTGATGGATTGCGCGCCTTCGGTGCTCGATTCGGAAACGATGCGCGCGATCTCGCGCGCCTGGCCGGAGGCGGTCGCGAGCGTTTCATCGAGCATGCCGGAGAAGCGCCGCAGCCGCTGCTCGAGATCCTCGGTGCGGTTGTCGATGGTGGACACCAGCGCGTCGAGGGACTCGCGGCGGTCGGCCAGGGCGTTTTCGGTGCGGCGATTGCTGTTGTCGATTTGGGTGACGGCATCGAGCAAGGCCTGGCCCTGACGGTCGAATTGCGTCGCGAGCTGCGACAGGTCGTTGAGGACCTTGCTGGTGACCGTGTGGAACGAGGCGATGCGCTCGTCGATCTGGCTTGAGGCGGAGCCGCTGCGGGAGGTCAGCTCGTTCATGGTGACGACGAATTCGGACACGCGCGCGGCTAGCGAGTTCTCGACGGTGCTCATGTTCTGATGCGCGCCGCTCAAGACTTCCTGCAGCAGGGTATTGGCTTCGCTCAGGCGTTCGAACAGCGTGGTCGTGTCGGACCGCAGGATGCTGTTGGTTTCCATGATCTCGGAGACGCTGGCGGCGGCGGCCTGTTTCGACTGCTCGATCGCGGCTTGCGTGCTCTCCTGCAGATCCTTCAGCGAACGATTGACCGTGCTGGTGGCGTTTTCGCTCGCCTCGTTGATGAGACGGGCGATCTGCTGGCTGTTGTCCATCATGGTGCGAGCCAATGTGAGGCCCTGAGCCTCGATGGCCTTCACCGTGGTGTCGGTCACTTTGCTGACCTCGCTGGTGAGTTCTTTGCTCTTGGTCCCGAGCACGGACAGCAGCCCCGTGGATTTGTCATCGAGCAGCCGCGTCATTTCCGCGGTGCGCTGGTTCACTGCGGTGCTGATTTCGTTGGCCTTGCCGACGAAATTATGCGCGACCTCGTTGCTCACGCCGATCAGCATGCGATGGACTTCGCCGGCGGTCTGCTTGAGCGCATTGTTGACGCCGGACGACAGCGCGGTCAGCGCACGCTCGGCTTCGGCGGAGTTGGATTGGATCGACTGGGTCAGCTGCTCGGAGCGGGTGCCGAGCATGTCGACGGCGGCCTTGCTGTGCGTTTCGAGCTGCTTGGCCACGGCCTCGGCGCGGGTGATCAACAGCTGCTCCAGCCGGCCGATGCGCGAGTCGAGATTGTTGGCCATCTCGGCGCTGCGCGAACCGAGCGAAGTGTCGATCATCTCGATCTTGCTGCCGATGGTCTCGGACAATTTCGAGCTGTGGCCGTCGATGGTCGCGGTGACGGTGTCGATGCGCTTGTCGAGCGAGGCGATGACTTCCTTGCCGCCTTCGGCGAGGTTCTTGGCGATCTCCATGACGCGCGCGGACAGCACGTCGTTGAACGACTGGGTGCGGGTATCGACGGATTCCTGGAATAGCGCAAAACGCTGATCGAGCGCGTTGGCGACTTCGACGGTCTTGGTGGCGACGTTGGCGTTGAAGCCCTCGAGATACGTGCGCATCGCGTCGCTGACGTCCTGCGTGCGTTGGCCAAGCCGTTCGACCAGCTCGGAGCCGTAGGTCTTCACGGTGCGGTCGAATTCGACCAGGTGGCGGGTGATGAGGCCGCCGAGCGTCGACGTATCGCGCTCGATTTTTTCGGTCAGCTCGGCGCCGCTCTGCGCGATCATCTGGTCGAACGCCTGCAAGCGGGCATTGAGCAGATCCTTCACGGCATCGCTGCGTGAATTGACCACCGAAACAAGTTGCTCGGCGCTTTCGCGGAAAGTGTCGGTGACCTTGCCGCCGTGCTCGTCGATCGCGCCGGTGATTTGCGCGCCGGTCTGGGTGATCCGCGACACGACGTCGTCGCCGCGCAGGCTCAGGTCGAGCACGAGCGAATCGCCCGCGGATTTCAGCGTGTTGTTGACCTCGTCGGCGCGGGTGACGATGGTCTCGGCGAGCTGGCTCGACGTGTCGATAAGGGCGTCGGTGATCTGCTGGGAGCGGGCTTCCATGGTCTGGAGCACCGACGAGGACTTCTGGGCGAAGCCGTCGGTGACCGCATCGAGCTGCCGCTGCATCTGCGCGGTCAGATCGGAGGCCAGCTGGGTGAACTCCTGGCTGACGTGATCGGTCTTGAAATTCAGGCTCTCGTTCAGCCGTTCGCTCGCGGCCGCTATGGCGTGGCTCGTCTCCTGGCTGGTGTGTTCGAGCTTCTCCAAGAGATCGCCGCCGCGTTCGACGAGCGAGCTCATCATCGAGTCGCCGGTGCGGCCGAGCGCCACGGTGATGTGATCGCCCTTCTCCGACAGCGCCTTGGATATCTGCTGGGCGCTTTCGCTGATGCGCTCGGAGACGAGATCGGTGGTCGAGTTGATGTCGCGGGTGAGATCGAGGTGGATGCTGGAAATGGACGAGCGGATCTGCTCGGCCTGGGACGCGAGGCTGTCGCGCTGGTGCGCGAGATTTTCCACGATGCTGCGGATTCGCACTTCGTTGTCGTGATAGGTGCGCTCCAGGGTGGCGACCTCGTTGGCGACCAGAGTCTCGAGCTCTCCGGCACGCGCGAGCGCGCGCTCGACGCCGTCGCCGAGCGCCGCGACTTCGCGGCGGATTGCCTGGCCCACGCTCACGATCGATTCGCGGGCCACTTCCTCGGGCTCGGCCAGCCGCATGGCAACGCTGGCCATGGATTGCGCGATGAGGCGCAACTCCTGCGCGCGCCAAACCATGTGCGCTAGCACAAAGAAAAATGCGATCGGGGCCAGAACAAGCGCGGCAAAGCCGACCAGGGCGCCGCCGCCGGTATCGCTCTGCGTCATCGATTGAAGGCTGGGCATGTAGATTCCGGCGAGGATCAAGGCGCCGGTGACCCAGGCGAGCGCGAAGATGGTAGCGACGATGTAGGACGTGCGCGGCGGACGGTGCTGAAGACTTTGCAGGATTTGTCCGATCGACTGCCGGTCGTCGTTGGCGGCGCGACGCGCGGGGGCGGCAGGCGGCTCATCGTGGCTGGGATAGCGCGAATCGAATCGCTCATTCGCCGGGCTCGGCGTGGAAAGACCGGCCGGGCTCGCGGCGGAATACGGGCGAACATCGAGTTCCGGTTGGACATCGGGGGCGGCGCGGCTGTCCGACGATGCATTGGCGGATTCGTCGGCCGTTGTGTGGCTGCCGGAGGAAGACGCGTCCGCGTCGCGGACACTGAGCGCTTCCTGAATGGCTGAGAGCGCCGCCTCGGTCGGGTCTTGAATTTTCTTCGGAGAATTTGCCATGTCCGCCGTTGCCTCGCTGTTGCTTAGGGCCAGGACTGCAAGCTGGTTGAGGCGTGCATCAATCCGCTTGGTCGCGCCGCGCGCGCGTTGTCTTGGTGTCCCCTATCTTGTCCCGCGTGGCAGCACAGCCATGCACTTTGGGTCTTTGGCTGCCAGCCCATCATCCTATCGGCTTGGGAGACCAAAGAAAACTGCGGCGGTAAGACTTTTTTAATCATCGTTAATAAGTCAACATTAAGGACATCTAGCTTTTGACCACAACGGAATGATGAAGCCGCCAATCGCGGCGTTCCGGCCGCGATTTTGCGCGCCAATCGCAGACGCCGGTGCGCTGCGTAGGGCGCGCGGAATGTGCACCTCGCTTTGGCGATCCAGCAGCCGTTAACCACCTGCAGCCATGAGACCGATTACGGAGGATTTTCCGGCCATTCATTTACCCCGTTTTGGTCCTTCCGGGGTCAAACTCCCGGCCTAGATAGAGAGCCAAAAGGCTCCCCGGGAAGGCACAAATGATCGCACTGACACGAGTTGACGAACCAGTCTCATCGCCGCCGCTTGCTCCGCTCGCGCCGCCCATCGATGCCGCGCATCTGTCGCGCATGACGCTCGGCGACCGCAGTCTCGAGCGCGAAGTGCTCGCGTTGTTCGACCGCCAAGCCGACATGCTGCTCATGCGCATGCGCAAGGCAACGCCGGCTGTTGCCGCCGCGGCCGCGCATACGCTGAAGGGCTCGGCCCGCGGCATCGGCGCGTGGCGAGTCGCCAGCGCCGCGGAAGCGGTGGAATTGGCGGCATCCGGTCAGGCGGTGGGCGAGTTCAAGACGGCCGTCGCCGCACTCGGCACCGCAGTGGATGAGACCAAGGCCGCGATCTGCGAAATATTGCGGGCGCACTAGGCTCCGGCAGAACCGACAGGCAGCGCGGGGCGGAAGTCCCTGCGCGAGCTCTGATCGTGAGCATGATCGCTTCCGAAAAGCGGGTCCCACTTTTCGGGATCGTGTTCTCGTTTTTTCTGCTCTGGCGCGGGTGCGATCGAGCCGATAGAACAGGCGCGCCCGGCGATGAGGCCGGGCGATGTTTTTCGCGCCCGCATGCCCAAGATCACCTACATCGACAGCGCCGGCACCGCACGCACGGTGGAGGCCGTTGTCGGTTCGACCGTCATGGAGACCGCAATCAAGAACGACATTCCCGGCATCGAGGCCGAATGCGGCGGCTCCTGCGCCTGCGCCACCTGCCACGTCTATGTAGACGAGGCTTGGCGGGAGAAAACCGGCGAACCGTCGCCGATGGAAGAGGACATGCTGGATTTCGGCTTCGACGTGCGGCCGAATTCGCGGCTGTCGTGCCAGATCAAGGTGACGGAAGACCTCGACGGGCTCGTGGTGCGCACGCCCGAGCGGCAGGCGTGAATCAGTTTCCGCGGTACTTCCACTGGCTCAGGCGCGCGATGACCTCCTCGGTCAGCGGGCGCGCGCGCTTCTCCTTGCGATCGAACAGCACCATGGTGAAGCGGCCGGCGGCGGCGCAGACGTCCTTGTTGAAAATCACCTGCGCGACTTTGAACGAGGTGCGGCCGAATTCCGCTAAGGCGGTGCCGATCTCGACCGTGCCGGGCCAGCGCAGTTCATTGATGTAGTCGATTTCGGAACGCACCAGGATGAAGGTGCCGTCGGGCACGCCGATGCCGAGGTCGGGATTGCGGAACATCGCCACCCGGCCGGTCTCGAAATAGGTGGCGAACACCGCGTTGTTGACGTGACCCTGCGGGTCGAGATCGGCGAAACGGATGGTGTCGGTCGCGCGGTGCGGGTAGTCGTCGAGCCTGGGGACTGTTTTCGGCGGGCGCGATGAAGATTGATCGTTCACGAAAAGCTCTCCGCGTGGGAAGCCGTCTCCAGAGACGGCCTCGACATAGGAAGTATATTTCCGCGCATATCAAGACCGTCGAATTTTCTCTTTTCCGCAACGCCCGTGATCGCTAGACAAGCGCACATGAGCGATCCCATCAAGACCGACGTATTGATCATCGGTGCCGGCCCCGTAGGCCTGTTCGCCGTCTTCGAACTTGGCCTGCTCGACATCAAGGCCCATCTGGTCGATATCCTCGACAAGGTCGGCGGGCAATGCGCCGAGCTTTATCCCGAGAAGCCGATCTACGACATCCCCGGGATTCCGAATACCTCGGCGCAGGGGCTGGTCGATGCGCTGATGGCGCAGATCAAGCCGTTCGGCGCGCAGTTTCACCTGAACGACATGGTGGAGACGATCGAGCGCATCGGCGAGCCGGCGTTCCGCGTCAAAACCGAAATGGGCAAGGTTTTCGAAGCTAAATGCGTCGCGATCGCGGCCGGCGGCGGGTCGTTCCAGCCGAAGCGGCCGCCGATCCCGGGCATCGAAAGCTACGAGTCGAAGTCGGTTTTCTACGCGGTGCGCAAGATGGATGCATTCCGGGACAAGCGCCTGCTGATCGTCGGCGGCGGCGATTCCGCGCTCGACTGGACGCTCAATCTCGCGCCGGTCGCTGCGCGGGTGACGCTGCTGCACCGGCGCAGCGAGTTCCGCGCGGCGCCCGACAGCGTCAACAAGATGATGAATCTGGTGAACGAGGGAAAAATCGATTTCGTGCTCGGCCAGGTGGCGGGCCTCGAAGGCGAGAGCGGCATGCTGCGCGCGGCCAACGTCAAGCGCAACGATGGCTCGACGTTCCGCATCGCGTGCGACGCCATGCTGCCGTTCTTCGGGCTGACGATGAAACTCGGTCCGGTGGCGAATTGGGGCCTCAAGATGGAAGGCGAGCTGATCCCGGTCGACACCACCGCATTCGAAACGAACGTGCCGGGCATTTTCGCAATCGGCGACATCAATACCTATCCGGGCAAACTCAAGCTCATCCTGTGCGGGTTCCATGAGGCGGCGCTGATGGCGCAGAAGGTGCACCGCTACGTCTATCCGGACAAGAAACTGGTGTTCCAGTACACGACATCGTCGACGAGCCTGCAGAAGAAACTCGGCGTGGCGTCGTAGCCGCCGTCGGCACGGCAGGCGCCGCAGATTCGGCTCAACCC
>Ga0335081_10000258_pt1 | contig 99845 bp, 93 predicted proteins | sample Lox_Sample_35_FD_206713 | JGI IMG/M metagenome (GOLD analysis project Ga0335081, IMG submission 206713) | Soil microbial communities from Loxahatchee National Wildlife Refuge, Florida, United States - Lox_Sample_3.5 | ecosystem: Environmental > Terrestrial > Soil > Wetlands | place: USA...
AAGCCGTCATGCAACTCCGCGTAGATCGACTCCGAGGGAACGAACATCAGCGCCATGTCCTGGGTCTCGCCCGCAATCAGATACTTGTTGGCGATGTCGGCAACGTGGCGGGCGACGTCCTGGCGCACGCGCTGCGCCGCGACCTTGCGCTCCTCGTCGGAGGCGGCGCCGCGCAGGGCCATGACGGCATCGAGCGGGAACTTGGCGTCGATCACCAGCGGCCGCTGATCGGGCAGAAAGACGACGCAGTCGGGGCGGGTGTTGTTGGTGAGCGTGTGCTGGAACGCATAAAAGCCCTTGGGCAGGCCGTCCTGGATGATCGCCTCCATGTTGGCCTGGCCGAAGGCGCCGCGCGACTGCTTGTTGGCGAGCACGTCGCGCAGCGAGGTCACGTGCGAGGAAAGCTCGGTGATGTTCTTCTGCGCGTGATCGATGACGGCGAGCCGCTCGTGCAGGTTCTGCAGCCGGTCGACCGTGTGCTTGGTGTTGCTCTCGAGCGAGGCGCCGAGCCGGCTCGACACCGAATCGAGCCGCTCCGACAGCACCCGCGCAAGCTCGGCCTGGCGCCCTGCCAGCGCCTCGCCCATGGCCTGCATGCGTCCGGCCGTCTCCGCCTGCAGCCGCGCGAGGTCGTCCACCGCGGGGTCATGCGGCGGCTCCGACGACCGGCGCAGCAGCAGAACCGCGATCACCGCAACGGCGGCCAGCAGGACAACCACGACGAACACGGCGACGCCCAAGCCGAACAGCAGCGTCTCGGGCGGCGTCTTGCTCAGAATCTGGCTGGTGAGCTGCGTCATGCCGGCTTTGTAGCCGATTCGCGGGCCCCCGGGCGAACAAAGTGCGAACATATTGACCGCCCGGAACGCACTGATTACATCGCCCGTCATGGCGCTGCGCGACATCATCATCCTTCCCGACAGGCGGCTGCGGCTCAAATCCGAGCCGGTCGGCAAGATCACGGCCGAGATCAAGACGCTGGTCGAGGACATGTTCGAGACCATGTACGAGGCGCCCGGCATCGGCCTTGCCGCGATCCAGGTCGGCGTGCCGAAGCGGGTGGTGACCATGGATCTCGCCAAGAAGGAAGGCGAGAAGGAGCCCCGCGTCTTCATCGACCCGGAGATCACCTGGACCTCGGACGAGCGGTCGGTCTACGAGGAAGGGTGCCTCTCGATCCCCGAGGTGCATGAGGACGTCGAACGGCCCGCCAAGGTGCGCTTCAAGTATCTCGATCTCGACGGCCAGCCGCACGAGGCCGAAGCCGAGGGGCTCTTTGCCACCTGCATCCAGCACGAGATCGATCATCTCAACGGCAAGCTGTTCATCGACCACATCTCCAAGCTCAAGCGCGACTACATCGTGAAGAAGTTCGCCAAGGCGGCGAAGCGGGCCGAAGAGGACGCGTGAGTTGCTGATGGACGCGCACGCTCCCGTCTGATATCGATGATATCACGTAGGGATAGATCCGTGACTGACCTGCTGATTCGAAAAATCGCCCCCGGCTTGAAGCGTCGACTCAAGGAGGAGGCAAAAAAAAGCGGACATAGCTTGTCCAAGGAAGCCACGCTGAGGATCGAGCGAGGCTTCACGTCTGCGCCACCGCCGTTGAGGATGGGCACCTTTCTGTTCTCGCTCGTTGAAGATCGAGATCGCGGCCATGACCTCATGTTCGAGAGAAATGATTTGGTGTCACCGCCGCCCAAGTTCGAATGATCCTTCTTGACACGAATATCGTCTCCGAGACGATGCGCCCAGATCCGTCGGTGAACGTGCGGAAGTGGCTCGACGCGCAGCGGAGCGAAGATCTCTTTCTTTGCGTCCCGGTGATTGCGGAGCTTCACTACGGCATCGCAGGGCTCCCGATGGGCGCGCGCCGCAGGCGCCTTGAACATGCCCTCGAGCGCGTTGAGGGAGCTTTTGCCGATCGAATTCTCCCGCTCGATCATGCGGCGGCCCGAGAATACGGCAAGATAGTCGCTCAACGCGACCGGATCGGACGGGCTACTGGAACTATGGATGGCCTCATCGCGGCCATCGCCAAGGTTCATGGAGCAACGATTGCCACCCGTGACACCTATGGATTCGACGACGTCGGCTTGGATGTGGTCGATCCATTCACCCGCGGTCAAGGGTGACGCGAGCCAGGATTCGGAACGCCCCGTCGCATGCCGCTGCGCCTCGTCTTCATGGGCACGCCCGACTTCGCGGTGCCGACGCTGGTCGAGCTCGTCGGGCGCGAGCACGACGTCGCGGCGGTCTATACCCGTGCGGCGAGGCCGGCGGGGCGCGGCATGGCGTTGCAGCCGACCCCGGTCGAGCGCGAGGCGCGCCGCTTCGGCATTCCGGTGCTGACGCCGAACACCCTGAAGAGCGACGAAGCGGAAGCGCAATTCCGCGCGCACGGCGCCGATGTAGCCGTCGTGGTCGCCTATGGGCTGATCCTGCCCAGGCCCATCCTGGCAGCGCCGCGCCTCGGCTGCTTCAACCTGCATGCCTCGGCGCTGCCGCGCTGGCGCGGCGCGGCGCCGATCAATCGCGCCATCATGGCGGGCGACACCGCGACCGCCGTGATGGTGATGCGGATGGAGGAAGGCCTCGACACCGGTCCGGTCGCGATGGCCGAGCGGGTTGCGATCGGCCCCGACATGACGGCAGGCGACCTGCACGACGAATTGGCGCGCCTCGGCGCCGACCTGATGGCGCGGGCGCTTGCGGCGCTGGAGAGGGATGCGCTCGTCCTCACGCCGCAGGCGCGCGAGGGCGTCACCTACGCGGCCAAGATCGCCAAGGCCGAGACGCGGATCGACTGGACGCGCCCCTGGCAACAGGTGCACGACCATTGCCGCGGCCTGTCGCCGTTTCCCGGCGCCTGGTGCGAGATCGGCGGCGCGCGGGTGAAGGTGCTGCGTACCACGCGCGGCGACGGATCGGGCACGCCCGGTACGGTGCTCGACGAGCGGCTCACGATCGCGTGCCGCGATGGCGCGGTTCGCATCGTGCAATTGCAGCGCGCCGGCAAGCAGGGGATGCCGGCGGACGAGTTTTTGCGCGGGACGCCGATTGAGCCGGGCACCGTACTGGGCTGAGGCGAAGATTCATGCCGCGCTACAAGCTCGTGCTCGAATATGACGGCGCGCCTTTTGTCGGCTGGCAGGTGCAGGAGAATGGCGTCTCGGTGCAGGGCGCGTTGGCGGATGCGATCGCGGCATTTTGTGGCGAGCGTGTCGCGGTGCAGGGGGCAGGGCGCACCGATGCGGGCGTGCACGCGCGCGGACAGGTCGCGCATGTCGACCTCGCCAAGACCTGGGACACCGACACGGTGCGCGACGCCGTCAACGCGCATCTGCGGCCGCATCCGGTCGCGGTGCTCGCGGCCGAGATCGCGGCGGACGATTTCGACGCGCGCTTCTCGGCGCGCCAGCGCCACTATCTCTATCGCATCGTCAACCGCCGCGCCGATCTCGCGCTCGACCGCCAGCGCGCCTGGCGGATCGGCCGGCCGCTCGACGCCGACACGATGCAGGCGGCGGCACAGCGCCTCGTCGGCCGGCACGACTTCACCACCTTCCGCGCCGCCGAATGCCAGGCGAAATCGCCAGTGAAGACGCTCGACCGTCTCGACGTCGCGCGCGACGGCGAGGACATCCGTGTGCACGCCTCGGCACGCTCGTTCCTGCACACGCAGGTGCGCTCGATGGTCGGCTCGCTGGCGCTGGTCGGCGAGGGCCGCTGGTCGGGCGAGGACCTCGCGCGTGCGCTCATGGCCCGCGACCGCGCCGCTTGCGGCCCGGTCGCGCCGCCTGATGGGCTTTATTTGCTGCGAGTCGACTACTGAACCGCACTCGCCTGGCCAATCTGGGTGGATGGCCACCATACCTATGAAATCATTGCTGTTATCCCAGTTGGCTTTGTTTTGCATTTTTGGATTCCGCCAAAATGCGACCGTGACCAAGGAGCGCCGATCGGGCACGCCAGCGGCAATCCTGGTGCATGAATGTCCTCTTGGCATCTTGATTTACTCTGTTACACAGAGTACTCTATGATAAGTTCAGAGGGAGCCCGCCATGGAGCTTTCACCCCAGGAAGCCGCAAGCGCATTGCGCGACATCGAGACCGCGCAACAGCGCAGCGCGACGTTGCGCAGCTACACGCTGAGCTCGCCGCATCTCGTGCTGTGGGGACTGCTCTGGGTGGTGGGCTACGGCCTCACCGACCTGTTTCCGCAGCACGGGCGGGCGATCTGGGCGGCGATCATCGCGATCGGGCTGGTCGCGGGATTTGCGGCCACGCGCCAGGGCGGCCGACGCGCCGGATGGCGCTATGGCGCGGTCGCGCTGACCATGATCGGATTCTTCTTCGCCATTTTCGCGGTGATGTCGCCGGTCAACGGGCGGCAGATCGCGGCCGTTATTCCGCTCGCGCTCGCGGCTGCCTACATCCTGCTCGGCATCTCGCGCGGCCCGCGTTTCATTGTGACCGGCGTCGTGATCGCGGCGCTCACCCTCGCCGGGTTCTTCCTGCTCGAGCAGCACTTCTTCCTGTGGATGGCCGGCGTCGGCGGAGCGGCGCTGATCCTCGCGGGCCTCTGGCTCCGGCGGGTCTGAGAGATGAGCCGCGGCGACGATATCATCCACCAGCAGACCCGGCTGCAGATCATGGCGACGCTCCGCGCGCTGCGCGAGGACGAGGCGATCGAGTTCACGCGGCTCAAGGCGATCGTGCAGGCGACCGACGGCAATCTCGGGGCGCACATCGCGACGCTCGAAGGCGCGGGCTACATCAACGTGATAAAGGACTTCGTCGGCAAGCGGCCGCGGACGCGCGTTGCGCTCACGCGCAATGGGCGCAACGCCTTCGCGCGCCACGTCGACTACCTGCGCGCCATTCTCGATCGGCCTGCGGCGCCCGGCCAGAAAGATGGAGGGATATCATGATTGCAAGCTCGATCGGTGCGGCGCATCTCGCGGCCGCCGTCGCGGCACTCGTGCTCGGCACGATCGTGATCGGTGCCGCCAAGGCCACGCCGTTTCACCGCATGATCGGCGCCGGCTACGTCGCGGCGATGGTCATCGTCAACCTGTCCGCACTCGCGATCTATCGGTTGACCGGCCATTTCGAGGCGTTCCATGCGCTGGCGCTGCTCAATCTTGCGGTGCTCGGCCGCGGCGTCGCCGCGGCGCTGATCCGCCGCCCCGGCTGGCTGTCGATCCACTATCAATTCATGGCGTGGTCCTATGTCGGCCTGCTGGCGGCCACCGGCGCGGAGATCGTGATCCGGCTGGGCGCGAAGTTCGGCCTGATCGGCGGACCTTGGCAGATCATGGCAGCGGGAGTTGCGGTGGCGGTGCTGGCGACGGCGCTGGGATTCGTGCTGCTGCCGCGCCTGGGATACAGTCGGACGCAACTCGACGAGTCCCATTTCGCCATGTAGGCGGCTTCAACGCCGCCGGACCGGCTCTACTTGTTGCAGGTCGACAATCCGCCGCGCGATTGACCATGCGGCGGAGATCGGTCAGCCTCAAGGCGGTCCCAACCGCTGCTCCGCGGCCCTCAAGCTCTTTCGGCATGGCGCAAGTCCAGCAATTCGACACCGACGTCGCGATCGTCGGCGCAGGCGCGGCCGGCATCGCGGCCGGCATCGAGGCGCGCGAGGCGGGGGCGCGCACGATCGCGTTCGAGAAGGATGCGAACGCCGGCGGCGCCGCCATCATCTCGGGCGGCGGCTGCCTGATCGTCGGCTCGCCGCTGCAGAAGCGGCACGGGATCGACGACACGCCCGACCTCGCCTTCCGGGACTGGATCGCATGGGGAGGCCCGTCGGCCGACGAGGTGTGGGCCCGCTATTACATCGAGCATACGCTGCACGATCTCTATCATTGGGCGGAACGCTTCGGCGTAACGTGGCCCGACCTCAAGGCGCAGGAGGGCAACTCGGTCCAACGCTGGACCCGCGCCGACCGCAATGGATTCGGCCTGATGACGCGTCTGATCGACGCCTATCGCGGCGCCGGCGGCGAGATCGTGGGCGAGGCCGAGATCACCGGATTGCGGCGCGAGGGCGGGCGCGTCGTCGGCCTCGACGGCCGCAACGCCGGCACCGGCGAGCCGCTCGTCGTCAGCGCAAAAGCCGTCATCGTCGCGACCGGCGGCTTCAACTCGAACCTCGACATGGTCCTCGAGCACAATCCGGCGCTGAAGGGCCACAGGGTCCTGGAGGGATCGGGACGGGGCTCGACCGGGACCGGCCATCAATTCGTGCGGGCGGCGGGCGGGTATCTCACCCACATGGACCACATCTGGTTCTACGTTTATGCGACGCCGGACTATCGCGACCCCGCGCAGCGCCGCGGCCTCGTCTTTCGCCTGGTGCCCGGCAACATCTGGATCAACCAGCAGGGCCGCCGCTTCCACAACGAGGCGCTCTCGGGCGGCAATTCGGCGACGCCCGCGCTGATGGCGCAGAACCCGCGCCACGCCTGGGCGATCATGGATACGCCGATGACCGCGACCATGGAGATCGCCGATCCCTATTACCGCGAGGGCGACAAGGTGGTGCGCGCGAAGGTGATCGAGCTGCTCAACAACTCGCCCTTCATCCGCAAGGCCGATACGCTCGTCGAGCTGGCGGAGAAAATGGAAGTCGACGCCGCAACGTTCCTGGCGACCGTCGAGCGCTACAACGCGGCCTGCGCGCAAGGGCTCGCGACCGAGCCCGAGTTCGGCAAGCCGCTCAAATCGTCAAAGGCGTTCGACACCCCGCCCTACTACGCGGTGCAGATCTTCCCGCTCGCGCGCAAGAACTTCGGCGGCGTGAAGACCGACCTGCAGTGCCGCGTGCTCGACAAGCACTTCGAGCCGATCGAAGGGCTCTTCGCCGCCGGCGAGATTGCCGGCATGGCGGGCGGCCACATCAACGGGCGCGCCGGGCTCGAAGGCACCATGCTCGGTCCGTCGCTGTTCAGCGGGCGCGTCGCCGGCGGCTGGGCCGCCCATGTCGCGGGCCACGGCTGCGGCTTCATCGGCAAGGCGAACCGCGGGTGATTCCGACCGGCGGCGCCTGCAGACCACACCGTCAATCGCATGCTAGGATATCAATCAGCGGTCATTAAGCGGGGTCGCTGCGATGAACGACAACAGCCGCAAAATGAAGCTCGGCGCCTTTCTCTACCCCACCGGCCATCACCTCGCCGGCTGGCGCCATCCCCAGGGCCAGGCGGACGGTGGCCTGAACCTGCGGCACTACATCGATGTCGCGCGCAAGGCCGAGGAAGGCAAGCTCGATTTCATCTTCTTCGCCGATACGCTCGGTGCCCGCGATACCGCGAATGTCGAGACGTGGAGCTACTCGCCGAAATACACGGGTCAATTCGAGCCGCTGACGCTGCTGTCGGCAATCGCCGCCATGACGGAGCGGATCGGACTGGTGACCACGGCAACCACGACCTACAACGAGCCGTTCCACATTGCGCGGAAGTTCGCCTCGCTCGATCATCTGAGCGGCGGCCGCGCGGGATGGAACCTGGTCACCTCGTCGAGCCCGGACGAAGCCTTCAATTTCGGGCTCGATGCCCATGTCCCGCATGCCGAGCGCTATGATCGCGCGCGCGAATTCGCCCAGGTCGTCCGAGGTCTGTGGGATACATGGGAGGACGATGCTTTCCTGCGCGACAAGGAATCCGGTCGCTATTTCGATCCCGCCAAATTCCACATGCTCAATCACCAGGGCCGCTGGTTCCGGGTGCGCGGCCCGCTGAACGTCGCGCGTCCGGTGCAGGGTTATCCGGTGATCGTGCAGGCCGGCTCTTCCGACGTCGGAATGGACCTCGCGGCGGAATTCGCCGACGTGGTCTTCACGGCACAGCAGACGCTCGAGCAGGCGCAGGCATTCTATGCCGACCTGAAGGGCCGCATGGCGAAATTCGGCCGCCGGCCGGAGCATCTCAAGATCATGCCCGGCGTCATGCCCATTGTGGGCCGAACCGCGCAGGAAGCCGCGGACAAGTACGACTATCTGCAATCGCTGATCCATCCGGCGGTCGGCTTGTCGCTGCTGTCCGACATGCTCGGCGGAGTCGATCTGACGGGCTATCCGCTGGACGGTCCGTTTCCCCGCGACCTGCCGGATTCGAACGGCGGCAAGAGCCGGGCGGCGCTCCTGACGGAGATGGCGGTGCGCGAAGGATTGAGCCTGCGCCAGGTGTATCTGCGGATCGCGGGGGCGCGCGGCCATTGGACTGTCGTGGGCACGCCGGCCGATATCGCCGATCAGCTGGAGGCACGATTCCGCGCGGGGGGCGCCGACGGCTACAACATCATGCCGGCGTCCTTGCCGATCAGCTTGTACGAGTTCGTCGAGCTCGTCGTACCGGAGCTGCAGCGGCGTGGTCTGTTCCGCCTTGATTACGAGGGACGCTCGCTGCGCGAGAACCTCGAATTGCCGCGACCGGCCCATCCCGCGGCTCGCGTCCGAGCCGGCATGAGCGGGCCGCTACCGACCGCAATGGCTGAAGCCTGAGGAAAGTCAGCGCTCCGGCCCGTTACGGATCGGGATGCGGCGCCGCGAGGCTCGACTGCGTCACCCGCATCATCCAGCAGTAGACTTCGAGACGGTTGCCGTCCGGATCGAGGAAGTAGAAGGCGTGGCTGCCGCTGCCGCCGACGAAGGTTTCGCCGCCCTCCGGGCCGTGCACGTAGGGGCCGCTGACGATCTTGACGCCGCAGGCGCGCACGTGGTCGAGCGCCAGCAGCCAGTCCTCGCGCGAGTCGATCTCGAAGGCGATGTGATCGAGGCCGGGCGCCGTGCGTATCCGCGAGTCGATCGGCGCGACGCCGGCTTTCTTGGCGTCGGCCGACAATTCGAACAACACCACGTCGTGATGCTTGTCGTCGATGCGCATGAAGCAGATCGGCCGGCCGAAGTCCGGCGGGCCCCAGCGCCCGGTCAGCTTGAGGCCCAGCACCTTGCGATAGAAGTCGATCGAGCGGTCGACGTCGCTGACGTGGATACCGATATGGCCCACGCGGTTGAGGCGAATGCCCATGCGGTTCCTCCTCGGCTGCACCGGAAGCTTGCTCACGCGAGAGTAACCTGGATCGATCGCCGGCGAAATCACGCGATCGAGGCAAGAATACTGTCTGGTGAAATTATGCGAATGATGCCGTTGCTCCGTGTAAAGACCACGTACAGAATTCGGCTATCGGAAACGACCGGCCTGGCGAGGCTGCCAAGCGCAACCCGGATCATCTATAGTGCGCAGTGCAATCCTATGCTGGGCTCAAGGCGCCGGCCTACTTCATGCGTGCCATGGTCCGGGGTGTGTGTCGGCCACGCGCGTGAGGAAAACGTGCAGTGTCTACGCGTGATCGATCCGATTTCGACGCGGTCCATCCAGCCCACGCTTGCTATTCCGCAACCAGGCCTTCTAGGTACGATTGCACCAGAACTTCCGCCGCTCGCTCCATCTCGGCCCTTGTTACCGAGTTAACGACCACGAGGTTTGGCTCAAAAAACACACGTCCCTGCCCAAGCTCGTCCTCGATCTCCTGCCGAAGCCGCACACGATCAAAGAAATTCAGTCGATAGTTCTTCCCAGAAGCTGATAGCTTGGCTTCGGAAAAATAACCCTTTGCCTCGACCTCCCATTCGTAGTCACGAAAATCTTCAGGGAACACTAACGTAGAACTTGACATATCCAGTTCCTCCTTTGCGCTCATTTTATGCACACGATGCTGGTGCACGCATTGATATATTGCTGTGGCGTCAAGTTGGCTCCCGTCGTCGTCGCCAAGAGGAGTGCAGGTGCCGTCTTCTGTATGACGCGCCTCATGTCGTCATAGACTGCGGTCATCTTGTTGCCGTTCGCATCGGTGATCGACGTGACGTCGCCGACGGCATCGTAGCCGTAAGTCATTGTCAGGTTGAGACGGCCGCTGCAGTCGCCGCTCAGCCGAAATATCGCTCCAGGATGCGCCGGTAGATCGCGGTCAGCGCCACGAGATCGGCGGTCGGCACGCGCTCGTCGACCTTGTGCATGGTCTGGTTGGCGAGCCCGAACTCGATCACCGCGCAATAGTCCTTGATGAAGCGGGCATCCGAGGTGCCGCCCGAGGTCGACAGCTCGGGCGTGCGGCCGGTGACCTCGCGAACCGTATCGGCGACGAGCGCGACGAACGGCCCGGGCTGGGTGAGAAAGACGTCGCCGTTGCCGGGCTCCCACTCGATGCGCCAGCGCACACGGCCGGCCGCGGCCGCGGCGGCGCGCCGCTCGATCAGCGCCCGGACGCTTTCGCGCGTATGGCCATCGTTGTAGCGGATGTTGAAGCGCGCGCGTGCCTCGCCCGGAATGACATTGACGGTCGTGTTGCCGACGTCGACCGAGGTGAACTCGAGATTGGACGGATCGAAATGCGCGCTGCCGTGGTCGAGCGGCTCGGCCATCAGCGCGCTCATCAGCGTCACGATCCCGCGCACCGGATTGTCGGCGAGCGCCGGATAGGCGACGTGCCCCTGGGTGCCGGTGATGACCAGCGTTCCGTTCTGCGAGCCGCGCCGGCCGATCTTGATCATGTCGCCGAGCAAGTGCGGATTGGTCGGCTCGCCGAGGATGCAGTGATCGAATTTCTCGCCGCGCGCGGCGGCCCACTTGAGCAGCTTGATCGTGCCGTTGACCCCGATGCCCTCCTCGTCGCCGGTGACGAGGAAGGCGATCGAGCCTTTCGGCTTGCCGCCGTTTGCCACGAGATAGTCGATGACGGCCGCGGCCATGCAGGCGATCGCCCCTTTCATGTCGGCCGCGCCGCGGCCATAGAGCACGCTATCGGCAACATCGGCCGCGAACGGCGGATGCGTCCAGGCGCTCGCATCGCCGGGCGGCACCACGTCGGTATGACCTGCGAACACGAGATGCGGGGCCTCGGTGCCGATGCGGGCATACAGATTCTCGATGTCGTCGGCGCGCGGCTCGCTGAAGGTGACGCGGTGCACCGCGAAGCCCGCGCCCTTCAGCACCCGTTCGAGAACCCCGAGCGCCCCGCCTTCCGCCGGCGTCACCGACGGGCAGCGGATGAGCTCGCGCGCGATGGTAAGAGGATCGGCGGGCACGTCCGCGGCTCAATCCCGCAACAGCTCGTTGATGCTGGTCTTGGCGCGGGTCTTCTCGTCGACCCGCTTGACGATGACGGCGCAATAGAGGCCGGGACCGGGCGAGCCGTCGCGCATCGGCCTGCCCGGCGTCGTGCCGGGCACCACCACCGAATAGGCCGGCACCTCGCCCACGAAGACCTCGCCGGTATCGCGATCGATGATCTTGGTGGAGGCGCCGATGAACACGCCCATCGACAGCACCGAGCCGGTGCGCACCACCACGCCCTCGGCGACCTCGGAGCGCGCGCCGACGAAGCAGTTGTCCTCGACGATCACCGGGCCGGCCTGCAGCGGCTCGAGCACGCCGCCGATGCCGGCGCCGCCCGAGATGTGGCAGTTCCTGCCGATCTGCGCGCACGAGCCGACGGTCGCCCAGGTGTCCACCATGGTGCCGGAATCCACATAGGCGCCGAGATTGACGAAGGACGGCATCAGCACGACGTTGGGCGCGATATAGGCGGAGCGGCGCACGACGCAGCCCGGCACAGCCCGGAAGCCGGCGGCGCGGAAGCGGTTCTCGCCCCAGCCGTCGAATTTCGACGGCACCTTGTCCCACCACGCCGCCTTGCCGGGCCCGCCGCCGATCGCCTCCATGTCGTTCAAGCGGAACGACAGCAGCACCGCCTTCTTGAGCCACTGGTTGACGCGCCAGGAACTGTCCGCCTGCTTTTCGGCGACGCGCGCCTCGCCGCGGTCGAGCAGGTCGAGCGCGGCCTCGACCGCCTCGCGCACGGGCCCCTTGGTCGACGGGCTGACATCGTTGCGCCGCTCGAACGCGTCATCGATGGTCTGCGAAATGTCCTTGGCGAGCCCGGCGTCGGCCATGCGAACCCCCTGGTTGGCCGCCGGTTTGTCGGGGCAAGGGGGCGACGAGTCAAGCGGTGCGGCTCTTGCGTCCTCTCGCCCGCTTGCGGGGGAGAGACAGAGAGGGGGAAGCCACAAGCACTGAGCAAGCGGCTTCCCCCGCCCCGCCCTCCCCCGCAGGCGGTCGCAGGCGGGGGAGGGAGCGCAGGCTCTGTGTTTGCGTCCCGGTTTCACGTCGGCTTGAGGCCGGTCGCCTTCACCACCCTGACCCACTTTGCGATGTCGTCTGCGATCAGCTTGCCGAAATCGGCCGGCGGGCCGGGCGGCAGCACCATGCCGCCTAGGTCGGTCAGCCGGGCCTTGATCTGCGGATCGACGATCGCGGCGTTGATCGCGCGGTTGAGGATCTCGATCGTCGCGGCGGGCGTGTTCGCCGGCACGCCGAAACCGAGCCAGGCGCTCGCCTCGTAGCCGGGCAGGAACTCGGCGATCGTCGGCAGCTCGGGCAGCACCGCCGCGCGGCTCGCGGTGGTGATTGCCAGCGCGCGCAGCCGCCCGGCGCGAATATGCGGCAGCGACGACGGCGTCACGTCGAACATCACCTGCACCTGGCCGGCGAGCAGATCGGTCAGCGCCGGCGTCGAGCCGCGATAAGGCACGTGCACCATGTCGACGCCGGCCATCACCTTGAACAGCTCGCCGGCGAGATGCTGCGGGCCGCCCTTGCCCGCCGACGCCATGTTGATCTTGCCCGGATTGGCCTTGGCGTAGGCGATGAACTCGGGGACCGTCCTTGCCGGAAAATTCGGATTGACCTCCATGACCAGCGGCACGCGGAAGATGCCGGCGACCGGCGCGATGTCGTGCAGAAAGTCGGTCTTGTTGTAGAGCGCGGCGTTGATCGAGTTCTGCGCATTCACCAGCAGCATCGTGTAGCCGTCGGCGGGCGCATGCTCGACCGCTTCGGTCGCAATATTGCCGCCGGCGCCCGGCCGGTCCTCGACGATGAATTGCTGGCCGAGTCGCTCGGAAAGCCGCTGCGCGATGAGGCGCGACACGATATCGGACGAGCTGCCCGAGGCCTGGCCGACGACCACATGCACGGCCCGCGCCGGATAGGTTTCGGCCCGCGCACGCCGCAGCGGCGGCAGCGCGAGGGCTGCGCCCGCGAGTTGCAGGAAACGGCGGCGGCGAAGTCGCATGCGGATATCTCCCCGGTCGCCGGCCTTGCGCGTGGGTCACATCAAGCGACAACGCAATGCCGTCGTCTGCGCGCGGCTACGCTACATCACACGCAGAGATACGCAAAGGCGCATCGCGGTATGGACGCGCGGCCCGCGCATCATGCATTGACGGCCGGCCGAACAGCCGCAAGGTTAGGGTCGGTTACCTCACGCGGTCGGGGCCGCGCGTGTCGAGCGAGGGGGCGAGCCGCGCATGGCCGCGCAAAAATTCATCGGACAGCCGATCGCCCGCATCGAGGATGACGCGCTGCTCAGGGGCGCAGGCCGGTTCGTCGACGACGTTCCGGTGGCGGACGCGCTTGAAACGGCCTTCGTGCGCAGCGCCTTCGCGCACGCGCGGATCCGGTCGATCGACGTGGCGGCGGCCCGCGCCGTCCCCGGCGTGCACGCGGTGCTCACCTACGCGGACGTCCGGCCGTTGCTCACGCAGGACCGCATGCCGCTCGAGCTGCGGGTCGAGCCGCTGCCGCCCAACGTCACGCCCTATCCGCTCGCCAAGGACGAGGTCGTGTTCGCCGGCGAGGCGATCGCGGCGGTGATCGCGGACTCGCGCTACGCGGCGGAAGACGCCGCCGCGCTGGTTCAGGTGGACTACGAGCCGCTGCCCGTCGTCGCCGATTGCCTCGCCGCGATCGCGCCGGGCGCGCCGCGCGTCGACACGCGGCAGGCCGCGAACATCGTCAGGGAATTTCGCCAGAGCTACGGCAACGCGGACGCGGCCTTCGCGGCAGCGCCGCATCGCGCCGCGCTGCGGCTGAAGACGCACCGCGGCGGCGCGCATCCGATCGAAGGCCGCGCCGTGCTCGCGCGCTACGACGCGCTCGAGGACCGCCTCACCATCTGGGACTCGACCCAGGAGGCGCACGATGCGCGCGGCCACTTCATGGCGCTGTTCGGCCGCAACGAGAACCAGGTGCGGGTGATCACCGCCGACGTCGGCGGCGGGTTCGGCTGCAAGCACCTGCTCTATCCCGAGGAGGTGGTGGTCGCGGCCGCTACCTTGCTTCTGCGGCGGCCCGTGAAATGGATCGAGGATCGCCGCGAGCATTTCGTCGCGACGATCCAGGAACGCGACCAGTGCTGGGACCTGGACGTGGCGTTCGACGCCGCGGGCCGGCTCCTCGCCATCCGCGGCCGCATGGTGCACGACCAGGGCGCCTACACGCCGCGCGGCACCAACCTGCCGACCAATGCGTCGACCGCGCTGCCCGGGACCTACGTGCTGCCGAGCCTCGACCTGCGGGTGATCGTGGCGGCGACCAACAAGGTCGCCACCATTCCGGTGCGCGGCGCCGGCTATCCGGAGGGCACCTTCGCGATCGAGCGCTGCCTCGACGCGATCGCGCACGCGCTTTCCCTCGACCTTGCCGAGGTGCGCCGGCGCAACCTCGTCCCGCCGGAGAAGATGCCGTACGCGACGGGGCTCACGGCCCGCTCGGGCGCCTCGATCACCTACGACAGCGGCGATTTCCCAAAGATGATGGAGATGGTGCTCGCCGCGATCGACCATGCGGGCTTCGCGGCGCGCCAGCAGGCGGCGCGCGCGCAGGGCCGCTACCTCGGCCTCGGCATGGCGATGGGCATCAAGGGCACCGGGCGCGGGCCGTTCGAGTCGGCGAGCGTGCGCATCGACCGCTCCGGCAAGGTCACGGTGTTCACCGGGGCGGTGGCGATCGGGCAGGGCCTCAAGACCGCGTTCGCGCAGATCTGCGCCGAACAGCTCGGCGTCGCGCCGCGCGACATCGCGGTGGTGGCCGGCGACACCGGCGCGATCTCGCTCGGGATGGGCGCGTTCGCGAGCCGGCAGACCGTGATGGGCGGCTCGGCCGTGCACGCCGCCGCCGGCGCGGTGCGCGACAAGGTGCGCAAGGCGGCGGCCGAGATCCTCGAGGTCGATGCCGGCGACCTCGAGCTGCGCGACGGGCGGGTCGAGGTGAAGGGCGTGCCGAAGCACGGCCTCGGCTTCGGCGAGCTCGCGGTCGCGATGGCGGGCGTGCCGGGCTACAAGCTGCCCGGCGACCTGCCGCCCGGCCTCGAGCATTCGCACAATCATCTCGGCAACAGCCTGACCTATGCGGGCGCGTTCACGGCGACGGAGCTCGAGGTCGACGCCGAGACCGGCCGCGTCGACCTGCACAAGATCGTGGTGGTCAACGACGCCGGCCGCGCCATCAATCCGACCCTCGTGCGCGGGCAGGTGATCGGCAGCGTGGTGCATACGCTCGGCAATACGCTGTTCGAGCGCATGGTCTACGATGCGCAAGCGCAGCCGCAGACCACGACGTTTGCCGAATATCTGCTGCCGACCGCGCCCGAGCTGCCGGCGATCGACGTGATCCTGGTCGAATATCCGAGCAAGACCAACCCGCTCGGCGTCAAGGGCGCGGGCGAGACCGCCTGCATTCCGGTGCCGGCCGCGATCGTCTCCGCGGTCGAGAACGCGCTTTCGCCGTTCGGCGTGCGCATCGCCGAGTTTCCGCTGTCGCCGGCCGGGATTTGTCAGATGATCGCGCGCGGCGGCGCGCGGTGACGCGCCGTAGGGCCGCAGGCTCGACTCGGCGAAATCAAATGGGCCGGATTTGACAAGGCTTCGACTTCGTCGACGCCTACTACTGGATGGGCCTCTTTTTTCCCAAAGAACACGCCGGCCCCGCACCAATTTCAACGCCGCCTTGAGCGCGGCGCTCGACCGCCCGGAATTGCAGGCGCGCCTCCGCGAGGCGGCGGACGACCGGGGCGCCACCCGAACGCCGGTCGCCCCACTACCTGCGCCGCTTTCTCGCCAGCGAGATCAAGACCCGGGGCCGCAGAGATCAAAGCGAGCGGAATTGGGCCGAATTGACGCAAGGCGCGACGTCGCGCCTCATCGCGCGACCGCGATCAGCGGCTTCGGCTCGAGTGTGGTGCGCAGTGCCGCTTCGGAGATTGTGAGTGTAGATTTCGGTTGCTGCAATGCAATATCGGACACGAAAACCGGGTCGCGTTTTCGCGGCCGATGAGGCCGGCTTCCTATTTTCGACCTCTCTTGGCCGCTCGTTTTGGCCCTTTCCTGGTCCGCGCCTTGATTCGGCGTGTCTTGACACTCTCGACCATTGCGCCGCTCGGCTCGTTGAGCCATCGCATTATCGCCGAGAAGCCTGGAACATATTTGGCAAAAGCGGGTCTCCCCGTAATCGAGTAGTCTGTGGCGAAGTGCAACCATCCGCCCTCGGGGGCTCTCTCAGGAAGACGCGCACACCATATGCGATATGCAGCAGGCATGCGGAATGGCTGTTTGAGGCCGGGACCTAACCCCAAACGAATACCTTGCAAATCAAGGGGATATTCATTTGAGTTTCGAACAGGCTTGGGCACGAATCTAAGTATCGTCGATCTAATTTCCGGAGAATCTGCTATTTTACCAATAGTGAAGATTGCCCCCTCAGCTGTCGGCGCTTCGTAGACTATCCCGCGAACGATGCGGTCACCCTGTTCTCCACTAAAGGTCGCTGCGGCGCGATTTGTAACAAACTCTGCCGGATCGTTTGGTCCGGCGCCAGCTGTGATCTTCATATGCGAAACAAGCAGTCGTGAACCGACCATCAGGCGACGAAGAATCAAATAATCACCAACACCTGTCTTGCTCCACTCCTGGGGCGGAGAGTTGTCTAACCCTAGTACACGGCTCCACAGCCGAAGACGGCGCTCGGCTGGGTTCAATTGATGTTGGGCATATGCACGAGCGCGGCTAAGCAGTTCGGGATGCGCACCTGATGGCACCTCCGCAATTACGTGGTCGAAAAGAGCGACGGCAAGTGGCAGCATCTCTCTCAAATTAGCCGGAGGCTTCGAAACCCAATCGTCAAGAACGCTCTCGGGAAGCGGTACGCCAGAGAATTCTCTTCGCTTACTGACAACCTTGAGAGCATTCCGAATCGCGTTGTGAACGCCGTGCTTTGCGTCAGGATTCTTCCATTCAACTGTTGCCCGAATCAGCCAACATAGTTCGCGATGCGAGACTTCATTGCTGCTAGCTTGAAGCTTCTCAAGCTCCACACGATGAGCTGGCATGGTCGATACCCTTGGTGGGAAAGAGAAGATTGCCAGCGCAATCTCTACGAGAGAGCCTATAAGAGGAAACAACCCTGGGGGAAGCCCCCAGAGTGGAATATTCCAAGGATATTTACGCTTGACATCGGAACAATAAAGTGTTGTGCGCCGCCGCTGTCTCCCTTGAACGCGTTTCGCCCGCCTCTTTAGAATTCTCATAAATGTTGAGCGGAAGAAGTCCGCCGGCAGAACTAAGTCCGCGAGAGACGCGAGGGGAAACGCAACGATGTCGATCGAACAAATCGCCTCAAGCGAACCGACGAGCAAAGGCACATGGCAGACCGCTCTGCACCTAGGAGCGATTCGCCGCGCGGCCCGGAACGGGGTGGCACAATTCGGGAATGGGTGTCGCGCCCTACGCAGGTATGGATTCGAGACAGGTATGAGTGCGGCCGGCACTCTGTTTTCGGCCGCGTCGATCGCGTTCGGCGCGGAGCCATATGTAATTCACACGGTGGTTGCATTGACGTTCCTCGCCATCGCAACCGTTAGCCTTGCCGGCCGGAGCACTGTCATCACGCGGCTGCGGCCAAAGAAGCTGCCGACCGTGATGATTCCGCCGAGCATCGAGACGCGCCGCAAAGCTCTCAAGATGATGCACGCGCATCAGCCCGGCAATCTCTTCGATCGGCTCGCCGGCCATGCGCGTGGGACGCCGACGTTGATTCCGGAACAAGTGCTTAACGACGTTTTCGAGACGCGCAACGCTTATAGCGGCTTTGCGGTATGCGACGACACGGAGCGAGTCTCAGGGTTCTTCGGCATCTACGCTCTGCGTCGTGACAAGCACATTGGACTCTGTCGCGGAGACATTGCCTACGCGGACCTCAGCGTTAAGGATTTCCTCCCATTGGAAGACCGGCACGCCGTTTTTCATGTCGATATGGTCGTTCCGCGTACCACGCCGCGGTGGGTTGACGGGATATCGGATAGAGACCAACGCACGATCTACGCGATGCTCTTTGGCGCTTACGAGTTACTCGACAAAGTGTATCTCAATGAGGGGCGAACGGAACTGACCATCTACGGAATCGAGAAATCTCCTCAAGACTGCGAATTCCTTCCGCAAGTCGGGTTCACCGTCGACGCGGCGCTTTCCGCCCGGCGCACTGATGGACGTATTGTCTATGGCAAGATAATAACGAGGGATGAACTGGTCCGGCTTCGTGAGGAATTGGGCGTGTCGGAAGCAGACGCTCACGTGGAACTCCGAAAACGCCGCCTCACGCGGCGTCACATGCTTGATACCGTCTAACGCCACTATTGCAGGCAGCGCGATGCGGGCTAGGGTACAGTCTTTGCGCGTCCCAGCGTTCGGCTCCTTGGCCCGCCCTTCGTTTGTCAAAGCGCCTAGATTGGGACCGACGAAATGATCGCTTTGGCTTGTTGAACCGGCGATTGCGGAGTCGCGAGCGCTGGCAGGATTCGGAGGCCGGGGCCGCCCCACCAGCGCGGCCGCGGGAGCTGCGCCAACCTATTGCGCATTATCTCGCGCGAACCGGACGACATCCGCGTGGGTCGCGAACCAGACGCTGCCGCGCGCCTTGGCGTGGCGGATCAGCTCCTCCAGCACCCAGATGCGCGAGCGGTAGCCGGAATGGTGCGGGTGCATGGTGAGCTGGAAGATGCCGCCTTCCTCCCAGGCCATGTCGAGCTCGCGGCGGAAGATGTCGAACGCGTCGGCGGGGCCCATGTGCGGCCGCAGGCCGGCGAAGCGGTTCATGTTGTAGTAGACCGCGTCATCGCGGATCCACTCGACCGGCAGCTCGGTCACGCCGGTCGGCGCGCCGTCGAGCATCAGCTCGTAGCAATCGTCGTCGGCCATCAGCGAGGAGTCGTATTCGAGGCCCATGTCGCGGGTGATCGCGAGCGTGTTGGGGCTGAAGTCCCAGGACGGCGTGCGGATGCCGACCGGGCGCCGGCCGGTCACCTTCTCGAGCACGTCGGCCGCGCGCATCTGCAGGTCGCGCTCGGCGTCGAGCGGCAGCACCGAGTTGCGCTCGTGGATCCAGCCATGAATGCCGACCTCGTGGCCCTCGGCCACGACGCGCCGCTGCTCGTCCGGATGCAGCAGCGCGGTGACGGCGGGGACGTAGAAGCTCGCCGGCACGCCATGCCGGGCGAGGACGGCGAGGATGCGCGGCACGCCGCGGCGGTTGCCGTACTGGCCTTGCGAGAGCTTGCCGATGGAGGTGCCGCCGTCGCGCAGGTCGCTCGTCTCATGGTCGGAGTCGAACGAGAACGCGACCGCGCAGCGCGCGCCGCCCTGCCAGGCCGCGGGCTTGAGCGAGCGCCCGGCGCGGACGCGGTTGACGATGCCGCGCCAGCGCGCTTCGGGCCACTGCCAGGGTTCGCCGGCCGGTTCGGTCGCGTCGTTCATTTCGTGTGCTCCTCGACGCGGCGCGCGATCGCGCGCGCCGCGACCGCATCATGCATCACGAAGCGCGCGAAGTCCTCCGGGCGCGATCCGATGGCGCGCAGGCCCAACCTGTCGAACGCCTTCTGCATGTCGCCCGCGCGCAGCACCCGCGCGATCGCGCGCCGCCGCCGCGTCACGACCGCGCGCGGCGCTGCGGCCGGCAGCCGGGCACCGAATCGGTTGACCGGGCAATTCATGGCGCCCTCGTCGGATCGGGGACGGCGACGGGGACGCGCTTGCGGGCCGACTGGACGATCGCCTCCAGCACCGCGACGTTGTGCACCTCGTCGCCGCCCGGCACCGCGACGGGGCGCCCGTCCCGGACGGCGCGCGCGAAATGCTCCAGCTCGGCGCGCTCCGTGCTGGTGGTCGCGAACGTCATCAGCGCCGGCTTCTGCTTCACGGTGATGCTCGCCGGATCGAGGAGGCACACCTTCATCTGCCAGGTGGTGAGATGCTCGACGTCGCCGACCTCGGCCCAGCCCTTCGAGCCGAACACCTGCATGCGCCAGGTCTCGGCGGTTGCGATCACGGTCCCGAGATAGCCGCTTGCCCCGTTGCGGAAACGAAACAGCATCGAGGTGGTGTCGTCGATGCCGAAGTCCTGCGCGAGGCGGAAGCTCTGCGCATAGACTTCGTCGATGGCGCCCGCCAGATACAGCATGGCATCGACCACGTGCACGCCGCGGCCGGTCATGCCGCCGCCGGGCCCTTCGTCGCGATCCTGCCGCCAGTGATCTCGGCCGAAGCGATAGACGCTGGGCCCGCAGAAATTGCCTTCGATGTGCAAGAGCCTGCCGAGCCGGCCGTCGGCGAGCATGCGGCCGATCTCCTGCAGCGCCGGCTGGAAACGCCAGTTGTAGCCGACCGCGAGCGTCACCCGCTGCTCGGCGCAGGCGGCGACCGCGGCGGCCGACTCCGCGGTCGTGAGGCCGAGCGGCTTCTCGGTGAAGACATGCTTGCCGGCGCGCGCGGCGGCGATGATCTGCTCGGCATGCGCCGTGTGCGGCGTCGCCAGCACCACCGCATCGATCGACGGATCCGCCAGCACTTCCGCGAAGCTTCGCAGCGCAAAGCCGTGGCGGCGGCTGAACTCCTCGGCGCGCGCGGGCGTGCGCGTCGCCCCGGCGACGAAGCGGATGAGCTCGCTCTTGCCCTGCACGCTGCTCACGAGGTTCTGGCCCCAGGTCCCGAGGCCGACGATCGCGGCGCGCACCAGGGAGGACCGGCCGGCGTGGATTGCGCTTTGCGTCGCGTTCATGTCGCTCCTGCCGGCGCGAGGCGGCTCGGCGCGCCGCATTCGGCGGAAAGACAATATCCGCCGCGGATTCGATCGCAACCGGGGAACGGAGGCGGCAATGAATAGGCCGCATGCCCTGTCGCGGGCGCGGATCGCCCCGGGACAGCATTGAAGACGCGGGTCGATCGGCGTACCTGATCCCGGGCCGAGGCAACGTCGTGGCCGTGATGCTCCTGATCTGCCGGCCCGGCCTGTTTGCGACGCCCGCGAGCGCGGAAGGGACCCATGTCGTGTCGTCGCGATGAGCTGTGCCGGCTGACGGCAACCGAGGCGGTGCTTCGCCTGAAGCGCCGCGAGATCACGCCGCTCGACCTGATCGAGGCCGCGGCGCGCCGGATCGCGGAGGTCGAGCCGGCGATCAATGCGCTGCCGACCTTGTGCCTCGAGCGCGCGCGTGCCCATGCGCAACGGCTGATGCGCGGCGAAGAGCGCGCGGCCGAGGCGGAGCCCGGCTGGCTCGCCGGCCTGCCGGTCGCCATCAAGGATCTCGCCGATGTCGCCGGCGTGCGCACGACCTATGGCTCGCCGATCTTCCGCGACCACGTGCCGACGCGCTCGCACCCGGTGGTGGAGCGGATCGAGCGCAAGGGCGGCATCGTCATCGCCAAGTCGAACACGCCGGAATTCGGCGCCGGCGGCTCGACCTTCAACGAGGTCTTCGGCCGCACCCGCAATCCGTGGAACACGGCACTGACGCCGGGCGGCTCGACCGGCGGCGGCGCCGCCGCGCTCGCGGCCGGCGAGGTTTGGCTCGCGCATGGCTCCGACCACGCCGGAAGCCTGCGTCGACCCGCCACCTACTGCGCGGTCGTCGGCTTGCGGCCGTCGCCCGGCCGGGTCACGCGCGGCACGTCGAACAACCTGTTCTCGCCGCTCTCGGTGCAGGGGCCGATGGCACGCAACGTCGCCGACGTCGCGCTGTTTCTCGACACGATGGCGGGCGAGTGCCGGCACGATCCGCTGACCTTCGCGGCGCCGCAGCGATCATTCGCGGCCGCGGTCGCGAGCCCGATTGCGCCGAAGCGTGTCGCCTATACGGCCGATTTCGCCGGCAAGGTGCCGGTCGACCGCGAGACGCGCGAGCTCTGCGCCGCGGCGGCGCGCCGCTTCGAGCAGCTGGGCGCGATCGTCGAGGAGGCTGCGCCCGATCTCGGCGACATCGCGCCGGCGTTTCTTAGCCTTAGGTCGCAGCATTTCGTGGTCGAGCGCGAGCTGATGCTCGCGACCCACCGCGACCAGATCAAGCCGGATATCATCTGGAACACCGAGCGCGGCCTGCGGCAGTCGGCGAGCGAGCTCGCCGCCGCCGAGCGCGAGCGTGCCGCCCTGTTTCGCCGCGCCGCCGAATTCTTCGCCACCTATGATCTGCTCGTGTCGCCGGGCGCCTCGACGCCTGCCTTCGATGTCGAGCTGCGGATGCCGGCCGCGATCGACGGCAAGAAGCTCGAGAACTATCTCGGCGCCTCGCTGATCACCGCGGCGACCACCATGATGGCGTTGCCGTCGATCGCGGTGCCGTGCGGTTTCGATCGATACGGCCGCCCGATCGGCCTGCAGATGGTCGGCCGCCACCGCGGCGAGGCCGAGCTCCTGCAAGCGGCGGCCCTGTTCGAGCAGGCGATGGGGCTCGCGTCCCTCGTCCCGATCGATCCGCGACCGGGCGCCGTGCCGCCGGCTGGCTAGTGTCCCGATTCCGACGTTCGTATCACTTTGCGGCACTCTCTGTACGAACGTCGGAATCGAAAGGACACTAGCCACTTTATTGATTCTAGTGCGGCTTTTGGATTTGACGTTCCTATGCGGACTCGCGGCAGAGTGATAGGAACGTCAAATCCGCCGCACTAGAGGTCCGGCAGAAGGCGGGGGTCGCGGCTCAGCGCGCCGCCGCAATCGCCTCGAGGAACTTGGCGAGATCGTCGGTCACGTAGTCGACATGGGCCGCCTCGCGCCCTTCCAGCTCCCAGCCCTCGCGAAACACCTCGCGGGTCTTCTCCGGCACCACCAGCACCGTGATCATGCCGAGCGCGTGCGGCACCGCAAGATTGCGCGCCAGATCCTCGAACATGGCGGCCTTGCGCGGGTCGACGCCGTGACGCGCGAGAAAGCGGTCATAGGTCTGCGCCAGCGGCTTCGGCTCGAGCTCGGCGGCGACGATGTCGAACACGTCGTCGAAATGCTCGTGGATCTCGAGCCGCCGCATCACCGCCTCGGCGTGCTTGCGCGTGCCGTTGGTGAGGATGAGCTTGCGGCCGGGCAGCCGCTCCAGCGCGGCGCCGAGCGCCGGATTGGGGGTGAGCGGCGAATGGTCGATGCGGTGGACATAGTCGAGGAATGCGTCCGGATCCATGCCGTGCTCGGCCATCATGCCGCGCATGGTGGTGCCGTAGCGCTTGTAATAGTCCTTCTGGATGCGGAAGGCGTCCTCGCGCGCGACCTTGAGATAGCCGGCGACATATTCGCGGATGCGCTCGTCGACCTGGTGCCACAGGTTGAGATGATGCGGATAGAGCGTGTTGTCGAGATCGAACACCCAGGTCTCGACCCCGGCGAAATCCCTGGGCCGCGCGGGCGCGTCCGTCATCGCTCCGACCATCACTCGGCTCTCCGTATCGCTCCACGCATGGCGCGAACGCACGGATTCGGCAAGAGGGGTCAGGATTGCCCGGGAACGCGACGATCGCGCGCGCCGCCGAAGGCAGCAGGGGAATCACTGGCGCGGCGCCGGTCGATGTAGGACACGCGCGGATGATCGGCGGCGCGGAGCGCATCGGGCCGGCGCGCCCGCGGCGGCGCAACCGCGCGCCGGTCGGCGCGCTCCGCCTTCTGCGCCGCCAGGAAGGCAAGCCAGTTGCGGTAGATCTGGGCGGCGCTGTCGCGCCAGCCGTGACGCGCGCCCTGCTCCGCCGACGCCAGCGGGAACTCGGCGAGGATATCCTCGCGCCGATCGGCCTGTGCGCGCGCCGCGAAGCCGGTCAGCAGCGCCGACGTCGCGGCATCGAAACAGCCGTGCGGCAGCGCCGGACAGGTCGCGCGCTCGCGCCGCAGGAAGCGGCCGAGATCGCGGCGATATTCGCCGAGCAGGCTTGCGGCGTCGTATTCGGGATGGCCCTGGAAGAAGACGAACAGGCTGCGCCCCTGCCGCGCGAACATGTCGACGCCGGCCGCCGGCGAGCGCGTGAGGACCGCATAGCCGCCGGCGCGCAGATCGTCCTCGCGCAACTCGTTCCAGCGCGAGTGCGGTATCGGGAATTGGCTGCCAAGCCCTTGCGTCAACGGATGCTCCGCCGCCTTGACGCAGTCGAACACGCCGAAGCGCTTGTCGCCGAGCGGATGTCGCCCGATTCCGTCGAGCTGGAAGACGGCCGCGTGTGCCGCGAGACACGACCAGATGGTCGAGATCGTATGCTGCTCGGCCCATTCGATCAGCTCGGCCAGCGCCGGCCAGTAGGGCTCGTCGGCGAGCGCCGGCGCGCGCGGCTCGGTGCCGGTGACGATGAGCGCATCGAGCCGGCTGTCCCAGAAGTCGCGCAGGCCGAGATAGGAAGCGTCGAGATGCTGCGCGCCGCGTTCGCTGCGCGCGATCAACGGCAGCGCGAACAGCCGCAGGCGGACCGCAAGGTCGCCGGCGGCGGCGTCGAGCAGCGCCGCGAACTGCGCTTCCGTCGACTTCAGCGCCGCGTCCGGCATGTTGTTGACGAGGCCGATTTCGATGCAGCCGGGACCCTGCGGCGCGTTGCGCAGATCGGTGTCGCGGGCGACCGTCAGGGGCATGCGGCTACTCTGCCGCGACCATGCGGCGATCCTCCGCGTGCGCGGCGTCGAGCGCCTGGTCGAGGTCGGCCAGGATGTCGTCGATGTGCTCGATGCCGACGCTGAGCCGGATCATCTCGGGCCGCACACCGGCCTTGCGCTGCTCTTCGGCCGACATCTGCCGATGCGTGGTCGAGGCCGGATGGCAGGCGAGCGATTTCGCGTCGCCCATGTTGACCAGCCGCTTGAACAGGCCGAGCGCGTCGTAGAATTTCGTCCCCGCCGCAAAGCCGCCCTTGACGCCGAAGGTCATGAGCGAGCAGGCGCGGCCGGCGAAATATTTCTGCGCCAGCGCGTGATAGGGGCTGTCGGCAAATCCCGCGTAGTTGACCCAGTCGACGCGCCGGTCGCGGCGCAGAAACTCGGCGACCTTGCGCGCATTGTCGACGTGGCGCTCGACCCGCAGCGCGACCGTCTCGATGCCCTGCAGCAGCAGGAAGGCGCTGAGCGGCGAGAGCACCGCGCCGGTGGTGCGCTGATAGACGCTGCGCGCGCGCGCGATGTAGGCGGCGGCGCCGAAGTGCTGCGTATAGACGAGGCCGTGGTAGGACGCGTCCGGCTGGTTGAACATCGGGAAACGGTCGGCGTGGCGGTCCCACGCGAACTTGCCGCTGTCGACGATGGCGCCGCCGAGGGTGGTGCCATGCCCGCCCATGAACTTGGTGAGGGAATGCACCACGATGTCGGCGCCGTAATCGATCGGGCGCAGCAGGATCGGCGTCGCCACCGTGTTGTCGACGATCAGCGGCACGCCCGCCCGGTGCGCGACGTCCGCCAAAGCTTCGATGTCGCAGATGTTGCCGGCCGGATTGCCGACGCTCTCGCAGAAGACCGCGCGGGTCTTGCCGTCGATCAGCTTCTCGATCGCGGCGGGCGCATCGCTCTCGGCGAAGCGCACCTCGACGCCCTGGCTCGGAAAGATGTGGCCGAACAGCGTGTAGGTCGTGCCATAGAGCTGCGGCACCGAGACGATGTTGGTGCCGAGGCTCGTGACGTTGAGCGCCGCGTAGTTGAGCGCCGCCTGGCCCGAGCTGACGGCGAGCGCCGCGACGCCGCCCTCGAGCGCCGCAACGCGCTTCTCCAGCACCGCGGTGGTCGGATTGCTGATGCGGCTGTAGCGGAAACCCTCGCTCTCGAGGTTGAACAGCGCGGCCGCGTGCTCGGCGCTGTCGAACTCGTAGGCCGCGGTCTGATAGATCGGGACGGCGACCGACTTCGTCGTCGGCTCGACATCGTAGCCGCAATGAATCGCAATGGTCTCGCGTCGCATGGCGCCACCTGATGTTGGCCTCGGGACTTCAAGTGATCATCAAACCGGCCTGCCGCACTATCCAAGCCGACGATCGCGCTTTTCACGCCCCTCGATTTCTATTCACCCAGCGTCACTGTTTCAATAAATCCGCCGAGATTCCAACGCGCTAACCTTACCGATTAACTGGCATCGACGGTCGTTCGCGCACCTGGCTTGCGGCGAGGCGGGCAGCGCATAAAACCGATCTTAATCGCAGACGGTCTACGCTGTGCGGCGGCGAGCGAGAGCGTTAACCATGAACTTGCATGTCAGCGAACCGAGCGGCGCGCGCGCGTCCCACTCGCCCGCGAAGGCGTGGCTGCGCGCGCTCGAAGCCACGGCGCCGATTGCCGCCAATCCGTCGCGCACGCTGCCCGCGATCCTCGACGCGCTCGCCGAACGCCATGGCGACGCGCCGGCGCTGCTCAGCGATCGCGAGACGCTCAGCTATCGCGCGCTCGCGGCGCGCGCCAACCGCTACGCCCGCTGGGCGCTCGCGCAGGGCGTCGGCAAGGGCGACACGGTCGGCCTGCTGATGCCGAACCGGCCCGAATACATGGCGGCGTGGCTCGGCATCGCGCGCGTCGGCGGCGCGGTGGCGCTGCTCAACACCAGCCTGCGCGAGCGTTCGCTCGCGCACTGCATCGATATCGTCGCACCGCGCCATATCATCGTGGCGGATGAGCTGAGCGAGGCCTTGGCGGGCGCGCGCCCCGGTCTCGCGTCGCGCCCGCGTGTCTGGGCGCTTGGGGCGGACGCCGCCGATGCCGGGCGGATCGACCGCGATCTCGCGCGCTACAGCGAAGCGCCGCTCGAAGCGGCGGAACAACGCGGCGTGACGATCGATGACGCGGCGCTCTACATCTACACGTCGGGCACCACCGGCCTGCCCAAGGCCGCCAAGGTGAGCCACGCCCGCGTGCTGACGTGGAGCTATTGGTTCGCCGGCATGATGGACACCGCGGCGGACGACCGCATGTACGACTGCCTGCCGATGTACCACAGCGTCGGCGGCGTGGTGGCGACCGGCGCGGTGCTGGTCAGCGGCGGCTCGGTGGTGATCCGGGAAAGATTCTCGGCGCGACAATTCTGGGACGACGTGGCGGGCTGGGACTGCACGCTGGTGCAATATATCGGCGAGCTCGCCCGCTACCTCGTGAATGCGCCGCCGCATCCGCTCGAGCGCACGCATCGCATCCGGCTCGCCTGCGGCAACGGCCTGCGGGCCGATGTGTGGCAGGCGTTTCAGCAGCGCTTCGCCATTCCGAATATTCTCGAGTTCTATGCCGCGACCGAGGGCAACCTGTCGCTCTACAATGTGGACGGCAAGGTCGGCGCCATCGGGCGCGTGCCGTCGTACCTCGCGCACCGCTTTCCCGCCGCGATCGTGCGGTTCGACATCGAGCGTGGCGAGCCGGTGCGCGACGCGCAGGGCTTGTGCATCCGCTGCGGCGCGGACGAGGTCGGCGAAGCGATCGGGCGAATCGAGAGCGCCAATCCGGGCGCCCGCTTCGACGGCTATACGGACGCGGAGGCATCCGCGAAGAAGATCCTGCGCGATGTGTTCAAGGCCGGCGACGCCTGGTTTCGCACCGGCGACCTGATGCGCAAGGACGCGCAGGGTTATTTCTATTTCGTCGACCGCATCGGCGACACGTTTCGCTGGAAGGGCGAGAACGTCTCGACCACGGAAGTTGCCGCCGCGATCGCGGGCTGCCCGGGCGTGCTGGATGCCACGGTCTACGGCGTCGCGGTTCCCGGGACCGACGGGCGCGCCGGCATGGTGGCGCTGGCGGTCGCCAAGGGTTTCGATCTCGCGGCGCTTTACCGGCACCTGGAATGCCTGCCCGCCTACGCGCGCCCAGTCTTCCTGCGCATCCGCGCCGAGCTGGAGACGACCGCGACCTTCAAGCACAAGAAGGATGAGCTGGCGCGGGCCGGGTATGATCCGGCTGCGACCGAGGATGAAGTTTATATTAGCGATCCGCAGCAGAACGCATATGCGCGAGTGGACGCGGTGCTGTTTGAGCGGATTGAGGCGGGACGCATCAGATTGTGAACGCCCCGCATTTCTCAACGCTGCGAGGTCGTGGTATCATTCTAACATGAAGCGGAAATCGCCAACAAAAAACCGTCGGTCGTCCGCGCGCGGGCTCACTCTTGGACGCAGGTGGGCGGAAAAAATCAATGCGATCGAAGGCCTCCAGTTGACCCCCGCCGCCGAACGGCGGACCGCCGAGTTCGATCGGCGCAAGCTTTCGCCAGCGCAACGTCGGGAAGCCATCTTGCGAGCCTATCGCCAAGATTGACGGTCGCCATGTATGAGGCCGTACCGGATCCGTATTGCTATCCGGGCACGCACGTTCTCATCAATCGAGCCGGCTTGACCAATCAAGCGACTTTAGATGCGTTCGAAGTCGAAATGGTCACGCAACGGCTTCACGAACCGCTGCCTCTCGGACGTCTCGGCGTTCGCCATTACCGGGCCATTCACCGACATCTCTTCCAGGACGTCTACGCCTGGGCGGGGAAATTCCGGACCGTTCGCATCGCCAAACGGGGAAGCGCCTTCTGCTATCCCGAGCACATCGGCCGCGAAATGCGAAAGCTGTTCAGCGGTCTTGCGCGGCAGGAGCATTATGGTGAATTGGACGCGTCGGGCTTCGCCGCAAAAGCAGCGCACTTCCTGGCGGAACTCAACGCAATCCATCCGTTTCGCGAGGGCAATGGGCGCGCGCAGATGTCGTTTCTCGTTGTCTTGGCCGATCGAGCCAGTCACCCGCTCGACGAAACGAGGCTTGAGCCCGCCCGGGTTTTGCGTGCGATGGTGCGCAGTTTCGGGGGCGACGAGAGGCCACTTGCCGCCTTGATCGAGCGACTGATCAGCTGAAATCGCCGCGCTGAACCTACGCCGTGCTGCCCGCATCCACGGTCAGCACCGTTCCGGTGATGCTCCTGCCGCCCTCGCCGAGCAGGAACTCGACCGCATTGGCGACATCCTCGACCTCGGGCAGGCGGCGCAGCGCGCTGCGGCGCGCCACTTTCTGGCGCTCCTCGCCTTCCAGCCCCTGCGTCATCTCGGTGTCCACGAAACCGGGCGCGACTGCGTTCACGTTGACGCCGAGGCGGCCGACCTCGCGGGCAAGCGAGCGGGTGAAGCCGAGCATCGCGGCCTTGGTGGCGCCGTAGACCGCGAGCCCGCTGTAGCCCGTGAAGCCGATGATCGACGACACATTGACGATGCGGCCGCCGCCATCCGCCATCATCGAGCGCACCACGTATTTGGTGAGCACGATGGGCGATACGGTGTTGACGCGGATGAGCGCCTCGATCTTCGAATTGTGCATGGTCGCGAGCAAGCCGTCGGTGCCGAGCGCCGCGTTGTTGACGAGGCCGTAGACCGGGCCGAGCTCCTTGCGCAGGCCGCGCACCAGATCGGGAATCTTGTCGATCGCGGCGAGATCGAACGGCACGAAATGCAGCGCGCCGGTTTTGCCGCGCCTGGTCTCCTCGATCGCGGCAGTGACCTGCTCGGTCTTCTTGCGCGCGATTGCGATCACCGAGTAGCCCGCGGCGGCGAGCTTGCGGGCGATGCCGAGGCCGAGACCGCGGCTGCCGCCGGTGACGATGACGTTACGCATGGGCGTCAAGCATGCTGGCGCACGAGCTTGCCGCTCGCCGCGACGCTGAGCGCCGGCACGAAGCGGATCGCCGCCGGCACCTTGTGCCTGGCGAGCCCGTCGCGGCAGAGCTGCAGGATCTCGCCCTTGAGCGCATCGCCGCGCGCTTTCTCGCCTTCGCGCGCGTCGCGCAGCACCACGTCGGCGACGACCAGCGCGCCGGTGATCGGGCTCTTGCGCGCGCGCACGAGGGACATGCGCACGTCGGGATGGCGGTTGATCACCGCCTCGACCTCCTCGGGGTTGACCTTGAGGCCGCCGACATTGATCGCCCCGTTGCGGCGGCCGACGAAGTGGCAGCGGCCGTCGCGCAGCTCGACGAGGTCGCCGGTGTCGACGAAGCCGTCGCGGTCGGCGAGCGCGGGCGCGCCCGCGCCGAGGTAGCGCAGCGCGGTCCGCTCCGAGCGGATGCGCAGGGTGCCGTCCTCGACCTTCATCTCGACGCCGCTCGGCAGGCGCCCGAGCATGCTTTGCGGAAAGCCGGCGCGGCCGTCATTGACGTCAAAGCCGACGCCGGCCTCGGTCGACGCATAGGCGTGGCCGACTTGCGCCTGCGGATAGGTCGCGGCCAGATTGTCGAGCACCGTCTGGTCGGCGATCTCGCCGGACAGCCGCACGTAGCGCGGCGCCATGGCGCGCGCCTGCGGGCTCATCAGGACGCGGCGCCAATGCGAGGGCGTGCCGGAGATATGCGTGACGCCGTGGGCGCCGAGGCGAGCGAGATGATCGCCGATCGGCTCGCCGGCGCTCGACAGCACGAGCGACGCGCGATCGATGAGCGCGCGGAAGAAGATCTGCAGGCCGCCGTAGCGGCGGATATCGTAGAACGTCGCCCACACCACCGGGCTCTCGCGGGGGGCGTTGCGCTTGATCGCGCCGGTGAGCCCGGCGAGCGTATGCACCACCATCTTGGGCGCGCCGCTCGTGCCGGAGGTGAACATGACCCATTCGGTGTCGCGCCGCTCGGCCGGCAGCGCGGCCATCGGCACGATGGCGGGATGGCAGACGACATGCAGGCGGACGCCGAGCTCGCCGGACGCGTCGATCTGGCCGGATGTCACGACGGCATCCACGTCGGCGTCGGCGATCACGCGCGGCAGGTGCTCAGTGGCAAGATCGGGCGGGCACAGGATCATCCGGCGGGCAACGCCGTCGAGCTCGATCAGTGCCAGCGCGGCGGTGAGCTGGTCCTCGGTCGCGATCAGGACCGAACGGCCGGCGAGCTCGGGCAGCCGTCCGCCGAGGCACGTGCCGTGGGCGAGATCGGCGAGCGCGACGCTCGTCTCGCGTCCGTGCAGATGACGATCCACGCCGCCGCCGATCCAGTCGCGCAACGACTCGGCGCGCCGAGCTGCTTGGTCGAGCATGGGTCCAGCCCGCCCGCGCTCCCCACATGGTCCCCGTTTGGGGTCAGGCCGCGCGGTCATACACCTTGACGAAATCGCCGAGCGTCACCGGGAACGCCACGTCATCGGCGGCGGTGAAAGGATCGAGACCGAGCTTGTCCTCGAGCCGCGCCACCAGCACCGCGAAGCAGAGCGAGTCGAGACCGGAGTCGAGCAGAACCAGATCGTCCGACAGCGGTGCGAGCGTCTTCGCCTGCTCGTCGGCGACTTTGCGCATCTCCGACAGTATCGTTAATTTGGTGGTCATCCCGCATCACCTATTGTTGGCCGCTCGTGGGTATAGTCGAGCGACACCAGCGATCAAGCGCGCATGGGAATCATGGTCAATGCGGGGGAAGCGGTGGCGGCGGCGAGAATCCGCTGCCGGCAGATCGCCGACGGCGATCTCGACGGGCTCGCCGACCTGCTCAAGCGCGGCTTCGGGCGGCGCCGCACGCACGCCTTCTGGCGCCGCGCGCTGGCATGTTTGCGCACGCGCAACGTCCCGCCCGGCATGCCGCGTTATGGTTATCTGCTGGAAAACGACGGCGTGGCGGTCGGCGCCATCCTGCTGATCTTCGCGACGACGCCGGGCACCGATGCGCCGCGCGCGAACGTGTCGAGCTGGTACGTCGAGCCAGCCTTTCGCAGCTACGCGCCGCTGCTCGTGTCGCGGGCGCTCAAGCTCAAGCAGGTCACCTATCTCAACATCTCGCCGGCGCGCCACACCTGGCCGATCCTCGAGGCGCAGGGCTATCGGCGCTACAGCAACGGCATCGTCGTCGCGCTGCCGGCGCTGCAGCGGTCGGACGAGCGCGGCGCGCGGCTGCTCGCGGCGGACCAGCTGCCGGACGCGCCGCATGCGCCGTTCGAGCGCGATCTCATGATCGAGCATATGGGCTTCGGCTGCATCAGCCTCTGGGGCGTGACGCCGGAGCGCGCGTTGCCGTTCGTGTTTCGGCCGCGCCTGGTGAAGGGCGTCGTCCCGTGCGCGCAGCTCATCTATTGCAATGACGTCGCGGATTTCTTGCGCTTCGCGGGGCCGATCGGGCGCTTCCTCGCCGTGCGCGGACGACCCTTCATCGTCCTCGACGCGAACGGCCCGATCGCCGGGCTCGCCGGAAGATATTTTGCCGACACCATGCCCAAGTATTTCCGCGGGCCCGTCGCGCCGCGTCTGGGCGACCTCGCCTACACGGAAGCCGCGCTGTTCGGCATCTGAGCGCCGCCCGCGCTGACCCACCCAAAATCTGCAATCCAGCCGTGCAAGCCCGTTGTTGCTTAATATAAGCTCGCTTACTATTGTTCGAGCCCAAGAGGATGAGAGCATGCCGACCCGCCGAAACAATCGTGAATTGGCCTTTTCGATCAATGATGTAGCCCGCCTGCTGCGAACCTATGCGGACCAATCCGCGGCCCATTTCGGGATGACGCGGGCCAAATGGGCGGTGCTGGCACGGCTCGACCGCTTCGAGGGGCTCAAGCAGGCGGAACTCGCCGAGATGCTCGACCTGCAACCGATCAGCCTGACGCGGCTGCTCGACGGGCTTGCCGAAAGCGGCCTGATCGAGCGGCGGCCCGATCCCGACGACCGTCGCGCCAAGCGGCTCTATCTCACCCCCGGCGCGCGGCCGCTGCTCGAGCGCCTGACCGAGCTCGGCGAAGACCTGATGGAGACGGCGCTCGCCGGGCTCGACCCCAACGATGTCAACGCGCTGCTCGTGCATCTTTCCACCGTGAAGGAGAACCTGCGCCAGGCGATCCAGAAGAAGCACAACGGCAAGCAGGCCGAGCTGGAGCAGCACTATGGCTGAAACGGTCCTCAAGTTCACGCCGCAGCGCGACGGCGCCGCGGGCAAGCGCACGCGCTCGCTCATCGGATTCGTGCGCGCACGCCTGCGCATGATCCTGCTGGTCGTGCTGCCGGCGATCGTGCTGATCGGCGGCATCGCCTTCTACCTGTCGAGCGGCCGCTACATCTCGACCGACAACGCCTATGTGGGCGCCCAGAAGGTGCTGATCACGCCGGATATCTCCGGCAAGCTCGTGCACGTGCTGGTGCGCGAAGGCCAGCGCGTCAACGCCGGCGATTCGCTGTTCGAGATCGACCCGGTGCCGTACCAGCTCGCGCTGCAGGGCGCGCAGAGCAGGCTCGATACGGTGCGCTCCCAGTTCGCCAATCTCAAGAGCAGCTACGAGTCGCAGAGCAAGCTCGTGAAGTACGGCCAGCAGGGCGTCGACCTCAAGCAACGCGACGTCGACCGCAAGACCGCGCTGGCGGAAAGCCGCGCCGGCTCGCAGATCGACCTCGACACGGCCAAATCGGCGCTGCTGACCGCGCAGCTGCAGCTGCAGTTCGGCCGCCAGCAGCTGAGCAGCACGCTCAACCAGCTGCTCGACAATCCCAACCTCGCGATCGAGGATTTCCCGCCCTACCAGCAGGCAAAAGCCCTGCGCGACCAGGCGCGGCGCGACCTCGACCACACGCTCGTCAAGGCGCCGATCGCCGGCATCGCGACGCAGGTCGACAACATCCAGCTCGGCCGCTACGTCACCGCGGGCATGCCGGTGTTCAGCGTGATCGACGACGCCGCGCCGTGGGTCGACGCCAATCCGAAAGAGACCGAGATCACGTATCTGCGGCCGGGCCAGAAGGTCGACATGTATGTCGATTCGTTTCCCGACCGCGTCTTCCACGGCACCGTCGCGTCGGTCAGCCCCGGCACCGGCGCGCAGTTCGCGATCCTGCCGCCGCAGAACGCCAACGGAAACTGGGTGAAGGTGGTGCAGCGCGTGCCGGTGCGCATCGTGTTCGACCCGGGGCAGGATCTGACGCTGCTGCGCGCCGGCATGAGCGTCGTGGTCGACATCGACACCGGCCGCCAGCGCACGCTGGCGTCGCTGTTCGGCGCGAGGGAGAGCCTCGCCGAGGACGCGCACAAGTGAGCGTCGCGGCCGGCATGAGCCCGGGCGCGCGGCGCGCCATGGTGACGATCTGCGCCATGAGCGCAACGATCATGCAGGCGCTCGACACCACGATCGCCAACGTGGCGCTGCCCTACATGCAGGGCTCGCTCTCCGCCTCGCTCGACCAGATCAACTGGGTGCTCACCTCGTACATCGTCGCCTCCGCGATCATGACGGCGCCGATCGGCTGGCTGGCGGACCGCTACGGCCGCAAGCGCCTGTTCATCATCTGCGCGGCCGGCTTCACGGTCGCCTCCATGCTGTGCGGTCTCGCCCAGACGATCGAGCAGATGGTGCTGTTTCGCCTGCTGCAGGGCGCCTTCGGCGCCGCGCTGGTGCCGCTGTCGCAGGCGGTGATGCTCGACTCCTATTCGGCGCGGGACCGCGGCTCGGCCATGGCGATCTGGGGCATCGGCGTGATGCTCGGGCCGATCATGGGGCCGACGCTCGGCGCCTGGCTCACCGACAATTACAGCTGGCACTGGGTGTTCTTCATCAACCTGCCGGTCGGCATCTTCACGGTGCTCGGCCTGATGGTGTTCATGCAGGAAACGCAGAGCGCGCAGGAACGCCGCTTCGACTGGTTCGGCTTCGCGGCGCTCGCGATCGGCATCGGCTCGCTGCAGATGATGCTCGACCGCGGCGAGGAGCTCGGCTGGTTCGGCTCGTCCGAGATCGTCGGCGAGGCGATCGTGGCGGCGGCCGGGTTCTACTACTTCCTGGCGCACTCGCTGACCGCGGCGAGCCCGTTCGTGCGCATGGAGCTGTTTCGCGACCGCAATTTCGTCGCCGGCTGCGTGTTCATGGTGGTGATCGGCGTGGTGCTGTTCGGCACCATGGCGCTGGTGACGCCGTTCATGCAGAACGTAGTCGGCTATCCGATCGTCACGGCGGGCGTGCTGCTGGCGAGCCGCGGCGTCGGCACGCTGGTCGCCATGATGATGGTGGGCCGGCTGCTCAAGGTGGTCGAGGCGCGCTACCTGGTGCTGACCGGGCTGACGCTGGCGGTGCTGACGCTCAACCGCATGGTCGGCTTCACCGACCAGACCGCGGCGATGACGATCGTCCAGGCGAGCATCGTGCAGGGCTTCGGCCTCGGCCTCGTGTTCGTGCCGTTGAGCACGGTCGCGTTCATCAGCCTGCCCGGCCATCTGCGCACGGAAGGCAGCGCCATCCTCACGCTGGTGCGCAACCTCGGCAGCTCGGTCGGCATCTCGATGGTGATCGCCCAGCTTACCAACGAGACGATCCGCGCCCACGCGTATCTCGCCAATTATGTGAACCCGTTCAACGATGCGCTGCAGGCGCCGGTCGTCTCCTCCATTCTCAGCACCACCAGCACCACGGGGCGCGCCATGCTCGAGGTGCTGCTGACCCAGCAGGCCTCGATCATCGCCTATGGAAACGATTTCAAGCTGCTGATGTACCTGACGCTCGCCACGATCCCGCTGGTGTTCTTCATCGGCTCGTCGCGCATGCCGCGGCCGACGGCGAGGGGCGAGCCGGCGCACGCATTCGACTGAGCGCAGCGGCCGCGCTCCCGCTCGCGCATCCGTCGATCATGGCGTGACCGAGCTCGCGCTCGGCCGCCGCATGCCCGACGAAAATGGCGGCGGTTCACCGCACGTCAGCTGGCCTGGCGGACGGTCTCTTGGGTCTGCCAAAAGCGCAAGGTTCTCTGCGCCGTCGGCTGCGAGAGCGCGAGAAACGCGCTCCGCGCCGCATCGAGATCGTCCTTCGAGATGGTATGATGCGTGAACCGGTTCTTCAGGATGACGCTGATCGTCGGCCATTTGAGACCGGCGGCCTTGCAGGCGACGACCAGCCCGTCGGGGCGGAGATTTCGCATCAGCACCTCGATGAGATGGACCGGCGCTGACGACAGGAGCGCAAGCGCGCTGATGACCTCCTCGTAGTGATAGCGGGCCGCGAACTCGGCAATGGTCGCCTCGCTGAGCTTGCCGTTCCGGTTGATCTCGTGCACCACGCGGCTCGACCGCTGGAAATCGCGCGGCCCGGCGGCTTCCTGGTCGATTTCCTGCGCGATGCTGGCGATTGCTCCCTGGATCTTCTCCTGCGCCTCGGGGGGCGCCGACGCCAGCAGATGGGCGCGCACCGTGCTGGTCGCCCGCCGCAGCAGCTGGCGCAGCAGCTGGAGCGGGATGTCGAGCCGGCGGCCGAGCTTGACGAAAAGACCCTCGTCGGATTCGGCGTTCTCGACGAGCGTCGCATAGCCCTGCTCGGAAAAGCGCGCGCCGGCGTTGCCCGCCAGCGTATGAACGACGTCGCGGTCGCCGCGCCGCACCAGCACGTCGGTCACCATTTCGATGAGCGACGCGCGCCCCGAGATCGCGAGCAGATGCTGCTGGCTCCGGGTCTCGGCAACGCGGACGAGATCGTCGTCGCTGAGGCGGATCGAGCGGACCAGCACCGGCCCCGCGACCTCGATCTCCTCGTCATGGGCAAGCCGGCGGATCACGTCGATCGGCGCGTTGTCGACCGGGGCGAGCACCGTGCTCAGCTGGATCAGCGCCTTGGTCTCGATGCGATGAATGAGATGCATGAGCACGTCGTCGAAGACCTTGATCTGCTGCTCGTTGAGCCGGTCGGCGTCGTGCAGGAACAGGTCGGTCAGGCGTCTCAGCGTCGCAAGGCGCTTGTCGGGAGAACCGTCCCTGAGCGCATTCTCGAGCTCGCCGATGAGCGCTACGCTTTGATTCAACATGTCCAGAATTTCCGGATCCGACGCCGTTTGTTTTTTCGACGGCGAATCCAGCATGGGCCCGGATACCAACATGTTAATGGGCGCCTGCGTGGTTTTTCGTAGGGCGCGGCGCGAGCGCCATGCCGCAACGGCAAGCGACGCGGCCCGCGAGGTGCCGCAGCGGCAGCCGGGTATCGCGATGATGAGGCTTCAGCCGACCGGCAACGTCACGCGTATCAGCCCGTGTGTCGCGCGGCCTCGCGCGTCTGCCAGAAGCGCAACGTTCTCTGCGCGGTCGGCTGCGAGAGCGCGAGAAACGCGCTCCGCGCTGCATCGAGGTCGTCCTTCGAGACGGAATGATGCGCGAAGCGGTTCTTCAGAATGATGCTGACCGTCGGCCACTTGAGGCCGGCGGCCTTGCAGGCGACGACAAGCCCGTCGGCGCGGAGGTTGCGCATCAAATCTTCGATGACGTGGATCGGCGCCGACGCGAGCAGGGCGAGCGCGCTGACCACCTCCTCGTAGCGGTAGTGCGTCGCAAACTCGGCGACCGTCGCCTCGGTGAGCTTGCCGTTCCGGTTGATCTCCTGCACCACATGGTTCGCGCGTTCGAAGTCATGCTGACCGGCGGCCTCGCGGTCGATCTCGTCGGCAATGCTGGCGAGCGCGCCGTGGATCTTGTCGAGCGCCTCGGGGGGCGCCGACGCCAGCAGGTGCGCGCGGACGGCGCGGGTCGCCCGCGACAAGAGCTGGCGCAGCAGCTGCAACGGGATGTCGAGCCGCCGGCCGAGCTTCATGAAGAGATCCTCATCGGCTTCGGCGTTCTTGACCAGCGTCGCGTAGCCCCGCTCGGAGAAGCGGGCGCCGGAATTGCCTGCCAGCATATGGGCGACCTCGCGGTCGCCGCGCTGAACCAGCACATCGGTCACCGCCTCGCGGAGCGACGCGCGTCCCGAGATTGCCAGCAGATGCTGCTGGCTTCTGGTCTCGGCAATGCGGATGAGGTCGTCGTCGCTGAGCCGGTTCGAGCGGACCAGCACCGGCCCGGCGATCTCGATCTCTTCGTCGTGGGCAAGACGGCGGATCGTTTCGATCGGCGCGTTGTCGACCGGGGCGAGAACCGTGCTCAGCTGGATCAGCGCCTTAGTCTCGATGCGATCGATGAGATGCATGAGGACGTCATCGAAGACCTTGATCTGCTGCTCGTTGAGCCGATCGGCGTCGTTGAGGAAGAGGTCGGTGACGCGCCTCAGCGTGTCGAGACGCTTGGCGGACGAGCCATCCTTGAGCGCGCTCTCGAGCTCGCCGATGATCGCTACGGTGGGAGTGAGCATGGCGAGAACCATTCCGCATCCGGCGAGACCAATTAGAGCACAGATGCAAATACTGACATGTTAACGCGGAGCGCGAAATTTGCGCGCATCACGCCGCAGCAAGCGACGCGAAGGACCTGCCGCAACGTCAATCGACGGCATTGCGCGATACGCGGCAGCGACCGATCAAGGCGGGCGCATGGGCTCAGTCCGGCTTGCGCGCTCTATTGCTGCAGAACGGCATTACCGCACGCTGTGGTCGTGGTCGGATGACACGATCCCGCCGAAATTGCGAAGCGACCGCAGAACGTCCTCAGATTGCGGAGCTGCTTGCGAAGCCGCCGCGGCCAGCGCTCACAGCGCCAGCGCGTCGCGTGCAGATGCCGGCCACGTGCGCAGATCGAGGCCGTGCGCGGCGAACAGCGCCAGCGTGAGCCGGTCGATGCCGAAGGCGACGCATCCCGTATGGGCAAGCGCGCCGGCTTCGCTCTGCGGATCGGCGGATTTGACGTCGGAGGTCTTGATGTCCCGCGTCTTGATATCCCAAGTCTTGATGTCCCACGTCTTGCCGAAATGGTCGCGGTGATAGTTGAAGCTCATGCAGGCGGTCGGCTGCTGGGCGGAGCGCACCGGGATCAACAGCTCGAACTTGAGCGACTGCTCGACCTGGTTGATCGCCATCAGCTTGCCGGCGCGGCCGAAGAACGGGTCGCTGGCGGTCTCGGTCTTGTAGCTGAGGCCCAGGAGGTCGGCGATCTCGGGCGCCCGCGTCATCCAATCGGCACGGAACGCCACCACCTGGTCGGGCGTGCCGATGCGCACGAACTCGCGCATGCGGAACGTCTGGAAGCGATCGATCTGCGCCGACGGCTCGTGGCGGAAGCAGTCGCTCGCGACGTCGAACAGCAGGCCCGCTTGCGGCACCCGGCCGCGCTTGGCGACCAGCGGATAGAGCGGGTAGCAGGCGGCCGGCGTGAGCACGAGATCGGTCGCGTCGAGCGCGCCGACCCATCCGCCCTTCGCCTTGTCGCCCTCGACGGCGCCGCGGATGTCGCTCTCGCTGCCGTGCAGGCAGCACACCGCGCCGAGCAGGTTGGGAAAGCTGCCGAGGTAGCCGGATTTCTGGATGTGCGCGCGGCTCATCACCGGCGGGAACCGCAGGACCTCGGTCTCCGGGGCGCGATGACGCGAAATCAGCACATTGAGCCCGTCGACGACCCGTTCGAACACGGCCGTGCGGGCAAAGACGCCGTCGACGCCGCTCGCGTGCAAGAGCGCGTCGGTCGTCAGCCTGAGCGGATCGCGCACCATGTAGTTCATGACTGGAGCCTCCTTGTTGGTCCGCGCTCGCCTCCGCCGCGCATCCATCGGCGAGCCGCGGCAGTAAAGATCGCTATTGCTTGCGCATGATCTTTTCCGAAAACCGGTGTCCACTTTGCGGGATCATGCGCTAATTAGTCCGTCAGCAGCGCCGGCACCTCGACGAGCAGCGCCGCGCTCGCGACGTTGCCGAGAATGCGGTCGTTGTTGATCATCACCGAGGACGACAGCGCATCGCGCAGGTAGCGCGCGACGCTGAAATCGCCGTCGTTGCGATAGCCCGCGAGCCCGCAGGCCTGCAGGCAGCCGGTCACGATCGCGATCGACATGTCCGACGCGTTCACCTTCAACAGATTGAGCGTGGTCTGGAAGTCGAGCCCTTCCGGATCGCCGCCGTCGGCCAGGATCGCCTCGTAGCGCTGCAGCGCCGAGGTGATGGTCGCCAGCAGCACCCGCAGGCTCGCGCTCGCGCGGGTGAAATGGGCGGCGCCGGGCGGCAGCTGGCCGGTATTGTGGCGCGCGGCCTTGCGCACGAATTGGCGGGCGCGCTCGACCGCGCTCGCCGCGATCCCGGTCCACACCGCGCTCCACGTGAGATGGGCGACCGGCATCACGGTGTGGGCATGAATCTTCTGGTACGGCTCGGGCAGGATCTGCCCGACCTCGCCCTCGGCATCGAGCTTGAACCCGGCGCTGCAGGTGCCGCGCATGCCGAGCGTGTCCCAGCCAGAGAGGCGATCGAGGCTGTAGTGCTCCTTGAGCAGCGCGACCATGACCTGATCGGTTGCCGGCGCGTCGGGCGAGCGGCGCGCCGTGGTGACGATGCCGTCGGCCTGCGCGCCGTAGGACATGACGGTCGCGGCCTTGGCGAGCGTGAAGCGGGTGCCGTCCTCGACCACGGCGCAGTCGCTCTTGCGCAGGTCGCCGCCGCCCTGCCCCTCGGTGGTCGAGGACGCGAGCAGAAGCTGACGGTCGCACAGCCGGCGCAACAGCTCCGCATGCCAGGCGCTGTTGCGGGCGTGGCGGACGAGGCACGCCACCATGATCTGGTGCATGGCGTAGATCATCGCGGTCGACGCGCAGGCGCGGCCGAGCACGTAGCAGACATCGACCACCTCCGAGAGGCCGGCGCCCTCGCCGCCGAACTCGACCGGAACCAGGATGCCGAGCAGGCGTTGCGCGCGCACGGCGGCAAATGCCTCGGATGGAAAGCGCGCCGCGGCGTCGACCGCCGCGGCATTCGCGGCGGCAATGGTCGCAACCGCCTGGGCGCGCCGCTTGAGATCCTTGGTCAGCGGATAGACGTGGCTCGTCGTGCCGGGCGCCGCCTTGCCGCGGCGCGGCGCGTGCCGAATGTCGTCCTGCGTTTCAACGAGTGTCATGAATGGCCTCCTCGCATCGCATCAGGCGCAAGTTGTCGAACCGGAGCGCGTAATCCGCAAGAAATTTTCGCTTATTAATGGAAAACACGACGCGCTTTCTGGCGCGATGGTTACCCGCAGGAAATGCCCGTCATTACGGGACAAGTCGCGAGTCGCGAAGCATGTTTGTTAATGCTGAATCGATCCCGCGGATGCGATCCGCGAGGGCGGCTGCTATGACCTCGTCGAGGCCAAACCTGCGTGGCCACGATCGGGCCACGGCGATGAAATGCGGACAGGCAAATGTCGATCGTGGAACTCTCAGCCCGTGAGCGCGTGACCGCGGTGGTCAGCCGGCTGCTCGCCGAGCGCGGCATCGCGCGGCCGTTCGCGGCGCAGGACGACCTACGCGACGTCGGGCTCACCTCGCTCGACATGGTAAACTTAGTGTTAGCGGTCGAGGCGGAACTTGCGATCGGCATTCCGGAGGCCGAGATCACGCCGGCCAATTTCCGTTCGGTCGCGACGATCGAGGCGATGGTCGAGGGGCTGCGGCACCGCTCAGCGGCGTAAGACACCCGGATCGTTGGCGGCGATCTCGTTGACCAGCTTCTTGATGATTGCCTCCGCAAAGGTCTCGTAGCTCGTCGCCGGCACCATGAAGGCGCCCGGCCCGCCGATTACGAAGTCGCGGTAGTAACCATCGAGATCGGGCTCGACCGTGAGGATCGGCAGCCCGTTGATGGCGACGCCCGCGCGCACCGCCTCGTCGCGCGCGAGCGTCACGGGGCGCCCGGAATTGTTCGAGCCGTCGCCCGACACGTCGATCACCCGCCGCGCCGGCTCGTAAGGCGCCTGCGCCAGCAACAATCGCGCATAGTCGATGGCGCCGCTGATCGAGGTGCCGCCGCCGAACAGCTGGCGCGGAGAGGCTTCGATCGCGGCCGCGACCGCATTCGCCGACGCCTCGTCCTTGATCAGCATCCACGGCACCACCTGGATGTGCAGACGCGGACCCGTCCACTGGAACATGGTGACGGCGATCGATTGCGTCGCGCCCGAGCGGATCGCGTTGAGCACACGGGGATCGCGGAAGGCGGCGGCGTAACCCTGCTTCTGCAGCTCGAAGCGCTGCTGGCTGACGCTGCCCGAGGCGTCGACCGCGAGCACCAGCACGAGATCGACCGGCGGCGCGGCGCGTGCCGTCATCGGCAGGGCGGCACCAATCAGCGCAGCCGTCACGCCGCACAGCAGTCGGCGCCGCGGCACGAACAGTGGCGCTCTCAATGTCGCCATCGCGGTCGCCCGCACCCTCCATGTGGGCGGTCAGCGGAGCAACCGGTCGTCCGACAACCGGTGACGCGCCGCCAACACCGCCAAGTCCGAGCGCAACGATAGGCGCCGCATGCGCGCGCCGCCAGTGAATTTTCGCTCCTTCGGCGCGCCGCGCGGGCGCGAATGGGCGGCGTGCGTTCCGAGCATCGCCGACAAGGCGTGGTGCAGGGTCGGATGGCGGAACTTGAAGCCGGACCTCTCCGCCTTATCGGGCAGCACGCGCTGGCCGCCGATCATGAGCTCGTCGGCGAGATCGCCGGCGAGACTGCGCAGCAGCGTCGCCGGGATCGGCAGCCAGGCCGGGCGGCGCAAGGCGCGCGCAAGCTCCTTGGTGAAGTCGCGGTTGTTCACCGGCAGCGGCGCAGTCGCATTGAGCGGTCCGGTCAGCGAGGGCGTCGCGATGACATGGGCGATCAGGCGCACGAGATCGTCGCGCTCGATCCACGACATCCACTGGCGGCCGTGGCCGATGCGGCCGCCAAGCCCGAATTCGAACGGCGTCAGCAGCCGGGCGAGCAGGCCGCCGTCGGTGCCGAGCACCAGACCGATGCGCAGCCGCACGGTACGCACGCCATGCCGCTCGGCCGCCACGGCGGCGCGCTCCCAGGCCGCGCACAGCCGGTGCGTGAAGCAGGACTTGCCGCCGTCGAACTCGGTCAGCGACTCGTCCTGCCACAGGCCGTACCAGCCGACCGCGGAGCCGCTCACCAAGACGGCCGGCTTGCGGTCGAGTCGCGCGATCAGCCGCACCACGTTGCGGGTCATGCGCAGGCGCGAGGCGAAGATGCGGCGCCGGCGCGCCGACGTCCACACGCCGCCGGCAATCGGCTCGCCCGCGAGGTTGACGATCGCGTCGATCGCCGTGTCGCGCGGGATCTGGTCGAGCTGGGTGATGAGCCAGAACGGCGGCGGCAAGCGCGCGGCCTTGTGCGGATCGCGCACCAGCACGATCGCGCGATGTCCCGCCGCCGTGAGCGCTTCGACCAGACGGCTGCCGATGAACCCGGTGGCGCCGGTGACGAGCACCGTCTGGCGTTCGGGCAGCCCCGTCAGCAGATCGCTTGCCTTGGCGGGCACGAGCCGCCGCAAGCGCGCGGCAGCCGCAAAGTCGCGCAGGCCGAAGAACGCCATGCCGAGGGCCGCGACCGACGTCAGCACGCTCCAGGCGCCATAGGACACCGGCACGAGCGCGGTCGCCGCCATCGCCCAACCGCCGAGGACCGGGACGAGCAGCATCAGGATGGCGCCATAGTTCACCGCGAGCAGCGTGTGATTGACCCGCTCGCTCGCCGGCAGCTTGCGGCTCACATCCTCCTCGACGAAATCCATCAGGGTGACGACGACTTCGGCGACCAGCACGGCGATCGCCAGGATCGCCCAGGCGCCGTGCGGCGCGAGCCACGCGAGCGTGAGAAACAGCATGGCGTAGGAAAGCGTGCGGATGCCGTGCAGCCGCAGCTCGCGCCGCTGCGACGGGCGCCAGGCGAGGTGCTCGGTCATCTCGTGATGATAGAGCGTGTCGAACGCACCCATGAGGATTTGCACCGCGATGAGGAGCCAGAGGGTGAGCGACGTCATGTGCCTGCCTCGCGAAAGACCGCGGTCTGGCGGATCAGTGCGCCGAAGCGCGAATGATGGAGATCGAGCGTGAAGCTGAACCAGCCGTCGGCGAGGGCGGCGTGGGTGACGGCGAGCGCGCCGGGCGAAAGCCATGCCGGCAGCGCAAAGGGCCGGCCGAACGCGTGGACGAAATAGCCGGCGCTGCGGAAGACCAGCTTGGCGTCGACCACATGCGAGGTGAGCGCCATGCCGACGCTGCAGCCGACGTGCTCCTCGAGGCCGGTGCGGCCGGCGAAGCGCTTGGCCGAATGGATGATGTGGGGAAAGCCGCTGCGCCGCGCATAGATGCGCGTCCACACCTGGCCGCCGCCGGCCATGTCCTCAGTCACGGCGACAACCGCCGCGACGTCATGATCGCGCGCGATCGGCAGCGGTCCGCCGATCGGGCGCACCGCCTGCGCCAACGCCCAGCCGAGGCGGCTGATGCGCGTCTCGATCACGCGCCCGGCGTAGACGATGGTGCCGCCATCGGCGAGGCGCCGGGAGAAGCGACGGCGGATCGCCGGCGGCAGCGCCTCCCAGTCGCGATCCGCCAGCAGGGCGCGAAAGCGCAGATCGCCGAGCGAATCTTCTGACGTGTCGTCGCCGCGGGGCGACCCTGGCTCTCGCCAGCCTTCGGACGCGATGCTTGCCGGCGTCATCGTCCACCTCTTCAGCCTTGGCGCTTGGCGCCCGGCGCCGCGCTATTTCTTCCGTGTCCCCGGCAGGAAGCCGACGATCCGCGTGCCGAGCCGGATCAGCGCCGCGAGCTTCTCCTTGGGAACGGTCAACATCTGGCCGTACCAGCGATCGAGCGTCTCGACGAAATCGAGCAGCGCCTTGAGCCGCGCCGTCGCCACCGGATGCACGGTCGTATCTTCCTGCGCCTCGACCACGCAGGCGCGCAGCGCCGCGATCGCGGGATCGAGCTCGCGTTCCTTGCGCCCGGCCGAGATGCGCCGGAACATTTCCCAGATGTCGGCCTCGGCCTCGAAATGCTCCCGCCGGTCGCCCATCACCGGCACCCGGCGGATCAGGCCCCAGGCGAGCAGCTCCTTGATCGAGGTCGATACGTTGGAGCGCGCGAGCCCGAGCAGATCGGCGATCTCCTCGGCGGTGCGCGGCCGATCGGACACGTAGAGCAGCGCGTGAATCTGGCTGACCGAGCGATTGACGCCCCAGCGCCCGCCGAGATCGCCCCAATGCAGGACGAAGCGCTCGACCGCGACCGGGAGCCTTTTCGGCATTTCGACTATTTCTGTCATAACAGAAATATCGGAAATTGCCGAACGACTGTCAAGGCCTGCGGCGGCGATGACGGCTGGCCAAACCTTGACGGCTGACCGCGCCCTTCACTCCGCGGCGATCTGCTCGGCGGGCGGCGGCGGCTTCGCCCGCACCACCCGGCGCATCATCCACTGGCTGGCGCGCTCGAGATAGAGGTAGATCACCGGCGTCGTGTAGAGGGTGAGCGCCTGCGACACCAGGAGGCCGCCGACGATCGCGATGCCCATCGGGCGGCGCAGCTCGGAGCCGGCGCCGAAGCCGATCGCCAGCGGCAGGCCGCCGAACAGCGCCGCCATCGTCGTCATCATGATGGGGCGGAAACGCAAGAGGCATGCCGCGTGAATCGCCTCGAGCGGGCTCTTGCCCTCGTTGCGCTCCGCCTCGAGCGCGAAATCGATCATCATGATGGCGTTCTTCTTCACGATGCCGATCAGCAGGATGATGCCGACGATGGCGATGACGGTGAGATCGAAGCGAAAGAGCATCAGCATCACGAGCGCGCCGACGCCGGCCGACGGCAGCGCGGACAGGATCGTGATCGGATGGATATAGCTCTCATACAGGAGGCCGAGCACGATGTAGACGACGAGGATCGCCGCCACGACCAGGAGCGGCATGGAGCTGAGCGAGCGCTGGAACTCCTGCGCGGTTCCCTGGAAGGTGCCCTGCAGGGTGATCGGCGTGTGCAGGTCCGACTCGATGCGGTTGATGCGCTCCACCGCCTGGCCGAGCGAATAGCCGGGCGCGACGTTGAACGACAGCGTGACCGAGGGAAACTGGCCCTGGTGGTTGACGGTGAGCGGCTCGACCTTGGTGCTCAGATGCGCGATGGCGCTGAGCGGCACGCGTTGCCCGGTCGGGGTGGCGAGATAGATGCGCGAGAGCGCATTGCGATCCTGCTGGAACTGCGGCTGCACCTCAAGGATGACCTTGTACTGCTGGCTCGACGTGTAGATCGTCGCCACCTGGCGCTGGCCGAAGGCGTCGTAGAGCGTCTGGTCGATCAGCGACAGCGAGAGCCCGAGCCGATAGGCGGCGTCGCGGTCGATCGTGATCGCGACGTGCGGCGAGGCGATCTGCTGGTCGGAAGCGACGTCCTGCAGCTCGGGCGCCTTCTCCATCTGCGCCTGCAGGATCGGCGCCCAGTGATTGAGCTCCTCGGTGTCCGTATCGGTGATCGTATACTGGTATTCGGTCTGGGTGAGGCGGCCGCCGACGGTCACGTCCTGCCCGGCCTGCATGAAGAACTTCGCGCCCATCACCTGCGCGACCTTCGGGCGCAGCCGCTGGATGATCTGCTGCGCCGACGCGCTGCGCTCGCTCAGCGGCTTGAGCTGGATGAACAGGCGCGCCGTGTTCTCGGACGAGTTGCCGCCGGTCGCACCGGCGAAGCCGACCACGCCGGACACGTCCGGATCGGCCGCGATGACGTCGGCGAATTGATTCTCGATCTTGGTGATCGCCGCAAACGAGGTGTCCTGGCGTGCGACCGCGTTGCCGAAGATGAACCCGGTGTCCTGCTCGGGAAAGAAGCCTTTGGGGATCTCGACATAAAGGATGCCGGTGACGACGATCAGCCCGAGCGTGAGTGCGAGCATCAGCGGCTGGTGGCGGAAGACCCACTTGAGGCCGCGGTCGTAGCCGCGGATCAGCCGGTCGAACGTGCTCTCCGACAGGCGGCTGATGAAATTCGACCCGTGATAGCTCTCGCGGGTGAGGAAGCGCGAGCACATCACCGGCGTCAACGTGAGCGAGACGAAGCCGGACACCAGCACGGCGGTCGTCACCGTCATGGCGAACTCGCGAAACAGCCGGCCGATGATGCCGCCCATGAAGAGCAGCGGAATGAACACGGCGACGAGCGAGACGGTGATCGAAACGATGGTGAAGCCGATCTGCCCGGCGCCCTTGATGGCGGCGTCGAACGGCCGCACCCCCTCCTCCAGATAGCGGACGATGTTCTCGATCATCACGATCGCGTCGTCGACCACGAAGCCGACCGCGATGGCGAGGCCCATGAGCGACAGGTTGTCGAGGCTGTAGCCCAGCGCGTACATCACGCCGAAAGTGCCGACCAGCGAGAGCGGCACGACGATGCTCGGAATGATGGTCGCCCACGCGTTGTGCAGAAAGAGGAAGATCACCAGCACGACGAGGCCGACGGTCAGCAGCAGCGTGAGCTCGACGTCGCGCACCGACTCGCGGATGTTCAACGAGCGGTCGGAGACGAGGTCGACGTGGACCGAGGGCGGCATCGATGCCAGCAATTTCGGCATCGTCGCCTTGATCTGATCGACCACCGCGAGCGTGTTGGCGCCGGCCTGGCGCTTGACCAAGAGCAGCTCGATCTGCTTGCGGCCGTACCAGGCGCCCGTCAGCGGCAGCTTGGAGGAGTCGATCGCAGTGCCGACGTCCTTGACGCGGACGGGCGCGCCGTTGCGGTAGGCGACGATGATGTTGTCGAACGCGCGGGCGTTGAACAACTGGTCGTTGGTGTCGAGGGTGAAGACCTGGCGCGGCCCTTCCAGGTTCCCCTTCGGCTCGTCGAGGCTCGCGGCGGCGAGCGCATTGTGCACGTCTTCCAGGCCGATGCCGCGCGCCGCAAGCGCCAGCGGATTGACCTGGACGTGCACCGCGTATTGCTGCTGGCCCGCGATGTCGACCTCGGAGACACCGGCGATGGTCGAGAGCTTTTGCGCCAGGATGTTGTAGGTGTAGTCGTCGACGCGGTAGATCGGCAGCGCGTCGGACGAGGCGGCATAGATCAGGATCGCGCGCTCGGCCGGGTTGGTCTTCTTGTAGGTCGGCGGCGTCGGCAGGTCTTTCGGCAACAGGCCGCTCGCCGCGTTGATCGCGGTCTGCACGTCGCCGGCGGCGCCGTCGATGTTGCGGTTGAGGTCGAACTGCAGCGTGATGGTGGTGATGCCGAGACCGCTGGTCGAGGTCATCTGCGCGAGGCCGGGGATCTGCGAGAACTGCTGCTCGAGCGGTGTCGCGACCGCCGACGCCATGGTGTCGGGGCTTGCGCCCGGCAGCTGCGAGGTGACCACGATCGTCGGGAAGTCTACCGTCGGCAGCGCGGAGACCGGCAGCAGCTCGTAGCTCGCGATGCCGAAGACGAGAATGCCCGCCATCAGCAGCGACGTGCCGATCGGACGGCGGATGAAGGTCTCGGAAATGTTCATTGCGCGGCTTGCCCGCCGGGCTGCGCCTGCGCGGGCGCACCGACCTTGACCTTGGCGCCGTCGGTCAATCGGTACTGGCCCTCGATCACGATATGCTCGCCCGACTGCAGGCCGCGGCTGATCACGGCCAGCCCTTCCTGGTTCGCGGCGACTTCGACAGCATGGCGCTGCACCGTGTCGTTATTGCCGATCACGTAGACGTAGGAGCCGTTCGGCCCCTCCATGACCGCCACTTCCGGCACCGTCACGGCGTTTTCGCGCGTCGCGAGGACGATGCGTGCGTTGACGAACTGGCCCGGCCACAACGGCTCGCCCGCATTGTCGAACTGCGCCTTGAGGTGAATGGTTCCGGTCGCCGCATCGACCTGATTGTCGATCAACGTCAGCTCTCCCTGCGCGAGCTGCGTCTTGTCGTCCATCGCATAGGCGATCACTTTCAGGTGCTGCTGCGCCTGGCTCTTGCGGATGGCATCGAGGCGCTCGGCCGGAACCGTGAAGCTCACGAAGATCGGGCGCATCTGCGTGACGGTGACGAGATTGGTGTTCTGCGCCGCCTGCACCAGGTTGCCGATGTCGACCAGGCGCTGGCCGGTGCGACCCTCGATCGGCGATTTGACCAGCGAATATTCGCGATTGAGCTGCGCCGTATCGATCTGCGCCTGGTCGGCCTTGATCGCCGCCTGCAGCTGGCCGACCGTCGCCTTCTGCTGATCGTAACCCTGGCGCGTCTGGAACCCGGGCGTGAGCAGCTTGGCGGCGCGGTCGAGGTCGAGCTGGGCGGACTGAAGCTGCGCCTCGTCCTTCTCCTTCGTCGCCTCCGCTTGCTGAATGGCGTTATCGAACGGGCGGGGATCGATCTGGAACAGCGACTCGCCGGCCTTCACCTCCTGGCCTTCGCGGAAGAAGACCTTGGTGATCTGCCCGTCGACGCGCGACTTCACGGCCACGGTGTTGAAGGCCTGCACGGTGCCGAGGCCCTCGACATAGACCGGCATGTTGCGGGTGGCTGCGGTTCCGGCGGTGACGGGAATCGCCGGCGGCGGCTTGTCGCTGGCGTCGGCCTTCGCGCCGAATCCCGGCGTGCCGAAGCGCCACACCAGGAGTCCGCCGACAATCAAGAGAACGGGGACGAAGATCGCTCGCTTCCAGCGCATGACGGACCTGCCGCAGCTGACGGATCGCGCACTGGATAGTTCCGCGCACGCGCCCTTGACGCTCGTACGCCCCACCGAGATATAAGTTCCCGCTCGCATTCAACGCAAGCACGTTGGTGGCGAGCGGGTGGCGACGACTATCGCGCTGATCCCCGAGCCCTTGCCGGGCCACGCGTGGCGAGCGGGAAATCGCATGGCGATCCTCAGGCTGCTGACCGCCCTAACATTTTGCATGCTAATCGCCGGTTGCGAGCAAGGGCCGCCCGGACCGCAGGGACCGGCCGGATCGCAGGGCCCGCCCGGCGCCAAGGGCGATCCCGGCCCCACCGGACCGCCCGGTCCACCCGGACCGCAGGGGCCGGCCGGTCCGGCCGGGCCGGCCGCGGCGATCCGCATCCTGCACAGGGACTGCATCGCCTCGACGTGCGTCGCCGAATGCGCGCCCAACGAGGTGCTGGTGACGGCTTATTGCGGGGCAAACCGCAGCCCGGCGACCTTCCTCACCGAGCGCTCGGCGTCGTGCGGCGTCATCCCCAATCCCGCGAGCAGTCCCCTGGTCGCGGTCTGCGCCTCATCGGCAGCGCAATAGATCCGGCGCTCGATCAGCGCCGCAGCTGGAACGCCACCAGCGCGGCCAGCATGATCGCGGCGCCCACCCCCTGGACCGGCGTGATCACCTCGCCGAGCAGCAGCGCGCTGCCGAGGACCGTGATCAGCGGCTCGAGATTCATCACCAGCGCGGTGCGGAAGGGCCCGACCCGATTCGTCGAGATGAACGTCGCGAGGATCGCGACGATGGTCACGACGCTGATGGCGGCGAGCGCCGCCCAGCCGACCCCGGTGTGCGGCGGATGCCACGTGCGTGTCGCAGCTGAGATCACGACGAAAACGACGGTCGACGAGAGCAGCGAATACCAGCTGATCAACCGCGCATCGGATTTGGCGAGCAGCGCGCGGGAGACCAGCAGCATCGCGGCCCGGCTGATCGCGCCCGCGAACGAGAACGCGACGCCGATGAAGGCGAGCTCGCCCGGATGGGCGCCGATCATCAGGCCGAGGCCGAGGAAGGCGACAATCGCCGCCGCCACGCCGCGCCAGCCGAGGCGCTCCAGCCCGGTGACGCCGGCGACCAGCCCGGTGATCAGCGGATAGACGAAATAGGCGAGGATGGCGGTCGGCACGTCCATCCGGTTGATGGCCTCGAAGATGCAATACACGGTCACGGCGAAGAGAAGGCCGAGGCCCAGCGCGATTCGACGTTCGCGCGGCGTGAACGGCACCGGCCGCGCGCCGACGCGCAGCCAGGCCGCGAACAGGGCGAGCCCGACGACGCTGCGGAACGACAGCAACGTCAGCACGTCGCCGCCCGAGATGAACACGATCTTGCCGAGCACATCGGCACAGGCGAAGGCCGCCGCGGCGACGATGCCGGGCGTGAGACTGGCGGTGGCGGCCGGCGCCGCCGGGCGCGACGTGGTGGACAAGCTGCGAACGTGGTTAACGGTGAATGAGCGTGCCGGCGCCGAGGTCGGTGAGCAGCTCGAGCAGGACCGCGTGCTCGACCTTGCCGTCGAGGATGACGACGCCCTTGACGCCGGCCTCGAGCGCGTAGATGCAGGTCTCGACCTTCGGAATCATGCCGCCCGAGATGGTGCCGTCGGCGATCAGGCGGCGCGCGTCGTCGATCGACAGCTCCTTGATGAGATTCTTCGACTTGTCGAGCACGCCCGGCACGTCGGTGAGCAGCAGCAGGCGCTTCGCCTTGAGCGCGCCGGCGATTGCACCGGCAAAAGTGTCGGCATTGACGTTGTAGGTGCCGCCTTCCGCCGAGGTCGCGACCGGCGCGAGCACCGGGATCAGCTCGCGGCCGAGGATCTGGTTGAGCACGGTCACGTCGACCTTGCTCGGCTCGCCGACGAAGCCGAGGTCGATCACCTTCTCGATCTGCGAGGTCTCGTCGACCACGGTGCGGTTGACCTTGCTGGCCACCACCATGTTGCCGTCCTTGCCGCACAGCCCGACCGCCTTGCCGCCCGCCTCGTTGATGTAGCCGACGATCTGCTTGTTGATCGAGCCGGCGAGCACCATCTCGACGATCTCGATCGTCGCCGCATCGGTGACGCGCAGGCCGGCGGCGAATTCCGACTTGATGCCAAGCCGCTTGAGCATCTCGCCGATCTGCGGACCGCCGCCGTGCACGACGACGGGGTTCACGGCCGTCTGCTCCAGGAGGACGATGTCGCGGGCGAAGCTGCGCGCCCTCGCCTCCTCGCCCATGGCATGGCCGCCGTATTTCACCACGACGATCTCCTCGTCGTACTGCTGCATGTGCGGCAGCGCTTCCGACAGGACGCGGGCAATCTCGTACGGGCTAACGGCCATGGAACGGTCCCCGGTGCAGGCGCGCTTTTCTAGCCGCAGCGGCGGCGACGCGAAAGGGTCAGCCGCGCACGAGCGCGATGACGGCAGCAGCCGTGACCGTGAGCCAGCTCGCGATCAGGATGATCCCGCCGCTCGGCGCGGCCATGGGAAAGAGGCGATGGCCCGCGAGCGCGCGCAATGCGATGTCGCCGGAAAACAGGGCGGCGCCGCCGACAAGGCCGATCGCGCCGGCGAGCGCGAGCGGTCGAAACAGCAATCCCTGGTGGAGCGCGCTCGCGAGCGCGACGACGGCTGCGGCATGGAACAGCAGCACCTGGCCGGCGCTGTCGAGGCCGGCGCCCGGCGCCGCATGCGCGCCGGCGGCCAGCAGGATCACGCCGGCCGCGCCCATCACGCCGGCGAGCGCGATCAGCACCATCGGGGTCAGAATCGCAGTCATGGCTCGCCCTCCCATCAGGTCTTTTCCGCCAGCAGCCGGGCGACCGCGGCGCGCAACTCGCCAATGCCGGCGCCGCTGCGCGTCGACGTCGCCAGCACGTCCGGATAGGCGGCGGGCCGCTTGCGCACCGCGGCGCCGACACCGGCGATGGTCGCGGCAAGCGCGGTCGCCTTCACTTCATCGCTCTTGGTCAGCACGATCTCGTAGCTCACCGCCGCCTCGTCGAGCAGGTCGAGCACCTCGGTGTCGGCGGGCTTGAGTCCATGCCGCGCATCGATCAGCACATAGACGCGCGCGAGATTGCGGCGGCCGCGCAAGTAGGCGCGGATCAGCCCCGTCCAGGCCGCGACCTTCGCCTTGGGCGCCGCCGCGTAGCCGTAGCCCGGCATGTCGACCAGGGTGAGCGGGCCGCCGGCGGCGAAGAAGATCAGCTCCTGGGTGCGGCCGGGCGTGTGCGAGGTGCGCGCCAGCGCGTGGCGGCCGGTGAGCGCGTTGATCAGGCTCGACTTGCCGACGTTCGAGCGCCCCGCAAAGGCGATTTCGACGCCGGCCGCGGCCGGCAGCGCCGCGACCGAAGCTGCCGCCGTGAGGAAACGCCATTCCGCCGCGAACAGCCTGCGTCCGGTTTCGCTCTCCTCGGCCGTAAACGCCTCAGCGGACATGCTGCCCCTTGCGGCCAGGCCGGCGAGTGATCGGTAGCTAGGCCCGCAGGATCAGAGCCGCGGCGACCAGAAGAGTGGGAACGAGCAGGCCGATCAACAAGACCAACGATGACGGCCTTCGCTTGGGTAATAGCGCCTTGATGTTGTCCCACAGCTCGATCTTGGCGCCGTGCTTCTTCATGATGATCGATTGCTGCGTGACCGACAGCGTGTTGTTCCACGCCCAGTAGATCACGAGACCGGCCGAGAACTTCGCCAGCATGAAGGTGAAGATGACCGGCATCCAGGCGAACATCATCCTCTGCGTCGGATCGGGCGGCGGCGGGTTGACCTTCATCTGCGCCCACATGGTCACGCCCATGATGAGCGGCCAGATGCCGAGATGCATGAACGCGCCGAAGATCGGCACGATCGACGGATCCCACGGGATCAGGCCGAACAGCGTGAAGATGTTGGTCGGGTCGGGCGCGGAGAGATCGTGAATCCAGCCGAAGAACGGCGCGTGCCGCATCTCGATGGTGATGAACAGCACCTTGTAGAGCGAGAAGAACACCGGGACCTGGATCAGGATCGGCAAGCAGCCGGCGACCGGATTGATCTTCTCGCGCTTGTAGATCTCCATCATCTCCTGCTGCTGCTTCGTGCGGTCGTCCGGATAGCGCTCCTTCAGCGCCTGGATCTGCGGCTGCGCCGACTTCATCTTCGCCATCGACGCATAGGACTTGTTGGCGAGCGGGAAGAACAGCGCCTTGATGGCCACCGTTACGATCAGGATCGCGATGCCGAAATTGCCGACCCAGCGGTAGATCAGGTCCATGAACTCGAACATCGGCTTGGTGAAGAACCAGAACCAGCCCCAGTCGATCAGCAGGTCGAAATGGTTGAGGTCGTACCGCTTGTTGTAGTCGTTGAGGACGTGCACCTCCTTGGCGCCGGCGAACAGGTGAGCGCTCGTGCTGGCGGTCGCGCCGGGCGCGACGACCTGCTGCGGCATCACGTAGTCGGCCTGATAGGTCGGCGTGCCGGCGTCGTCGCCGACGGAAAACTCCGCCGTGGTCAGCGTCGCCTTCGAGCTGGGAACGAGCGTCGCGGCCCAATACTTGTCGGTGATGCCGAGCCACGCATTGGCGACGTTCGAATAAGTCTTCTTCTTCTCCTCGTTGAGCTTCTTGTAGGTGAATTCCTGCAGGCCCTGGTTGCCCAGCTCGCCGATCATGCCTTCGTGCAGGATGTAATAGCCGAGCGTTTCCGGCGTGCCGTGGCGCGAGATCAGCGCGTAGGGAAAGAGCGTGACCGGCTGCGCTCCGCCGTTGACGACCTCGTCCTTGACCTCGAACATGTACTTGTCGTCGACCGAGATGGTGCGGCGGAACTTCAGCCCTTCGCCGTTGTCGTAGGTGAGCACGACCGGATGCTCGGGCGTGAGTGCGCCGGATCCTTCCTCGCTCCAGACCGTCTGGGCGTTCGGCATGGCGGGAGGTTTTGCCGATGCGCCAGCGCCGCCGATCCAGCCGAACTCGGCGTAGTATGGATGCGGACTCCGCGACGGCGAGAACAGGTCGATCAGCGGCGAATTCGGATCGATGGTCTCGTGATAGCGGGCGAGCAGCACGTCGTCGATGCGCCCGCCCTTGAGCGCGATCGAGCCCTTGAGGCTCGGCGTGTCGATCGGAATGCGCGCGCTCTCCTTGAGGGCTTCCTCGCGCGTGAGCGGCTTCGGTGCCGCGGCGTTCGCGGCCTGACCCGGGATCGCCGCGGGCGCATTCGGCGTGCTCGGGGCGTTGGGCGTCGTCTGCGTCTGCGGCTGCTTCTGCGGCGGGCGCAACTGCCCGTACCCGAAGAAGTACTGCCAGGCGAGCAGCACGATCAGCGACAGCACGATGGCCAGGAGAGTATTCTTTTGATCGCTCATGATGATTTCTGATCGCCGGCCGGCGAAACCTCGACCCGCTCGCCCCCGCGATGGTCGGCGGGCCGCCGCGGGCCACGCCGTTGTTGATGTATGCGCGCGAGCGCGCGGGAAAAGTCCTCGGCGAGGCGCGCGAACGGCAGAGCGAGGGCGGCGCGCCGGCCGATCACAACGTAGTCACTCCCCGGCCTGAACCGATCCGCGTCGGAAAGCCGCACGATTTCCCGCAGCCGCCGTCGCACCCGGTTGCGCTCGACCGCATTGCCCACCTTGCGCGATACCGTAAAACCCACCCGTGGCGGCCCTGTGTCGGAGCGCTCGCGGGTCTGCAGCACGAACGCCTCCGCGGGAGCACGAGGCCCCGCCGCGACGCCCAGAAAGTCCGCCCGTTTCCGCAACCGTTCCACGGCGGAGGGGGCGCCGGCCGAATCAGGCGCTGAGCCGTTTCCGGCCGCGGGTGCGGCGGGCATTGAGCACCTTGCGGCCGCCCTTGGTCGCCATGCGGGTCCGGAAGCCGTGGCGGCGCTTGCGCACCAGTTTGCTCGGTTGATAGGTCCGCTTCACCAGTGTTCTCCGCTTGTCCGCGCGGCGCGCCGATCGGTCGTCCGCCGATGCGCCGCGACCTTCGGATTTCCAGCGGAATACCGAGTTTTCCGGGCCGGCGCGGGTGCACGATACGCATGTCCTGTTCGGCGAACCGGTGTCCACCCCGGATCAAGTCCGAGACAGGCTTTCGCCGGGACATGCGCAAAAGACTGGCGGCTTATACGGGACCCCCCCGGGTCCCGTCAATGCAACCGGGCGGGCGGGCGCGGCCCGCGCGCGCGCCGCTCACGTTCCCTCAAATGGCCGGTCACGTTCCGTCAAATGACAGTGAGAGGGGCTTCGCGACCGTGCGCGCGCGGGTGTAGAGAACATTGAGGAACCCGACATAACCCGAGCGAACGCCCCAAGCCCAAGGCGCCTCGCCGCAACCTGCAGGCTCAATGTCTCCTGGCAGCCCGCTTCCGCCGCCGTCGTCCGCCCGCGTGCGGCCTGCCCGGCTCGTGCCGCTCGCGATCATCGTGCTCGCCGGCGCGGCCGTGATCGGCGTCGCCTGGTACAAGGGCCTGTCGCCCGTCTCTCTGCTGGAGCAGCGCGTGGCGATCGACGCGTTCGTCGGCGAGCATCGCGTTGCGGCGCTGCTCGCCTTCACGGGCATCTACACGGTGGTGGTCGCCCTTTCGCTTCCCGGCGCGGCGCTGCTGACGATCTGCGGCGGCATCATCTTCGGCGGGCTTCCCGCCGGCCTTGCGGCGCTCGTCGGCGCGACCGCCGGCGCGACCGTGCTGTTCATGGTCGCCAGGAGCGCGCTTGGCGGATGGCTCATTCGCCGGGCCGGGCCGCATGCCGAGAGCGTGGCGGCCGGATTTTGCGCCGATGCGTTCAACTACCTCCTGTTCCTGCGCCTCGTTCCGCTCTTTCCGTTCTGCCTGGTCAATCTCGTGCCGGCGATGTGCGGCGTGCGCCTGCGCACCTTCGTGCTGGCGACCGCGCTCGGCATCATTCCGGGCACCTTCGCGTTTGCCTTCTTCGGCGCCGGGCTCGACAGCGCCGTGACGGTGCAGGTCGCCAACTATCGCGCCTGCGTCGCGGCCGGCCGTGCCGGCTGCAAGCTCGGCTTCGACCCGAGCGCCGCCGTGACACCGCAGCTGATCGTCGGGCTCGTCGCGCTCGGCCTGCTCGCCCTCGTGCCGGTCGTCGTCAGGCGCCTGCGCGCCGCCCGCGCGCCGCGCGAAATCTCGAGCCACACCTGAGCGCCCTCGCATGCTCGAACGGCTCGCGCCCGACATCTGCGTGATCGGGGCCGGCTCCGGCGGGCTGTCGGTCGCCGCCGCGGCGGCCGCATTCGGCGTTCCGGTGGTTCTGATCGAGCGCGGCAAGATGGGCGGCGACTGCCTCAATTACGGTTGCGTACCCTCGAAGTCGCTGCTCGCCGCCGCGCGCCACGCCACGACAATTGCGCGCGCGGCGGACTTCGGCGTCGCGAGCGGGCCCGTGAAGGTCGACTTCGCCAAGGTGCGCGATCACGTCCGCGGCGTCATCGCGGCGATTGCGCCGAACGATTCGCAGGAGCGCTTCACCGGCCTCGGCGTGCGCGTGCTCGACGGCACCGCACGCTTCATCGATGCCGCGACCGTGGCGGTCGGCGACGCGTTCGAGATCAAGGCGCGGCGCTTCGTCATCGCGACCGGCTCCTCGCCCGCCATCCCGCCGATCCCAGGCCTCGCCGAGACGCCGCATTTCACCAACGAGACGATCTTCGATCTCGCCGAATGCCCGAGCCATCTTGTCGTGATCGGCGCCGGCCCGATCGGGCTCGAGCTCGCCCAGGCATTCCGCGCGCTCGGCGCCACCGTTACGGTCATTGAGGCGGCAACGCCGCTGGCGAAGGACGATCCGGAGTGCGCCGCGGTGGTGCTCGACCAGCTCGCGCGCGACGGCGTCGTGATCCGCGCCGGCGCCGCGGTCCGGCGCGTCAGCGGTGCGGACGGCAAGGTGCAGGTGACGATCGGCGGCGCGACCGGCGAGGAGACGCTCGCGGGAAGCCATCTGCTGGTCGCGGCCGGCCGCTCGCCCAACGTCGCGGATCTCGAGCTCGACCGGGCGGGCATCCGATTCGCGCCGCGCGGCATCGTCGTCGACAAACGGCTGCGCACCACCAACAAGCGTGTCTATGCGATCGGCGACGTCGCGGGCGGGCTGCAGTTCACCCATGTGGCGAACTACCACGCCGGGCTGGTGATCCGGCATGCGCTGTTTCGGCTGCCGGTGCGGGTCAACGACGAGATCATCCCGTGGGTGACGTTCACCGAACCGGAGCTTGCCCATGTCGGCCTGAGCGAGGCGGAAGCGCGCCGGCGCGACGTGCGGTTCCGCGTGCTGCGCTGGCCCTACCACGAGAACGACCGCGCCCAGGCCGAGCGTGCGACCGCAGGCCACATCAAGGTCATCACCGCGCCCCGCGGCCGCATTCTCGGCGCCACCATCGTGGGGCGCAATGCCGGCGAGCTGATCGCCACCTGGGCGCTCGCCATTAACCAGCGCCTCAATATCCGCACATTCGCCGGTACCGTGGTGGCATATCCGACCCTGGCCGAGATTGGTAAACGTGCCGCCATCACCCACTTTACCGCCAGTTTGACGCGCCCGATGGTCAGGCGCATCATTGCCTGGTTGCGTCGCTTCGGTTGAGAGAAAGCGGTCAACGACAAGCATGTTTCGCAGGAAGGCAACACCAGACGGCGAGCCTGCCGGTGCGCGCGTGCACTGGACGGAGCGGCTTGGCCTGTCCGGCAAGCTGTTCGCCTTCACGGTCGTCGCCACCATGCTGGCCGAAGTGGTCTTCTACGTGCCGTCGATCGCCAACTACCGCATCGGCTGGCTCACCGACCGGCTGGCGGCCGCGCATACGGCGGCGCTCGTGCTCAAGCCGGACGAGGGCAGCGACAAGAGCCGGCAGATCACGGTGCCCGAGCAGCTCAAGCGCGAGCTCCTGGAAAGCATCGGCGCCCGCATGGTGGTGATGCGCATCGACCAGACGCACCGCATCCTCGCCGCCAGCAATGTGCCGACGCAGATCCGCCAGGAGGTCGATACGCGCGACATGTCGAAGCTGCGCATGATCATCGGCGCGTTCGACACCATGCTGTTCTGCCACGACCACGACGTGATGCGTGTGGTGGGGCCGGCCCCGATGGGCGGCGACTTCCTCGAGATCGTCATGGACGAGGGCGCGCTGCGCCAGGCGATGTGGCGTTATTCGCGCAACATCCTGCTGATCTCGATCGTCATCTCGACGATCGTGGCGGCGCTGCTCTATCTCGCGCTGCACTATCTGTTCGTGCGGCCGATGCACCGCATCACCGCCAACATGATCGCATTCCGCGGCGATCCGGAGAATCCTGCCCGCATCATCGCGGTCTCGACCCGCCAGGACGAGATCGGCATCGTCGAGCGCGAGCTGGCCACCATGCAGCACGATATCGCCTCGATGCTGGCGCAGAAGAGCCGGCTCGCGGCGCTCGGGCTCGCGGTGTCGAAGATCAATCACGACCTGCGCAACCTGCTCGCCTCGGCGCAGCTCATCTCCGACCGCCTCTCGCATCTGCCCGACCCGCGGGTGCAGCGGTTCGCGCCCAAGCTGATGCGCGCGCTCGAGCGCGCGATCGATTTCTGCCAGTCGACGCTGTCCTACGGCCGCGCGCAGGAGCGTCCGCCCGAGCGCAAGATGATCTCCTTCGAGGCGCTGGTCGAGGAGACGCGCGAGACGCTCGATCTCGGCGCCGATGCGCGGATTGGCTGGGTGAGCGCGGTCGAGCGCGGCCTGAAGATCGATGCCGACCACGACCAGCTCCTGCGCGTGCTGATCAATCTCGCGCGCAATGCCGTGCAGGCGCTGGAGTCGCGCGCGCCCAACGACCCGGCGCGCGACCAGATCCGCATCACCGGCCGCCGTCAGGGCGCCGTGGTGATGATCGAGGTCGCCGACACGGGGCCGGGCTTTCCCGAGAAGGCGCGCGCGCACCTGTTCGAGGCGTTCCAGGGCTCGACCCGCACCGGCGGCACCGGCCTCGGCCTCGTGATCGCGGCCGAGCTCGTGCGCGCGCATGGCGGCGAGATCCGCCTCGCCGAAGGCACCATCGGCGCCGCCTTCCACATCATCATTCCGGATCGCGCCGTCGAGCTGGAAGCTCGGCGTAACGAGCGGGCGCGGGCGTAAGCGGAAGCAGCGGGACGTCGCGCGCGCTGCGCAGGCAATCGGCGGGAATCCGCGTGGTCCGCGCAATGCCGGCGACGATGTCCGGCACGATCCGCGCCGCCGCGACCGCAATCGCCTGACCGGCCGGTTGCACCAATATTCGCGACATCCACGTCGCGCGGCGCACTTGGCCGGCGACATCATGCGCGAGCCGCCGCTGGAATTCGCCCGCGGTCCCGCCGGCGAGATGAATGTCGGCGGCGAGCCGCGCCGAATGCAGCGCGATCGCGATGCCGTCGCCCGAGAACGACGGGATGACGGCCGCCTGATCGCCGAGCAGCCAGGGCCCACGACCGGCTGTCGCGACATAGCCGTAGGGGATCGAGGCGATGGCGAGCGGGCGGCTCCAGCAGGCGAGCGCGCCGGCGAGCCGCCGGTCGAGATGCGGCGAGGCGGCGCGCAGCGCCGCGAGCAGCGCATCCCAGCGCTGCCCGAGCGCCGCGAGCTGTCGCCGCCGCACCACCAGGCAGAGATTGGCGGCGCCGCCTTCCACCGGCTCGAGCCCCGCATAGCCGCCGGCAAGCAGCATGAGCTCGACGCCGGCGCCGAGGTCCGCGGCTTCCTCGCGCGCCAGCCGCCAGTGCAGCTTGAAGGCGACGAGATCGTTCTGCGCGCCGGGCGGCCGCTTCCAGCCGCGCAGGTCGTGCTTGCCGGTGGCGAGAAAGGCGTCGTCCGCCGTGATGGTCTCGCCGTCGTCGAGCTGCGCGACCCATCGCCCGCCGCGTGGCATGAGCGCGCGGACGCCACGACCGCGGCGCACCTCGGCCCCCCGTTCGATCGCGGCGCCCAGCACGGCCTCGTCGAGGAGGCGGCGCGAGAGGCTGAAGGCGGGAAACGGCAACGGCACGGTGGTGACGCGGTGCCCGGCGGCGAGCCGCACGACGCGCATGCGGATCGCGCCGAGCGCCGCAAGATCGACGCCGAGATCGTCGAGATAGAGCGCGGCCTCGCCGCTGATGAACTCGCCGCAGACCTTGTCGTGCGGGCCATTGCGGCGCTCGAGGAGCAGCACGGCGCGTCCGGCCGCGGCGAGATGCGCCGCGACTGCCGCGCCGGCGACGCCGCCGCCGATCACCAATGCCGGCACGGCGCCCATCACGCCTTCACCCGCGCGGCGCACAGGCGGAACGGGAACCGCGGGCGGATGTCCACGGCGCCCGGTGCGAGACCCGCGGCGGCGAGCGCGTCGCGCCAATCGTGCGCGTCGAACGCCCGCGCGATCGAGATCGGGCCGTCATGCTGGACGAAATGATGAAAGCGCAGCGCGCGCGAGGCAATGCGAAACGCGTGATAAGGCAGCGGATGGCGATGCAGGTCGTTGACGAACCAGCCGATCGACGTGTTCGCCTCCATCCAGGCGACGAAGCGGACGAGCGAGGCATCGTCGAGGTGATGGGTGAAGAGCGAGCTGATGACGATGTCGATCGGCTGCGGCGGACGGTAGTCGAACACGTTGGCGGTGACGTAGCGGATCGGCCGATCGGGCGCGGTCGCCGCCGCGGCGGTGCGGGTCGACCAGGGATTGAGATCGACGCCGGTGAGATCGAGCCGCAATCGGCGCCGCGCCGCCCAGCGGTCGATCTTGCGCAGCATGTCGCCGAATCCGCTGCCGACGTCGACCACCGATACGGCGCGGTCGTGCGGCAGGCGGCCGGCCTTGGCGAGGTCGGCAAAGAACCGCATGGTCGGGCGATACGCCAGCGTGAGCCGATTGACCTTGGCGAGATCGACGAGGCAGTCGCGAAACGTCGCAAAATCGGTCGCGTCGGAGTCCATCAGCTCCGTGAGCGCATTGCGGCGCGAGAAGTCGATGGCGGCCAATCCGTCATATTGGCGCATGTCCTGATCGGCGAACCGGTGCCCACTTCGCCGGGACATGGGCTACGCCGCCGCGCGAAAGAGCATCGTCTCGGCCGTGAGGCCGGGCCCGAACGCCATGGCGCAGCCGCGCGCGCCGGCCGGCGCCTTGGTGCGCAGGAAGCGCTCGAGCACGAACATCACGGTCGGCGACGACATGTTGCCGTAGTCGCGCAGCACCGCCCGCGCGGGTGACAGCGCGGCCGCGGCCAGACCGAAGGCGCCTTCGACCGCATCGAGAATGGTGCGGCCGCCCGGATGCACGGCCCACATGTCGATCGCATCAGCCGTGAGGCCGGGCAGCACGCGCGCCGCGCTGGCGCGCAGCGCCTCGTTGATCGTGGCCGGAACTTGGCCCGACAGCGCCATGTCGAAGCCGAGATCGCGGATGTTCCAGGTGATCTGATCGGCTGCCTGCGGCGCCAGCACCGCGTTGAAGCCGTCGAGCGCGAGGCCGACCGGCTCGGCGCTGACCAGCGCGGCGCTCGCGCCGTCGCCGAACAACAGGAAGGTCAGCAGCCGGTCGATGTCGTCGGTCTCCTGCAGATGCAGGGTGCACAGCTCGACGCTGACGACGAGCACCCTGGCGGACGGCTCGGAGCGCACGATGTGGCGGGCGAGCTTCAGCGCCGTGATCGCCGCGTAGCAGCCCATGAAGCCGATCACGGTGCGCTCGACGGAAGGATCGAGCCCGCAGCGCCGCACGAGATCGAGATCGACGCCGGGCGCCGACAGCCCGGTGCAGGAGGTGACGATGAGATGCGTGACAGCGCGCGCGCCGTCGCCGAGGCCGAGGCGATCGACCGCCGCGGCCGCGAGCGCCGGCGCCTCGACCTCGTAGCGGGCCATGCGCTGCGCCGTCGAGGGGAAGCGGCCGAGCGTGTAGAAGCCGTCCGCGTCGATCGATTCGTTGCTGCCCGGGCCCGCCGGCTTGAGGCACGACCAGCGGCGCTCGATCTGCGAGCGGTTGACCATGCGCTCGAACAAGAGCCGCGAGCGACGGTCGCGTAGCAGTCGCGCGGCGAAGCGCACGAACGTGTCGTGCACCTCGTGCTCGGGGGCCGCGACTGCTACGCGATTGATATGGGCGGTCGTCATCGTTTCGCTGTGCTCCGTCACGCGATGCGCTGCCTGATGCGCGGTACTCGACAAGCACCCCAGCCCCGGAAGATCGCGATGACGATCGCACCCCGATCGCGACCGCTGACGCACAGGCTGGCATAGGCAACGAACGGCACAGTCTCAACTTACGAATGCGACAGTTTATGACGCAAATGTCAGTTTGCTGATTGCGAATTTGTGACAAGATGCCATGCAAGCTTGCGCGCGGCCGAGACGCATCAGTCGCCGCAGACAGGTCGATCGAGGAGAGCTGATGGAATGGCAGGCGGACGACGGCGCATCCTGGTGATCGAGGACGATCCGGAGACGGCCGAGCAGCTCGTCGATTCGCTGTCGACGCACGGCTATCAGGTCGATCTCGCGATCAACGGCCGGGAAGGCCTCGACCGCGGGCGCGCCGCCGACTACGCCGTGATGACGATCGATCGCATGCTGCCGGAAATGGACGGGCTCGCGGTCATCCGTCACATGCGCGACGCCGGCGTGGTGACGCCGGCGCTCATCATCAGCGCGCTCGGCGAGATCGACGAGCGCGTGCGCGGGCTGCGCGCCGGCGGCGACGACTACCTGGTCAAGCCGTTCGCCTTCGCCGAGCTGCTCGCGCGCGTCGAGGCGCTGGCGCGGCGCAGCGCCACGGTGGTCAAGGAAACCGTGCTGCGGGTCGGCGATCTCGAGCTCGATCTCGTGACCCGCACGGTACGGCGCGGCGACAGCGACATCGAACTGCTGCCGCGCGAATTCCAGGTGCTCGAATATCTCGTGCGCAATGCCGGCCAGGTGGTGCCGCGGGCGATGCTGCTGCAGCATGTATGGGATCTGCATTTTGACCCCACGACCAACATCATCGACGTTTATGTCGGACGCGTCCGGCGCAAGGTCGACGGTGCGCAGGCCTACCCGCTCATCCACACGGTCCGCGGGGTCGGGTTTTGCGTCCGTGCTCCTGGCTAAGACGCTCCGCTCGTCGACGCTCAAGCTGGCGCTGATCTGCATCGCCATTTTCGGCGTCGCCGTGCTGGCGCTGTTCGGCTACGTCTACTGGTCGACGTCGACCTATGTGCTCGGCCGCGCCGACGGCGCGATCGCGGCGGAGCAGGCGGCGCTGCGCAAGACGTACGAGCGCGGCGGACGCGGCGCCCTTGTCGCCGCGATCGCGCAGCGCGCGGCGGACAAAAGCCTCGACGGCGCCGTCTATCTGCTCAGCGATGCGTCATTCGCGCCGGTCGCGGGCAATCTCAAGGCCTGGCCCGCAGGCCTCGCACCGACGGCCGGATGGCAGACCTTCACGGCTCCTGACTGGAAGCCGGACGCCGCCGCGCGTCCGCGGCTGCGCGCCATCATCGCGACGCTGCCCGACGGCGATCACCTGCTGGTCGGCCGCGACATCGGCGACCTCGCGGCGTTCGCGGGCAAGATCGACACGGCGCTGCTGCTCGGCCTGTCGCTGATCTTCGTGCTCGCCGGCGTCGCCAGCGTCACGGTCACGCGCCGCACCGTCGGGCGAATCGAATCCGTCAACGCGACGAGCCGCGCCATCATGCAGAGGGGCTTAAGCGAACGCATCCCGCTGCGCGGCACGCGCGACGAATGGGACCAGCTCGCCGGCAACCTCAACATGATGCTCGACCGCATCGAGGCGCTGATGGGCGAGGTCAAGCAGGTGACCGACAATGTCGCGCACGACCTGCGCACGCCGCTCACCCGCATCCGCGGCCGGCTCGAGAAGGCGTCGGTGCGGCCGCGCGGGCCGGAGGAGGACCAGGCGCTGATCAACGACACGCTGGCGGAGCTCGACGGCGTGCTGCGCATGTTCGCGTCGCTGACGCGCATCTCGCAGATCGAGACGGGCGACCGCACCGCCGCGTTCCGCACCGTCAACCTCGCCGAGATCGCGCGCGAGGTGGTCGAGCTGTTCGATGCCGCCGCGGAGGAAGGCGGCGTGCGCCTCACCGCCGAGGGCGACGCGCACGTGCTGATCACCGGCGACCGCGATCTGTTGTTCGACGCGATGTCGAACCTCGTCGACAACGCCATCAAGCATGGCCGCGCGGCCGGCTTCGTCGCGGTGCGGGTCGAGAGCCGGCCGACTGGCGCCGCGATCGCGGTCTGCGACGACGGTCCCGGCATTCCGGAGCACGAGATCCAGCACGTGTTCAAGCGTTTCTACCGGCTGGAGCGCAGCCGCCGCACGCCCGGCAATGGGCTCGGCCTGAGCCTCGTCGCCGCGGTCGCCCGCCTGCACGGCGCCCATATCGAGCTGCGCGACAATGCGCCGGGCCTGCGGGTGCACGTGTATTTTCCACGCGCCGTGACGGCTGCGGCCGATACGCAGGAGCTTGCGGCCGTTCCGAACGGCGATCCCCCGTAGGCGTGACGCCGCCCGCCGGGCGTCGCGTTAGTTAGGTCTCTTGCCAAGGCGATCCGGAACCTCTGCGGCCGGCCCGCGAGACCTTCACGTCGGCGGTTGACCTTTGACAAAGTAGCCTCCAGAAGCTACTTTATCTGCATGCGTGCCGTGGGCCTCAAAACGCTCAAGAACAAGCTGAGCGAATACGTGCGCCTCGTCGCCAACGGCGAGACCGTGCTGGTGACGGACCGCGACCGGGTCGTGGCGGAGCTGACGCCGCCGCGCGAAGGGCGAAGCGAGCTGCTTGCGGACGCGATGCTGGCTGAAGCCATGCGTCGGGGATGGGTGACGCCGCCCGCCCTGGTCGATGCCGGCGCGCCGCCGCGCAAGCCGGTCTTGGCCTTCCGTGACCTCATGGAGGAGTTACAGCGCGACCGAGACGATCGATGATCTACCTCGACACCTCGGTTGCACTTGCCCATCTGCTGGCGGAGGATCGCGCGCCGCCCGAGGGCTTGTGGCGGGAGCCGCTGATCGCGAGCCGCCTCCTGGAATACGAGCTGTGGAATCGGATGAACGCTCGCGGTCTGGGCCGCTCGCACGGCGAGGAGGCGCGCGCGCTGATCGGTCGTGTGGCGTTGATCGAGATCGCTCCTCCGGTTCTCGCGCGTGCCTTGGAGCCGTTTCCAATTTCGCTGCGCACGCTCGACGTCCTCCATGTGGCGTCGCTCGAGTTTCTGCGCGGGCACGGTCTGACGATCGCATTGGCAAGTTACGACGAGCGAATGCTCGCCGCCGCGCGGGCGCTGCGGATTCCGCTGTTCGCGCTGTAGTGCGCCGCATAGCGGCCGACTGCGGCCAACTTTGCTATCGGACTGTTTCCTGCATTTCCCGCGCGTCACGACGGCCGCGCCAGATCCGCAGGAGCTTGCCGCGGTTCCGAACGGCGGTCCGCCGCCCTCCTGACGCGGCCCGCCGGCGTCGCGACGAGGCCGGAGAAATCGCTGTGGCGCCATGGCCTTCCATGGTTCTCCATGGTTCTTGGATCCCTTGCCAAGGCGACGCGGAGCCGATAGCTATGCGGCCTGCCCGCGGTCCCTTTCGGGACCTGCCGGCCGACGCGCCCGTAGCTCAGCTGGATAGAGCACCAGACTACGAATCTGGGGGTCGGAAGTTCGAATCTTTCCGGGCGCGCCATCACCCTTCCCTCAGGAAGGGCATCTGGGTCCGCCCCGAAGACATGGGTAACGGGTCAGCCGTTGACCGGCGAAGGCGTTTCACAATCCTCCGGGAGGGCCGCGCAATGAGCCTAAGCACGCCGCAGGACATTCCGGAGGATCTTGACGCAGTCAAAGACTGGTTTCGCGAGCTCGCCGAGCACGTGCAGGCCGTCGACTTCGCTGCGGCGCGCCACCTCTTCGCCGAGGATTTCGTCGCCTTCGGCACCTTCACCGATTTCATGATCGGACGGGACCTCGCGGAAAGCAATCAGTGGCGCAATGTCTGGCCCACCATCGACAGTTTCGTGTGGCGGCTCGACGATGCGAAAGCGCTCGTCTCACCCGACCGGCTGTTCGCGGTCGGGCTCGCCGTGTGGGATTCGACCGGCTACCATCCCGACGGCAAGCCCTTCGACCGCAAGGGGCGCGCCACCGTGTCCTTCACCCGTGCGAAGGTTGGCGATCCCTGGGTCGCCTCGCATACGCATATGTCGCTCTTCCGCGGCACGCCTGACGTGTCGCACGGCATGAAACCGTCGAAGAGCTGAAGCGAGGCGCATTCATCGACGCGAGGCCAGGGGTGCTGGGCCTTTGGCGCGACTTTGTGCTGCGCCTCTCGTCCGCACCAGTCGTGAGCATCGCCAAGATTCGCGGCCGCGCGGGCGGGCGGACGAGGGTGGCACGGGTACGCAGCCCGACTGATCGTCGCCCTGGATCTTTTGCGGTTGGGTTCGTTCTATCAGTCGCAAGTCCGTGCGGGTGACAGCGCGTTATTGCGCCGGCGTCTTCGGCGCGTATCTGCCGCTCAATTGCGGCGTTATCGCCGGCAGCTTCCTGCGGTGACGCTCCAGTCGCGTCTCGCGCGCCCAGGTCCGCTTGAGATCGTCGCGCACGGATATCTTGAGCCGCCCCAGGCCTTGGATCTCCAGCTCCACCACATCGCCGTCCATGAACGGATTGAGCCCGCCGTGGTTGGTGCCGGTGGCGATGATATCGCCCGGATCGAGGTGGTGGATCGAGGAGACCCACTCGATGCAGCGTGGAATCTTGTTGGCCATGTCGGCGGTCGAGAAGTCCTGCTTGAGGATGCCGTTCACCCACAGCCTGACCTGCAGCTTGTGCGGATCGGCAATCTCGTCCGCGGTGACGAGATACGGGCCGATCGGCGCAAAGGTCTCGCGCGACTTCACTTGATAGAAGGTGTTGCCCGGCGGCGGCAGCTCGCGCGCCGATCCGTCGATGAAGTTGACGTAACCGAACACGTAGCTCATCGCATCGGCGGCGCTCACCTTGTCGGCGCGCTTGCCGATCACCACCGCAAGCTCGGCCTCGCCTTCGAAGATCGTCGCCGGCACATCGGGAAGAACCATCGTCTCGCCGGGGCCGATGATGGCGTTGGGCGATTTGTGGAAGCCGTTGATCGGCGGCGGCGTCGGGATCATTTCCTCGCTGTAGTTCACCGCCATGCAGTCGATATTGCCGGGGCGTGGAACCGGCGGGCGCAGCTTCACGGACGCGAGCGGAATGGTCTTGCCGTTCGCGACGGCCTGCTCGATCGGGCCGCGATAACGGGCGAAGCTCTCGATCACCCCGTTGATCAGAAGACGCGGATCGCCCTGCCAATCGCCCTGTCTTGCGTCGCGCACGACGGGCATGATGTCCACCAGCGCCGTCGGATCCTTGAGGACACCGAGTCGATAGTCGTCGAAACAAACGAGCTTCATCGCGGGGTTCCGTTGAAAGAGGGGGCGGGACAGCAACCGCGGGAATTGTCGCACGCGGCGCTGCCTTCGTACGTTTCAGGGAATCGGCGGTCAAGCGGCGTCGCCCTGGCCGGATTCGAGCGTCAACCCGCACCAACTGAAATCACTGCGTTTTCTAGGTTCGTTTTGCGCAGGCGGTCGGGCGACGGCGCTCGCCAAAATACAATCGATCTGCAATGGAAAATGCGACCAAATTACAATGCAAGGCATTGGGAGGACGAGAGAAATGCCGCCGGCGCAAGAACAATGGCCAGCAATGGAAAATACAATGCGCAGAACAATCGAAACAGTCAGAAATCCCGGCGAGTGCGGACGTTCGCGCCATTCCGGGATCGCGTGGCGAATCGAAAAGCCCGAAAACGCTGGATCGAGCCATGCGATCTCGGCATTGCACCTGAGGCCATCGTGCCGCCCCCGGTCGCGATCCGCGCCGCATGCGCGCCCAACGGGACACGACTGATATCATTGGCATTTCGCCGAATGGCTTTGTTCTGCCGTTGCGCGACTGCCCAAGCACCTCAACTCGCGTCGTGAAGCCTGCCTTTTCGCGATGAGCTCCTGCCGGCGTTCGACCGTGCCTTTCGTCTTTGTTGCGAAGGGCTGAGCCGCAGCGGACCGGTTGGCGAGCAACCCTTGAGGCTCCGTCCTCGCGTCGCGACAGCATCGCGCAGGCAGGCAGAATTGGCAAGCGAGAGCCGCGTCTATCCACGCTATGCACGCCGGCGCGGGGATTATGCGGCATCCTCTGCTTATACCCGAGGGGTGTCAATTCGCGGGCATCTCCATAGGTATAGCCAGTCAAAGGAAATAAAGGCTTGTTGCCTGATCGCAACAACAAACGGAACTAGGCGTCGTCAATCGAGCGCAATAGCGCTGACGCGGTTTCAGCGCAAGCCGGCCACGGACACGAGACAATCCGTTCGCCTACATCAAGCGGTCGACTTGCCGCAAGTATCGCGACGCTGGCGCTATTTGCTACCGTCGGCCTTAAACTGCCTGATATAGGCCCATAAGTTATCGATCTCCTTATCGTTCTTGAGTCCCGGAAAGGTCATCTTGGTCTTGGGAATCATTCCGCGAGGGTCCTCGATGTATTGCTTGAATGTCTGTTCGTTCCAGGTGATTCCAGAGTTCTTGTTGGCATCGCTGTAGTCGTAATCGCTGGTTCCCGCCCTGCGGCCGTCGAGACCGTTGAGCTCCGGCCCGATCATCTTGGTGGCGCTAAGGCCGATCTTGTGGCAGAGCGCGCGCTTCTTGAATGACGTCTCGCCGGCAGCGACATCCTGTGCCTGCGTCGCTCCTGTCGATGCGACCAGGACGGCGGCCGCGATCAGCAAATGCCTCATCTCGGGTTTTCCGTTCCACTTCCAAGACGGCCGCAGCCTGCCCGCGGCACCTATGCGCCGAGGGTTCACCCAGCAGCTGCGCAGGTGCGTCGCCGCGCTGGCAGATCGAAACCTGCCGATCATTTGCTCACTCACCTGACGTCTTGCTGGCAAGCAGCTGACGCACCGCATACCGGCGAACCTCTCGCTGCCACGCTCGGCACCGGCAGCACGGCAACCGGATGATGTGAAACTGACGGATCGCTGACAATCCGACCGCCGACAATCTCCTCGCTTTAAGGAAAAGCAGACGCGCTCTCGCTTGAATGCACGAGCCCCCGCAGGTCACGTCAACGAGAGGGAAGAGCATGAGTGTATCAGCAGTCGCCGCGTCGCACGTGATGCCGGTCACGCCGGAGCGCGCCGAAGGTCCCGGTCCCGACACCGACGGCGACAGCGACGACAAGGGCGTCGCGAATACGGCCGCGGTGCAGCCGGCCCCGACTGCGCCCGGCACCGGCACTGCGGTCAACAAGGTCGCCTGACCGCCGATGGCAGGCACGGAGTCCGCACGGCTGTCGCCGTGCGGGCTCAGCCGCGCCGGCCTTCATCGGCTCGCGACACCGCGCCACCGGCCACCTCGGCGCAAGCTCCCTTTTGCGCGACGCCGAGCAGACCGCTAATTCCAAACGGCAGCGCGATCGAGCGCACCGTCACCTCGGCGGCGGCGAACCCACCGCTCGCGAACAGCCGAAGCAGCTCCTGCCGATCGACCAGCCGATGGGTCGCTGAGCCGGCAAATTTCCATCGCGCCATCGCGCCGCGGTCGGCGGCGAGCACTGCCATGCGTCCGCCGGGGCGCAGCACGCGCCGCGCTTCGCGCAGCTCGGCGGCGTCGGCGCGAAAGAAATAGACGACGTTGACGGCCAGAACCTTGTCGATGCACCCGGCCGGCCACGGAAGGGCATCGAACCGGCCGAGGCGAAGCTGCAGTCGCCGCTCCGCAATCGCACGGCGATTGCGCCGCATCGCCTGCGCCAGCATGGCGGCCGAATGATCGATGCCGAGCACCCGCGACGCGCGCGCGGTGAGCGTCCCGAGCGCGTGGCCGGGCCCGAACCCGAGCTCGAGCACGGTCTCGGTCGGCGCCACCTCGAGCGCGTCGATCGCCGCGCGGTTGGGCCGCCGGTTGGCAAGCGCCATCGCGGATCCGACGAGAGCCGCCCCCGGCCCCGACGGCTGCCGCAGCTGGCGTCCGAGCCATCTCCACCATCCGTGCGCCGCGCCCATCGCGCTTGCGTCCCCGAGCGCGAAGAGACGGCGCGGCCTCATTGGCTCGCGGCGGCGATCTTCGTCAGCAGCTCCTGGATCACCAGCCGGCGCGATTTGTCCCAGAGCGGGCGCTCGGGATGCGGCGGCAGGGTCAGCGCGTGACGAAGCACCTTCTCGGCGGCGGCGTATTCGTGCTGCTCGTAGAGGAAATCGCCGTAGAAGTAGTTCGCATCAAGGCCGTTCGGCGCGTTGGCGACGGCCTGCTGCAGGAGCTGACGCGCCCGCTTGGTATCGCCGAAGCCGAGCGGAAAGCCGGGGACGCGGTAGTAGAGCACGCCAAGGCTCGTGGGCGCGCCGGCGTCGAGGGCGACGGGATCGACCTTCTCTTCCTTCTCGAGGATGTCACGCGCCTGCTTGGCGAAGCCGAGCGCCTTGAACGGGCTGCCGTTCTCGCTCGCCATCGAGGACTGCTCGCTGATGATGATGCCGAGCCAGATCTGCGCCTCGGGTCGCCCCTGATAGCGTTGCGCGATCTCGGCGGCGCGCTGCGCGAGGCCGGCCATCTGCTTCTCCTGCAGGTCGCGATCCTCGCCCTGAAACTTGATGCGCTCCCAGTCGAGCGCGATGCGCAGCACGTCGGCATTGAGCGCCGAATCCTGCGGCGCCGCCGCCTGGATCCGCGGTGCCGCGAGCGCAAGGGCGCCAAAGAGCAGCGCAAATGCCGTCATTCTTCCAACCATGGTTGCCTCCTTTGCAGGCTTCGTCGCGTGTTCAAGACACAAACAAACTCCTGGCCAGGCGATCGCGACGCGCGACCGCCGCATCGACCAGCCGCGGGAGCATGGCATTGAGGGTCAGGAACACGCGCTCGGGAAAGCCGATGTACACATCCTTGGCGCGGCGCTTGACCGCCGCGACGATCCGCGCCGAAGCCTCGTCGGGACGATCGAGCGTCATGCCGGAGAGTTCCGCGTAGGTGTGCAGCTCGGGCGTGACCATGCGGGTGCGCACCGCCCGCGGGGCCACGTAGGTGACGGCGATCGCCGTGTCGACGAGCTCGCGCCGCAGCGCCTCGCTGAAGGCGCGCAATCCCGCCTTCGCGCTCGAATAGCCCGCGAAGTGAGCGCAGGCGAGCGAGCCGAGGATCGACCCGATGTTGACGATCTGCCCCGAATTGCGCCGCCGCATCGCCGGCAGGCACGCGCGAGCAAGCGCGACCGGCGCCAGCAGGTTGACGTTGAAGCCGCCGAGCAGCGCATCGAGCGATTGCGCCTCCGCCGGGCCGAAGTGCTGGACGCCCGCCATGTTGATGAGAATGTCCGGCTCCTCGCGCCCGACGATCTCGCAGGCGCCGGCAATGCCTGCGGGCGTCGAAAGGTCGGCCTGGAAATGCCGCACCCGCTGCGGACCGCGCCGGCGCGACAGGACGATCACGTCCGCCCCCTCGCGCACGAGCGCGGCGGCGGTCAATTCGCCCAGTCCGCCGGATCCGCCGGTCAGGATGATGCGCTTGTCGGCGAGCGATGACATGAGACCTCGCGCGGCTGCCACCCGATCAGGCCGCGCTCGCCGCCGCGCGGCGGCGGATGTCGAGGTCGCGGAAGAGATCGCCGTAGAGAACGTAGAAGTCCCGCGTGCACTCGATCACCAGCGGCAGGTGCGCCGGATCGATGTCGTCGATCAACTGCGCAAAAAGTCGTACGTGGCCGACGTCGAGATCACCGTGCGTCGTCAGGTATTTGAATCCGGCATCGCCGGACGTCGCGATCGTCCGCCGCATCGCCCGCACCGCATTTGACGCAAGCGCGACCGACATTCCTTCCAGCACGTGGATCATGCCGAGCAGCCCGTAGGGCGAGACGTGATCGACGAGGTAGAAGGCATGGCCCACCATGATCTTGCACGGCAGGCGCGGCGATCCGTTGCGCACCGCGTCGGCGTGCGCGCCGAGTGCGGCGATGTCCTCGAGGATCCATTCGTCGTGACCGCGCTCCTCGACGATGTAGTCGAACAGCGCCGACTGGTAGCGCCGGTCGGCGGCGCCGCAGCGGCTGGCCGCCAGCGCCAGGAGCGGCGCGGTGCATTTGACGTGATGGTAGGCCTGAGCGAGGAAGTCGACGTAGAGGTCCTTCGGCGCACCGTCCGCGAGCACATGCGCAATCAGCGGCAGCGCGATGAACTCGCGGCGCGCCGCGGCCGTCTCGGCCGCCAATCGATCGAAAGGCCTCATCACGGGCTCCTCACGTTTGTTGCGACAGACGATGCTCGCATTGCGACACGTAGCGCCTGATCGCCGCGCGGCGCGGACGGAAATTCGCGGTCAACAGCTTCGACCCGAGCAATTCCTCCTCGGTGACGACGAGGAGGCGGCGCGGCTTTGCATAGTCGGGCATGGCGCGGACCGCACCGCGCACGAGGTCGCCAACGGCCGGCGGCACGCCCGTCGATGGTTCGCGCGGGACCACGACGGCGACCAGCTCGCCGGCGTGCTCGACGGCGACGCAGCGCCGGATGCGCGCCTCGGCCAGAATAGCGTCTTCGACCCATTCGGGACTGATGTTGCGGCCAGCGCGCGTGACGATGACGTTGTCCTTGCGGCCGGTGACGACGAGGAATCCGTCCGGATCGAAATGGCCGAGGTCGCCGGTCCGCCAGGCGTCCATGCCGTGCGGCTCCTCGAGATACCCGTCCATCACGGTCGGGCCGCGCACCAGGATCTCGCCGCCCTCGATCGCGACCTGGATATTGGGCAGCGGCCGCCCGACCGTGCCGCCGCGGCGGCCGGCGATGCGATTGACGGAAACGACCGAGCAGCATTCGGAAAGCCCGTAGCCTTCGTGCACCGGAAGGCCCTGGGACCAGGCGGCAGCCGCAAGCGTCGGCGCGACGGGCGCACCGCCGACCGCGACGTAGCGCAGCGACGCGGGAGCGCGCCGCCCCGCCTTGTGCAGCTCATGCAGCCAACCGGCGAGCAGCTCGGGCACGAGGACGGTCGCGGTCGGCCGGAGCGCCTCCGCGGCGTCCGCGGCCGCCTTCGCAGGATGCGCGGCCTGGCCGCCCGGCAGGCAGATCTCGGCCCCGACCGACAGCGGCAGATACGTGCCGGCAACCTGCTCGAGCAGCAGCGCGCTCGGCAACAGCGAGAGATAGCGGTCGTCCGTCGTCGCACCAGTCACCTCGGCAAGCGCCGCGACGCTCGCCAGCACTTGCCGGCTCGACAACCGCACGCCCTTGGGATGGCCGGTGGTGCCCGACGTGAAGATGATGCGCGTGGCGTCGGGCGCCGGCCACATGGCCGGCATGGCGCTTGCGCTCGGCACGAACGCCAGGAGGCCCAATCGCCTGGCGCGCTCCACCAAGTCCCGATCGGCGACGGCGTGCGACAGGCGGGCGGCCGCGATAACGTGCCCGAGCTGCGCATCGGAAAAGAAAGCCGGAAGCGGCACCAGCTCCTTGCCGGCAAACGTCAGCGCGAGGTCCGCGACGATCGCGTCGAGGCTGTTGCCGAACAGGAGCCCGACGCGGCGCGGAAGCGCGCTCGACCATTGCGCGGCCGCGCGAACGCGCGCGAGCAGCTGCTCATAGCTCAGGGATCCGTCCGGCGTCGTGACCGCAGGGCGGCTGCCTGCGATCGATGCGCGCCGCGACATCCGGGTGAAGAATTCACGCATGGATGGCGATGCGCTCGACGCGATGGGCGGGATACGGCCGTCCGGCTTCGCCGACGCCATGGCGATTTACCGCCATGACGCGCGGATCGTGGTCGAAATAGCTGCCCCAATCTCCCGGATCGGGCACTCGGCCTCGGTCGGCGCAGGCAAGCTCGACCATGGCCATGCGGTTGCGCGCGAGGAGACGACGCAGCGGCTGCGTGGCCGTGAAGATCGCCCAGTCGGCGTCGGCGGCGCAGATGAAATCGATCAGCCGCCGGACGAACGAAAGCGCACACCCGGCCCGCGGCGCCGCGAGATGGCAGACTTCGACGATCCGCTCGCGCTCGACCGGCTCGCCGGTTTCGCGCCGCAACGCCAGCTCGACCGGACGATCGATGTAATGTTCGGCGAACAGCGTCTGCCGCCCGAAGCGAATGCCGGCCGCGCATTCGACCCGACCCGTTGCACTGACGTCGGCCACAAGGGTCGCGGGCCACGTGCGCAGAAGCGCCCGATAGTCGTTCCAGTAGCGCGTACGGATTGCCGCTTCCACCGCGCCGCGAAGCTCGCTCGAGCGCGACACCACCGCAAATGCCATCGCAAGTCCCCCGCGCCAACCCGACGTTGGCCCGCCATGATCAATGGAGGGGCAGGCTGACGGGCACCTGACGGGGGCGCGGCGAATTGAAGGCAAATGGTTCAGCGGATTGAATTTTTGACGGGTTCCTGCCGGAATTCCGATGCAATCGGCGGCATCCGCGGGTACGCCGTCGTAATTTCCGCGACCGTGCCTAAACGGCGGCGGCCGGCCCCGCGGGCGCCGCCGCCGCGAACGACAGGGTGAAGCGCGCACCCCCCTGCGGCGCATCCGATATCGAGACCGAGCCGTCGAGCGCGGTCATCACGCGACGAACGATCGAGAGGCCGAGACCGGCGCCCTCCTTGCTGCTCTCGCCTTTCCAGAACCGCTCGAAGATCTTCTCGCGCATGTCCGCCGGAATTCCCGGACCCGAATCCCTGACCTCGATCGCGGGCGCCGACGTCACCGTTATGCGCACGAGGCCGCCGGCCGGCGTGTGACTGAGCGCATTCTCGATCAGATTGCCGAGCGCGACGGTGACGGCAAAGCGATTGCCGCGAATGACGACGGGCGCAGCCGCCTCGTCGATCTCCATCGTCTTTCCGGTCGAAACCGCGAGCGGACCGAGATTTTCCGCCACGTCATGCGCGACCTGACGCAGATCGACCTGCTCGTCGAGCGGGACATTCAGGGTCTCTAGCCTGGCAACGAGCAGGAGCTGCGTCACGATGCGGCTCATCAGGTCGACGTCGTAGCGCAGCTTGGCCGCGGTCGCGGCGTCGCCCATCGTATCGATGTTGGCGGCGAGGACGGCGAGCGGCGTGCGCAATTGATGCGCGGCGTTGGCATTGAACTCCCGCTGCTTGCGCAACCCTTCGTCGAGGCGATCGAGCGCGCTGTTGACCGCGCCGACCAGCGGCAAGATCTCCTCCGGCACGCCCCTCTGCGGCAACCGCAGCTGCGAATTGCCGGGATCGATTCGCGTCGCCAGCGCGGAGAGCTCGTGCAACGGCGCAAGCGATTTTCGCACCGTCCAGGCGCTCACCCCGAGCAGCGCGAGCAGGAAAGGTATGCCGAGCCAGCCGCCGTCCGCGAAGAACTCGTTGAACACTGCCGCATTGATCGATTGCACCATCGGCGCGGTCTCTTCGACCTGCGTGATGAAGGTGCGCCCGCCGAGGACGGTGCGAAACGCGCCGCCGACGGTGCGCGAGCTGTCGGCATCGTGGTACTCGTAGGCGCGATGCTGATCGGTGCGGATGAAGTCGGGCACCGGTCCGACGCGGCGGCCCGAGCTCAGGATGATGCGGCCCGACGCATCCCGAACCGCATATTGATAGCGGCTGCCGGGATTGTTGTAGGACTCCGACAGCGGCGCCGGCAGGTCGAGCTCGACCGACCCGTCGGCGTCGACGGCCAGGAAATGCGAAATCTCCTCCGCCTGACGCACCAGCGCCCGCTGGCGGAGATACGAGGAGACATGCGCCTGCTTCCAGTACAGCCAGCCGTAGCCGAGCGCGACCGCGATCAACGTCGTGACCGTCAGCCGGGCGATGATGCGCGAGGACAGGGACATGGATCCTCTCCGGTGATCCTACTCGGTGAGCAGATAGCCGATGCCGCGAAGCGTATGGATCGTCACCTTGGCATCGATCGCCTGCAACCGCCGACGCAGGCGGGACACCAACGCCTCGATGGTGTTGACGGCGACCTCGTCGCCGAAGCCGTAGATCGTGTCCTCGAACAGCCGCTTCGGCACGACCTTGCCGCTGCGACGCATGAGGAGCTCGAGCGCATCAAGCTCGCGCGGCGGGATTGCGACGACGCGGCCTGCGACCTTCAAGTGCCGCACGGTCGTATCGAGGCAGACATTGCCGACCTCGATCACGAGGCCGAGCGGTCCGCCGGGCCGGCGCAGCAACGCGCGCAGCCGCGCCGCGAGCTCCTTCATGACGAAGGGCTTGAGCAGGTAGTCGTCGGCGCCGCGATCGAGGCCGGCAACGCGATCATCGACGCCGTCGCGCGCCGTCAGGATCAGGATCGGTATGTTGTTCGCCGCCTCGCGCAGGTCCGGGACGATGTCGAGGCCGTCGCCGTCCGGAAGGCCCAGATCGAGCACGATCGCGTCGTACGCGACGCCCTTGGTCGCCGCGAGACCGTCTTCGCCGGTCGCGAACAGGTCGACCCCGAACCCGAAGCCCGCGAGACCATCGACGATGGTCTGCGCAAGGCGCTGGTGATCCTCGATCAGAAGAACACGCATCGTCTGAGTCCCCCGACTCGGACGGTCGATGCCGCGCGGCAGGATAAGCGAACTCGAGCCGGGCGAGGCGATCTATCGTCGCGGCCCGACAGGTAGAGCCATTAGTGGCCAGATTCGGGCACCGACATGCGCCGCACGCAAAGGTTCCATGACGCGCGACCACGCGCCGACGACTCATGTGCGCGACCCGCTTGAATCCGTTCAACCTCCCTTCATGTGGTACCGCATCGAGCGCGCGGCCGATCTGCTCGGCCACGATGCGGTCGATCCAAGGCTCGCTACGGTGCTGTTCGAAACTAGATCAATCGACGATCCGAGGGCTCGCGAACGGCTTGTTAGCTGGAAATCCCGAAGTTCCACTTGTCGAAGTTGCTCGACGAGGCTCCCGATCATTGCGCGCGCCTGGGCACGCGCTCCGCTTTCGGCGTCACGCCGAACTCCGCTCGATACCGCCGGGCGAAGTGCGCGCTGCCGGAGAAGCCGCACGCCACCGCGATCTCGGTCGCCGACAGCGCGCTCTGCCGCAGCAGGTTGCGCGCATGGTCGAGGCGCAGGCGGCGGTAGTGCGCCGAGAAGGTCGTGCCGAGATGGATCGCGAACAGGCGGTCGAGGTGGCGCGGCGTGATCCCCGCCGCCGCCGCGATGGCCGCGCGGCCGAGCGGCGTCGCGATGGTGTTCTCCATCTTCTCCAGCGCCGCGATCAGCGCCGCGTGGTGCACGCCATAGCGCTCGGCGAGCGATGCGCGCTGCGGCTCGGACGGCAGCCCGACATGGGTGTGCAGGAACCAGTCGCTGACGCCGCGCGCAAAAGCGTCGCCGAACCGCTCGGCGATCAGGGCATGCATCATGTCGAGCGGCGCGACGCCGCCGCCGCAGGTGAGGCGGTCGCGGTCGATGATGAAGCGCGCCGGCTCGGGCTGCAGGCCCGGAAAGGCTTCCATCGATGCGGGCGCGTGCTCCCAGTGCAGCGTGAAGCGGCGGTTCGCCAGCAGCCCCGCGGCGGCGAGCACATAGGGCCCGCCGGAGATGCCGCCGAGGCGGACGCCGCGGCGCGCGAGCGCGCGCAGGCAGCCGTTCACGCCCGGCAGCTTCCAGTCGGACGGATTGCCGCCGGCGATCACGAACAGCGTGTGCAGGGAGGCGTTCCGGCTCGGCAGCGGCGCGCACGGCACATAGGCGCCCGACGACGACATCGCGTCGGCCCCCGAGGGGCTGAAGCTCGTCCAGCGATAGACCTCGCGGCCGGCGACGATGTTGGCGGCGCGCAGCGGCTCGACCGCCGCCGCGTAGGACAGGAGCGCGAAGCCGGGCAGCAGGACGAAGCCGATATGCTGAACGCCGGCGGGCAAGTTGCCTGACAAGTCGCGGGACATGTCCCTTTCTTAGCCGAATCTGTCCCTTCTGGCCAAGAAATCGCGCCGGTCGACGCCATACTGGCAGCCTCCATGGCCCAGGATCCCTCCGTGCGCTACTCCGCCTTCCAGCTCGTTCGCCAAGCGCTGACCGGCAATCGCAACTGGGCGCCGGCGTGGCGCGAGCCCGAGCCCAAGCGCCGCTACGACGTCGTCATCGTCGGCGGCGGCGGGCACGGCCTCGCGACCGCCTACTACCTCGCCAAGAACCACGACATCCGCGACATCGCGGTGGTGGAAAAGGGCTGGCTCGGCTCCGGCAATGTCGGCCGCAACACCACGATCATCCGCTCGAACTATCTCCTGCCCGGCAACGAGCCTTTCTACGAGCACTCGCTGCAGCTGTGGGAGAGGCTCGAGCAAGACCTCAACTTCAACGCCATGGTGTCGCAGCGCGGCGTGATCAACCTCTTTCACGCCGACGGCCAGCGCGACGCCTTCGCGCGGCGCGGCAACGCCATGCGCATGCATGGCGTCGACGCCGAGTTGCTCGACCGCGACGCGGTGCGGCGGGTGGTGCCGTTCCTCGATTTCGATAGTGCGCGCTTTCCGATCCGCGGCGGGCTCCTGCAGCGGCGCGGCGGCACGGTGCGCCACGACGCGGTCGCCTGGGGTTTTGCCCGCGCCGCTGACGCGCGCGGCGTCGACATTTTGCAGAACTGCGCCGTCACCGGCATCCGCATCGAGGACGGCGCGGTGCGCGGGGTCGAGACGACGCGCGGCTTCATCGCCTGCGGCAAGCTCGGGCTCGCGGCGGCTGGACATTCCTCGGAGGTCGCCGCCATGGCGGGCCTGCGCCTGCCGATCGACACGCACGTGCTGCAGGCCTTCGTCTCCGAAGGATTGAAGCCGTTCATCGACACCGTCGTCACCTTCGGGGCGAGCCACTTCTACGTCTCCCAGTCCGACAAGGGCGGGCTCGTGTTCGGCGGCGACATCGACGGCTACAATTCCTATGCGCAGCGCGGCAACCTCGCGACCGTCGAGCATGTGATGGAGGCCGCGGTGGCGCTGATCCCGGCGCTGTCGCGCCTGCGCGTGCTGCGCGCCTGGGGCGGGGTCATGGATATGTCGATGGACGGCTCGCCGATCATCGACAAGACGCCGATCCAGAACCTCTATCTCAACGCCGGCTGGTGCTACGGCGGCTTCAAGGCGACGCCGGCATCGGGCTGGTGCTTCGCCCACACGATCGCGCGCGATGCGCCGCACGAGCTCAACGCGGCGATGCGGCTCGACCGCTTCGCGCGCGGCGACGTGATCGACGAGAACGGGGCGGGCGCGCAGCCCAACCTGCACTGAGGACCGTATGGCAAGCCTGATCGCATGTCCGCATTGCGGCATCCGGCCGAAGGAGGAGTTCGCGATCCGCGGCGACGCGGCGCCGACGCGGCCGGCCGCCGATGTGCCGGCGAGCGACGGCGCGTGGTCCGACTACGTGCATCTGCGCGGCAATCCCAAGGGGCGGCATCGCGAGCTCTGGCATCACGCCGGGGGCTGCCGGCGCTGGCTGATCGTCGAGCGCGACACCGCGAGCCACGCCGTCTTCGCGGTCGCCGATGCGCAGGATCTCGCGCTGCGCGGAGCGGCGCCATGACGTCGTTTCGCCTAAGCGAGGGCGGGCTGATCGACCGCGGCTCGCCGCTGCGCTTCACCTTCGACGGGCGCGCGATGACGGCCTTTGCCGGCGACACGCTCGCGTCGGCGCTGCTGGCGAACGGGCAGATGCTGGTCGGCCGCAGCTTCAAGTATCACCGGCCGCGCGGCATCGTGACGGCCGGCGCCGCCGAGCCGAACGCGCTCGTCACCGTCGGAACGGGCGGCCGGCGCGAACCCAATACGCGCGCCACCATGATCGAGCTGTTCGACGGGCTTTGCGCCGAGAGCCAGAACCGCTGGCCGTCGCTCGGTTTCGACATCGGCACGCTCAACGGCCTGCTGTCGCCGATGCTGGCGGCCGGCTTCTACTACAAGACCTTCATGTGGCCGGCCCGGTTCTGGGAGAAAATCTACGAGCCGCTGATCCGCCGTGCCGCCGGCCTCGGCAAAGCCGGCTACGCGCGCGACCCCGACCGCTACGAGAAATGCTGGGCGCATTGCGATCTCCTGGTGATCGGCGCCGGTCCGACCGGATTGATGGCGGCGCTGACCGCGGCGCGATCGGGCGCGCGCGTGATCATCGCGGACGAGCAGGCGCGATTAGGCGGATCGCTGCGCAACGAGCGCGAAGTCGTCGACGGCATGGCGGGCAGCGCGTGGGCCGATGGCGTCGCGGCCGAGCTGGCGTCGATGCCGAACGTCACCGTCCTGCCGCGCACCACGGTGTTCGGGTGGTACGATTCCAACGTGTTCGGCGCGGTCGAGCGCGTGCAGAAGCACGTCGCCGCCCCTTCGCCCGGGCGGCCGGTCGAGCGGCTGTGGCGCATCGCGGCGCGGCGCGGCGTTCTCGCAACCGGCGCCGAGGAGCGCCCGCTCATCTTCAGCGGCAACGACCGCCCGGGCATCATGATGGGCGGCGCCATGCGCGCCTACCTCAATCGGTTCGCGGTGGCGCCAGGATCGCGCGTCGCGGTCGCGACCAGCAGCGATGCGGGCTATCGCACGGCGCACGATCTGGCGAGCCGCGGCATCGAGGTCGCGGCGATCATCGATGTTCGCCGCAATGCCGCGCCGCGCGCCGCCGGCGCTGCGCGCGTCATTTCGTCGAGCGAGATCGTCGCGACGTCCGGGCGGAAGCTCGTGCGCGCCGTCGAGGTGGTGGCGGGCGGCAAGCGCGAGCGGCTCGCAGTCGATGCGCTGGCGATGTCGGGCGGCTACAGCCCGGTCATCCATCTCGCCTGCCAGCGCGGCACCAAGCCGACGTGGAACGAGCCGCTCAATGCATTTCTCGCGCCGCCTGTTCAGGAAGGTTTGTGCGTCGCGGGCAGCGCCGCCGGCATCTACGAGCTGGGCGATTGCCTGCAAGATGGCGCCGCAACGGCGTCTGCGGCGCTCCGCGATATCGGCAGGACGCCCACGGACGTAACGCTGCCCGACGTCGAGCAGCGCGACGATACGCGGTCCGCTCCGCCGTGGCGCGTAGATCTTGTGCGCGGCAAGGCCTTCGTCGATTTCCAGAACGACGTGAAGGTCGCCGATCTCGGCCTCGCAGTGCGCGAGGGGTATGGCCATGTCGAGCTGGCCAAGCGCTACACCACGACCGGGATGGCGACCGACCAGGGCAAGCTCGGCAATATCAATGCGGTCGGGATCATCGCGGCGGCGAGCGGCAAATCCGTCGCCGATATCGGCACGACCACGTTTCGCCCGTTCTACACACCGGTGTCGTTCGGCGCGCTCGCGGGCGCGCACCAGGGAAAGCATTTCCAGCCGGCGCGCCGCTCGCCGCTGCACGGCTGGGCGGAGAAGAACGGCGCCGAGCTCGTCGAAGCGGGGCTGTGGCACCGCTCGGCCTATTTCCCGCGCCAAGGCGAGACCGCGTGGCGCGAGAGCGTCGATCGCGAGGTGCTGAACGTCCGCCGCAACGCCGGCCTCTGCGACGTCTCCACGCTGGGCAAGATCGAGATTTTCGGGCCGGACGCCGGCGAATTCCTCAACAGGGTCTATTGCAACGGCTTTGCCAAGCTCCCCGTCGGCAAGGCGCGCTACGGCCTCATGCTGCGCGAGGACGGCTTCGTCTTCGATGACGGCACCACCAGCCGGCTCGGCCTCGAGCATTTCCTGATGACGACCACCACGGCGCAGGCCGGCGCCGTCATGGCGCATCTCGACTTCTGCGCCCAGGTGCTGTGGCCGCGTCTCGACGTGCGCTTCGCCTCGGTGTCCGACCAATGGGCGCAGATGGCGCTCGCCGGCCCGAAATCGCGGCTGATCCTGCAGGAGGTGATCGTGGATGACATTTCCAACCAGGCCTTCCCGTATCTCGCGGCCGCGCCCGTCATGGTGCTCGGCTCGATCAGCGGCCGGCTCTTTCGCATCTCATACTCGGGCGAGCTGGCCTTCGAGCTCGCCGTTCCGGCGCGCCACGGCAACGCCGTGGCCGACGCGATCATGCGCGCCGGCGAACAGCACGGCATCTGCGCCTACGGCACCGAGGCGATGGCGGTGATGCGCATCGAGAAAGGCCACGTGACGCATGCCGAGCTCAACGGAACCGTGACGCCCGACGATGTCGGCCTCGGCCGGATGGTGTCGGCGGCAAAGGATTTCGTCGGCCGCGCCATGCTGCAACGGGAGGCGCTGGGGGTCGATGACCGCCTGCAGCTTGTCGGGCTGAAATCCGCCGGCGCCGACCGCCGCATCCGCGCCGGCGCGCACCTGCTTGCGCGCGGCGCCCCGGCCGCGACCGCCAACGACCAGGGCCACGTCACGTCGGCGTGCTTTTCGCCGAACCTCGGCCACCATATCGCGCTCGCGCTGCTCAAGGGCGGGCGGCGGCGGCACGGCGAAGAGATCAGGGTCTGGGACGGTCTGCGGGGGGAAGAGGTCGATGCGATCGTGTGTGCTCCCGTCTTCGTCGATCCGGACAATGCGAGGCTCCATGCCTGAGCGCGCCGGAGAAGAGGTGGAGGCGACCGTGCGCCTCGAGCTGCTCGACACCCGGGCGATCTGCCTCGTGCTCGCGGCGTCGGACACGCGCGAGCAAGTGGGCGCGCGGCTGACATCGCTCGCATCGCAGCCCGGATTCTCGCCTCGCTGGGCTGGTGTCGGCCGGTGGTTCGTAGTGTCGAGCGGCGATCCAGCCCGTCTCGCCGGCCTCCTGCAAGAGGAGCTCGCCGGGCTTGCCTCCATTCTCGATCAGAGCGACGGGCAGGCGGCGATCGGCATGACGGGCGCCAGTGCCCGCGCAATGCTCGCCAAGGGAACTGCCATCGACCTTCATCCGGACAGCTTCAAGCTGGGCGACGCGGCGGCGACACTGCTCGGCCACATCCCGGTGCACCTGACGCGGACTGGCGCCGACGACTATGAGATCCTGGCGCCGCGCAGCTATGCGGCGAGCCTGTGGGACTCGCTTTGCGAAATGGCCGCGGAATTCGGCGGCAATGCACCGCCGGCGAAGATCGATCAGCTGCGGCTCGACGGGCCTTGATTCCTCACGGCAGTGAGGCCGATGGGCTTGCGATCCACACTGCGCTGGCGGGCCAGCTTCCCTCCCTGACGTTTGCGACGACGTAGGTCGTCGCATCGAGCATATCGATGCTGGCGGTGCCGCACCGGACGGCGCCGTCCGGCTTCACGATCAGCACCGGCCCGTCCTTGGCGACCATGCGCGACGTGACGATGAGATCGCCGTTGGGCATCGCCACCACGGGCCCCGCGCCCCAATCCGGAATGTCCTGTGTGTTGCAGGCGACCCGCGCCGCCGTGGCCTTGTCGAAAGGCAACATCGCAGCCTGGGCATTGAGGTCATCGATGAGCGGGCGCAGGACGCCCGCCCCGCTCACGCCCCGTTGCCTCAGGCCGGCCGCGAAGGCCTTGCCGTAGGCCACGCCGGGGCCGATGTCGGGTGTCAGGGTCGAGGTCGGCGCGCTCGTCACGGCACGCGATGCGGTCCCGCCGTCTGGCTGCTGCATGTCGCGGTTCTACCATTTTTTTTGCATGCGGTGGTTGCGATGCGTGGCGAATACATGCGTTATCCCGTAGGCTCTTCCGATCGTGCGTCGGCGATTCCGACGATGAACCGCGATCGGTGGGCAACAGGCGAATGATGACCGACATCATCGAGCTGACGGCGCTCGCGATGGAGAAGCGCGGCTACCCGATGACGCGCCACGACACGTGGCTCGACCATCGCAACAGCGGGTTCATCATCAAGCCCGTCCTCCTCGGTTCGCAGCCGTCGACGCCCCTGATCGCTTCGACCACGGCGATCACCATCAGCCACCCGGACCTGATCCCGCGCGGCGTGTTCGAATATCAGCATGCGTTCGGCGCGACGCTCGACGACGCGATCAGCGAGGGGATCGACCAATGGCTGGAGCTCGACTTCGTCGTCTTCCTCGACGCATTGCGGGATGCCCCGGAGCAATGCCAGGCGTTCGACATCACGTTTCCGCAGCCGGGCGGGCCGGAGCTGCGCCGTCGCGCCGTGCTCGGCCCCGTCGGCCATATCGGCGGCCAGGCGGACGGCGAAGAGGAGCATCCGTACTGCCCGTGCTGCTTCCTCACGAAGTCGATCGAGACATTCAGGCCACTGTTGCAGGCTGACGCCTTCTACGGCATCCGCATGTTTGCGGCATACGACGACGGCGACGGGTCACAGGCGGATTGCCGCGTCAACGGAAAGGATTGGGAAACCGGCAAGCGCGCGCTGCTCGCCTATGCGGACACGTGGCCGCGAGCTGGTTTCGAACTGCGCAAGCAGTACATCATCTTGCAGACGCGCGGGCGCGGGGTTGCATAGCGCCCGGGCAGGCCGTCATCGGCTCATCGGGACAAAGACCTCGCGCAAATCGCATCAATCCGAGTTCCGTTCCCCAAGCGGCGTTGATAGTGTCGCGTCATGGATTTGCAGCCGCCTCCCCTCCGCTCGCCCTTGCGCGCCTACGAGCAGCAGGCGGACAGCCTGCTCGCCGCCCACCGCGGCGCCGATCCGGCGGCGATCGACCTGTTTCACCGCAAGCATCCCCGCTTTCTCGACGACAAGATCAAGTGGCTGCCGAAATCCATTCCCGACTCCGACATCCGCGACGCCGCCCTGTCGCTCGACGACGCGCGGCTCGCAGCCGCGCGCTTCTACGACTTCCTCGATTGGGCCTCGCTCGCCGCCCATGTCGAGGCGGTCTCGCGCGCAGGCCCTGTTCACGATTTCGAAGCCGCCGTCGAGGCGGTGGTCGATGGCGACCTCGGCACGCTCGGCGACGCGCTGCGGCGCGATCCCGGTCTCGTCCACGCGCGCTCGACCCGCGTCTGCTGCTTCGACCCGCCGGTGCACCGCGCCACGCTCCTGCACTACGTCGCCGCCAACGGCGTCGAGCAGCATCGCCAGAGGACGCCGCCCAACGCGGTCGAGATCGCCCGCGCCCTGCTTCAGGCGGGCAGCGAGCCCGACGCGCTCGCCGACATGTACGGCACCGAATGCACCACCATGGCGATGCTGGTGTCGAGCGACCATCCCGCGGAGGCAGGCCTGCAGGTGCCGCTGGTCGAGCTGCTGCTCGACTTCGGCGCCGCCATCGAGGGACGCGGCGGCCGCAAGTGGGGCGGCCCGCTGGTCACTGCGCTGACGTTCGGCATGAGCGACGCCGCGGAGGCCTTGGCGAGACGCGGAGCCGAGATCGACCTGTTGGCGGCCGCCGGGCTCGGGCGTGGCGACGATGCGGCGCGTCTGCTGCCGTCCGCGAGCGCCGAGGCGCGCCAACGTGCCCTGTCATTGGCGGCCCAGCAGGGACAGTCGGAGATCGTGCGGATGCTGCTCGATGCCGGCGTTGATCCCGACCGCTACAATCCGGAGGGCAACCATCCCCATTGCACGCCGCTGCACCAGGCCGTCCTCGGCGGCCACCTCGCCGCGGTGGAGCTCATGATCGCGGGCGGCGCGCGGCTCGATATCGAAGACACGATCTGGCACGGCACGCCGCTCGGCTGGGCGCTGCATGCCGGCGGCAAGCGAAAGATCGAGATGACCGAATGCCTGCGCGCCGCCGGGGCGACGGAATAAGATTGGCGGCCGCCAGCCCGGAATCCTGGAGCAGGCGAAGCATCGGCTGATCGCCGATGCGCGTGTTGCTTGACGAGTGCGTTCCTCGGGTCGCCTCGATCAGGAAAGCTCGGCCGGGTCCTGGTAGGAAACACGGTCGATCACTCCACCCGCCAGCGCGACGCGATAGACGATTTCCGCGAAGCGCCGATCGTCGATCAGCTCGACGAGCTCGAGCTCTGCGAGGTGTCGGGGCAAGCTGGAATGGAGATCCTCGACCAGTTCGGGATCGAAAGGCACATTGACGCCGGCCGTCATCGAGAAGCGCTCGGGCGCATAAATCCTCGTGGCGATCACGGCTCCGGGCGGCAGGCAGCTTTCCAGCCCAATATCGATCAACCACACTTCGGTACGGCGAAGCAGGTCCGTGGCGACCAGTCCCGCCGCCTCATGGCGCCGCTCCACCGCGAGAATCGAGAACCGCGCGGCGCGCATCGCGTCCAGCACGAGCGCCTCGTCGGAGCCCGGGACGATCCCCGCCGACCTCGCGTAGCGATCGATCGGCCGCGAGCGCCCGGGCGGGGCCGTGTGGATGAGAAGGTCATAGACGTAATGCATCTCGTCCATGTCATCGAGGATCAATGTCTTGCCGCGCGCCAAGCCCAATCGGCGGGCCTGATGCAGCATGGCGTCGGCTGATACGAGGTTCAGGATTTCATGATGATGCTGCTTGCCGATCTCCCGCAGTCGATGATAGCGGGCAAGCACCTCCTCGCGAGTCGATGCCCGGCTGTCATTCGCGACCGCGCTCTCCTCGCGCAGGGCAACGGCGGAAGCCATGACGATTCTCCAGCTTGATGTGTCGAGGCTGACACGTCGCAAAGCACGCTTAATCCAATTGCGTGATTCGCGGAATCGCGGACATTCGCTGTCCACCGGTCAGTGCAGCTCACGGGAGGCCGCTCGCGAGCTCGGACTACATGAAGCTCGGCAGCACGACGTCGAGGACGGCGCGCGCGACGCGGCTCTGCTCCGCGCCGGACTTGCCGATAGTTGCCGCAGTGTCATCGCCACGACGAGGTCGGGCGCCGGAAAGACCCCAGGCGCCGCCCCAGCCGATGCCTCCCGCCCGGGAAACCTGTGAAGGGCCCGCGGAGCGAGAATTGGAAATCCGAGCACCCCTCACCCGGCTCGCTTCGCTCGCCACCCTCCCTTCCGGGGAGAGGGAAGCGCAGGAACATGCGCGAGAGCACATCCCGTTCCGATGGAATCGGGATGTGCTCTGGATTTCTTTATTTGGCGCATATCCTTGTCGGCGAACCGGGTCCCCTTCGCCGGGATATGCGCTAGGCCGCGTCCGCCGCCATATCGAGCGGGGGCTTCGCGTCGGCCGGGATCGGCGAGACGTACGGCTGCTCCTTGGTGCGTGCGGCGAGATCGGCCTTGGCGCGCGCGATCAGGTCCGGGTCCTGGAGCGCCTCGACGGCGGTCGCCGCCATCACCTTGGCGACATGGACCATGCCCTTCTTGGCGGCGGGCGTCTTGCCCTGGGCGGTGAGCTGCCAGGAATGGCCCGGCGTGCCGATCGCGTAGGTCGCGCAATGCGCCTGCACGGTCGGCACCACCCAGCTCACGTCGCCGACGTCGGTCGAGCCGACCATCGGGTTGCGCTTGGAATCGAGCGGCACGATCTGGTCGCACAGCGCAGCCTCGCCGCGCTTCACGCCGACGCGGCGGTAGGCGGTCGAGATGTCCTCGGCCGTCAGCGTTCCTTGGATCTTGCGCGCGAAGGCGCGGTCCATGTCGTCGAACGGCGGCAGGCCGAGCCGCTGCCAGCAGCCGTGCATCGCCTGCTCGAGCGGCGTGTTGCCGAGCAGGTTGGCGACCCCGCTGATCACCTTCGGCGACACCTTGGTCTCGGTCATCAGCGCGGCGCCTTCGGCAATCTTCTTCACCCGCGCGATCAGGCTGGTGAGGTCGGATAGCTCGCGCGAGCGGATGAGATAGCGCACCTTCGCACTGGCCTGCACTACGTTGGGCGCGATGCCGCCGGCATCGAGCAGCGCGTAGTGGATGCGCGCGTCGCTCGGCATGTGCTCGCGCATGTAGTTGACGCCGACATTCATGAGCTCGACGGCGTCGAGCGCGCTGCGGCCGAGATGCGGCGCGGCAGCGGCATGCGAGGCGCGCCCCGTGAAGGTGAAGTCGATGCGGGTGTTGGCGAGCGAGACCGGGTCGGCGACCTCGCAGAACGCCGACGGGTGCCAGGTGATCGCGATATCGACGTCGTCGAAGGCGCCGGCGCGCACCATGAAGGCCTTGGCGGCGCCGCCCTCCTCGGCCGGGCAGCCGTAGTAGCGCACGCGGCCCTTGATCTTGTTGGCCGCGAGCCAGTCCTTGACGGCGCTCGCCGCCAGCAGCGCGGCCGAGCCGAGCAGGTTGTGCCCGCAGCCGTGGCCGTTGCCGTTCGGCACGACCGGACGCGGCTCGGCGACGCCCGCTTCCTGGCTCAGGCCGGGCAGCGCGTCGTACTCGCCGAGGATCGCGATCACCGGCCCGCCCTCGCCGGCCTCGCCGATCACCGCGGTCGGGATGTCGGCGACGTTCGTGGTGATGCGGAAGCCCTCGCGCTCCATCTCCTTGAGGTGCTCGGCGACCGAGCGATGCTCCGCATATTGCAGCTCGGGCATGCCCCAGATGCGGTCGCTCAGCGCCTCGAACGGATCCTTCTTGGCATCGACCAGTCGCCAAATCTGCTCGCTGTTGTCCATGATCTCTCACCTGCCTCGGGAAACGCGGATGATGCCACGAACACGGCTGCGCCGCCACCTGGCGCGGCATTTGCCATGCGCAGGGCTGTTCATCGAAGGTCGGCGGGACCGAGGTAGCGGATAGAGGCCAGACGGCTACCGCGCGGTCGCATCGCCAGCCACCTTCATTCCCCCTTCTCCTCGCCGTCCGGCGCTTCCTCGGCAGGCGCGTCGCCCGGCGCAAACGCGCCGCGCAGCCGCACGACCATCGCGGCAACGTCGATATCGGCTTTCAAGAGGTCGAGGTCGCGCGTCATCTCGCGCAGCTGCTGCGCCTTGCGGGCAATATCCTCCGACGTCTCGACGACGTTCCTGCGCTCCGTCACCCCGCCCGAGGTCGCCGCGAAGGCCCTGGCGCGCAGCCATTCGAGGCGCGCGCGCTCGGTATCGCGGGCGAACTTGGCCTCGGCGAACCGCCGGCGGGCATCATGGTACGCCGCCAACAATTCGACATCGGACATTTTCCACAGGACCTCGACGGAGAGGCTCATCGCTCCTTCCTCCGGCAATCCAGCTTATCGTATCGATCGGCGCCGGCTTGCCAAATGCCGGGGGCGGTTATCCACCGTTTGGTCGCGATGCGGCGGTGCGCGCGACACGGCGTTCGTTGACGCTGCGTCTCGCGGTGCTAGCGTCCCGCCATGCCGCGCGATTCGAAACCCCGAGGGGCCGAGCGCCCGCCATCGTCACGATCGTCGAAGCCGCCCGCCAAGCGCGGGCGCGCCCGCGCGGTGCTGGAGCGGCCGCCGGGGCCGCAAGGCTGGCGCACCACGGACGACGACGAGATCGCGCTGCGCCGCTGGCGCGGCAGCACCGACATCATCGCCATCGAGGCGATCGAGGCCGAACATCCGATCTTCGGCACCTTCCGCACCCGATCGGAGACCGGCGGCTCATACGAGGTCGAGATCCGCAGCCTCGACGGCTTCGCCAATTCGTGCGGCTGCATCGACCATCGGGTCAACGGGCTCGGCACCTGCAAGCACATCGAAGGCGTGCTCGCGGCCTTGCGGCGCACGCATGCCAAGGTTTTGCGCGAAGCGGGAGCCCGCGGCAGCCCGCGGGTGGAGATCTTCGTCGACCGGCGCGACACCGCGCGCCTCGCCATCGCGTGGCCGGCGTCGCGCCGCGCGCATGCGCAAGCCGTTCGCGCCTGGCTCGATCCGTTCCTCGGCGCGGACGGGACGTTCGGACAAGACGCGGCGGCAGCCGAAGCGCTGCTGGCGGCCTGGCAATCGGCCCCCAAGGGCATCCGCCAAGCGGTGCGGATGTCGCGCCATATCGCGGCCTGGGTCGATCGGCTGAGAAGGCAGCACGCACGCGTGGAGGCGCGCGCCGCGTTCATCGCCGAGGTCGATGCCGGTCGCGCCAGCCTCGACCTGCTGCGCCACAAGCTGCTGCCGTATCAGCGCGACGGCATGCTCCACCTCGCCTTCGGCGAGCGGGCGCTGCTCGCCGACGAGATGGGCCTCGGCAAGACCGTGCAGGCGATCGCGGCCTGCGAGCTGCTCGCGCGCCGCAAGAACATTGACCGCGTGCTGGTGGTATGCCCGGCCTCGCTCAAGGCCGAATGGGAGGAGCAGATCGCGCGCTTCATCGATCGCCCGGCGCGATCGGTGTTCGGCCCGCGCCAGCAGCGGCTCGCCGCCTACAAGGACCCGGTCTTCTTCACCATCGTCAACTACGAGCAGATTCTCGTCGACGCCGAGGACATCAACGGCATTCTCACCCCCGACATCATCATCCTCGACGAGGCCCAGCGCATCAAGAACTGGCAGACCAAGACGGCGCGGCGCGTCAAGTCGCTGCGCTCGCCCTACGCCTTCGTGCTCACCGGCACGCCGATCGAGAACCGCATCGACGAGCTCTATTCGATCGTGCAGTACCTCGACCCCGAGCTGATGGGGCCGCTGTTCCGCTTCAACCGCGAGTTCTACCAGCTCGACGAGCGCGGCCGCGCGATCGACTTCCGCAACCTGGAAGAGCTGCGGCGGCGCGTCGGCGCCATCATGCTGCGCCGGCGCAAGGCGGACGTGGAGAACGAGCTGCCCGGCCGCACCGTCAAGACCTATTTCGTGCCGATGGCCGACGAGCAGGCCAAGCGTTACGAGGACTTTCGTGTTCCGGCGGCGCGGCTGATCCATCAATCGCAGAAACGGCCGCTGACGCCGGCCGAGTTCGACCGGCTGATGATGCTGCTCAACTGCATGCGCATGATTTGCGACACGCCGGCGATCCTCGATCCGGCCTGCCGGGTCAGCCCCAAGCTCGAGGAGCTGGAAGGCATCCTCGGCGATCTGTTCGAGGAGCCCGACCGCAAGGTCATCGTCTTCTCCGAATGGGAGCGGATGCTCGAGCTCGTCCGCGAGCTCGCGGCCGAGATGGGGATCGAGACGGCGTGGCATACCGGCTCGGTGCCGCAGCAGCGCCGGCGCGCCGAGATCCAGCGCTTCAAGAACGACCCGGCCTGCCGCATCTTCCTGTCGACCGACAGCGGCAGCGTCGGCCTCAACCTGCAGGTCGCGAGCGCGGTGGTGAACGTCGACCTGCCGTGGAATCCGGCGAAGCTTGAGCAGCGCATCGCCCGCGCCTGGCGCAAGAACCAGACGCGCTCCGTCACGGTGGTCAACCTGGTGTGCGAGAGCTCGATCGAGCATGGCATCCTGCACCTGCTCGGGCAGAAGCAGGCGCTGGCCGAGGGTATCCTCGACGGGCAGGGCGATATCACCAAGCTCAAGCTGCCGTCCGGCCGCGCCGCCATGATCGAGCGCATGCAGGCGATGATGCAGGCGGCCGAGCAGGCCGCGCCGCGGATCGTCACGGCGGACGAGGCGATCGCCGAGGAGCTGCGCAAGCGGCACGGCGAGCGCGCGCTGCTGATCGAGGCACGCCGCGGCGCCGACGGCCGGCTGCGCGTGCTCGCGGTGCTCGACCTCGACGCGGACGGCCTCGCCGCGGAGGCGAGACGCGCGGCGGAGCGCAATGACGAGTCGGCGCCGGCGGTCGAGGTCATCGACCGCGCCACCTGGCTGGCGATGCGCCGGCTCGAGACGACCGGCATGCTCAAGCTCGCCGACGGCTCGATCCGCATATTGCATCGCTCCGCCGAGCTTGCCGGCGATGCTGGCGCGCCGGACCAGGCCGCCCGCGCCGCCGACCTGCAACGCGAGGCCGAGCGGTCGCTGCGCATGGCCAAGGTGCTGGCCGGCGGCGGCTTCGCCGAGGAAGCCCCGGTGCTCATCGCGAAGACGCTCGGCTGCCTCGGCGCCGCAAGGCTCGCGACGCTCGGCGAGCTGCCGCCGGGCGCCACCACGGCGACGCCGGCGCAGTTGCGCGATCTGGTCGATCGCGGGGCGCTGCCGGGACGGGCGGCCACGACGCTCGCCGGCCTGTGGCCGGCCGCCGGCGCGCCGTCGGGCAGCGAAATCGTCGAGCTTATCGCCGCCACGGAGCGCGTGATCGCCGACTATCTCGACGGCGACACGAGCTCGGTTTCGGCCGCCGCATGAACGCCGGCGCAGGCTGCGGCCCGCGCCCACGCATCGGTCCTATTTCAGGCGATCCTGGATCTTCGCCAGCCCCGCGTGCGCGCAGCCGTCGTCGAGCTTGGCGCCCGGCGCGCCGGCGGCGCCAATCGCGCCGACCACCTCGTCGCCGAGCTTGATGGTGACGCCGCCGCCGAAGAACAGCACGTGCGGCAGCTTCATCAGGTCGGCGATGTCGGCCTTGCGCTCGGCGAGCGCGAGCGTGTCGCGCTTGAACGAGGCGGCCGTGTAGGCCTTGTCGTGCGCGCTGTCGAGCGTGTGGACGCCGGCGCCGTCGCCGCGCAGGGCCGCGATGGTCGCGCCGTCGGCGTCGAGCACGACGGCGGTCTCGCGGTAGCCCTGCTTGGCGCAGGCCGCGACCGCCTCGCTCGCCGCTTCAGCCGCGAGCGCCGCCGGGATGCGGTGGGTCTGCAGCGCCTGGGCAAAGCACATCGGCGCAGCGAGCGTCGTGGCGAGCAGCACGATGGCCGACCGGAACAAGAATATCATGGTGTCCTCCTTTATGCGGTGCCTTGCATGCACAATTGCGCCGGAAATGCGACGGCATCATTTCGGCGGCGGGCCGACCGTCACGGGTATCGCCGAATAGTAGGCGGCGAGGTCGGCGATATCCTGGTCGGCGAGCGGGCGCGCAACGACCGACATGATCTCGTTGTGCCGGGCGCCGCTGCGATAATCCTGCAGCGCCTTGGCGAGATAGATGGCGTTTTGTCCCGCAAGATTCGGCGCATCCGGCAACTTGGCCTGCCCGTCGAGGCCGTGACAGGCTTGGCACTTCAACGCCTTCTGCCGGCCGGCCTTCGCGTCGCCGGCCGCCGCGGCCGGTTGCATGCCGACGGCGACGCCAGCACAGACGATCGCAGCCGCGAGACGAAATCCGCGTATCATTTCCGCACTTCCGCGAAGGGACGCCGCGTCCGATCGGGCGCGGCGCTGTTTCCGCTGACGATCAAACGGCAGCCGTCACTTGCCATCGTACCAGATGCGATAGAGGGCGCCGGCGAAATCGTCGGACACCAAGAGCGAGCCGTCCCTGAGCTGGGCGACGTCGACCGGGCGGCCGAGATATTCGCCGTTCTGATCGAGCCAGCCTTCGGCGAACGGCTCGGACCTGGCGGCCGTTCCGTCCTCCTTGAGATAGGTCACCATCACGCGCGCGCCGACCGGCACGGTGCGGTTCCACGAGCCGTGCTGCGCCGAGAAGATCGCGCCCTGATACTTCTTGGGGAACATGTGCCCGGTGTAGAAGATCATGCCGAGATCGGCCGCGTGCGCGACCATCTCGATCTGCGGGAAGACGACGTCGGCGGGCGGCTTGTCGTTCTTGTACTCGTCGGTGCGCGTGTGACCGCCGCCGTACCACGGAAAGCCGAAACTCTCCCCCGCCTTGACGGCGCGGTTGAGCTCGCCCGGCGGAATGTCGTCGCCCATGCCGTCCACCTGGTTGTCGGTGAACCACAGGGTCTTGTCCTTGGGATTGAAGTCCATGCCGACCGAGTTGCGGATGCCGGTCGCATAGACTTCGCGGTTCTTGCCGTCGCGATCCATGCGGATGATGCCGCCGAGGCCCCACTTCCTGTAGAGATCGAGCTTCTCGGGCGCCGGCACATTGAACGGCTGGCCGAGCGTGATGTAGAGCTTGTTGTCGGGGCCGACGCGGCACACCCGCGCCGTATGATTGTAGCTCTCCTCGTCCTTCGGGATGAGCTCGCCCTGCGGGACGATCGGCACCGCGACGACGTCCGGACTCTCATAGAAGAACTCGGCGGCCGGATACATCAGCACGCGGTTCTGCTCGACGATGAACAGGAAGCCGTCCTTCGAGAAGCACGGGCCGTTGGGAATGACGAGGTCGATGGTCGACGCGAACCGCTTCACCTCGTCGGCGACCCCGGTCTTGCCGCGATCGGTCACCGCATAGACCTGCGCCTTGCGCGTGCCGACGAAGGTGACGATGCCCTGCGGCCCGACCGCCATGTGGCGCGCGTCGGGGACGAGCGCATAGAGGCCGATGTGGAATCCGGGCGGCAGCTTGATGGTCTGCAGATGCTTCTTGATCGCGTCGGCCTTCGGGCCGGTCTGCGGAATGGTCGGAATATTCGGCGACGCGCCCGTGGTCTTGAACGCGCCGAGCTTTTCCAGATTGGTCATCGGCGCCTGGGCAAACGCCGCAGTGGTTGTCAGCAGCGCCGCGGTCGACAGCGCCACAACGAATTGCCTGCGCATGACGAAACCTCCCGATAGCGCGGAGCTGTTGGTCGCTCCGCTCGCGGGCTCAGCTTGGCATATCGGCATCGCCGTTCAAGTGGACGTTGTGGCCCGAAGCGGGACACGTCCCACGTCGGCAACCCGCGGCCGCGCGTCATCGCGCGGTGAACGCACGCTTTTCGCCGGCGGGCGTGCGGCACCACAAATCTGCATTACCCCTGGGAGGAAATCGCATGCGCGTCGAAGCCCGCTGTCATTGCGAACCTGCGCGCGGCGCCGAAAAAATCGACCGCCGATGACCGCATCGGCGTTTGTATTGGCGCATATCGCCCGGACGGCCTGCTCGGCCGCCGGCAGGCAGCCCCGCGAAGCATCGACGTAGCGCGTTTTGGATCGATTTCCGTCGGCGCATGGCATTGCGGTTCCGGCGCTGTGAAGCGTTTCATATCGCCCGTGGCGCGAATGATCGATCTTGCCGGCATCGAGATGACGGCATCTCGGAACGCAAACATCGGAGAACTGGTCAATGATGAAGCCGGCGCCTATCGCCACCGTCATGCGCGCCGCCTTGCGCGCCGTCTCGGGCGCTATCCTGGGGACCATCCTGTCCGCCATCGTGGCCGGGAGCGCGCAGGCCCAATACGCGCCGCCGATGGACATGAGCTGGGCGATCCAATCGCAGATGCGCAACTGGCAGGTGGGCAATCGAATGGCCAACGACGCCGCCATGCGATACTACAACTACATGCTCTGGCTGCGGTCGCAGGGCTATACGGGCCCGTCGCTGCCGACCGGCGTCACGAACGAGTCGCTGCAGCGCTCGATCCGGGGCGCGAACGACGCGGCGCAGCGCTACATCCGTTCGGGCGAGGTCAACTCGCAGATCCGTTCGAACGCGATCGGCGACTATACGATGCGCGCCGTGCGCGGCTGCTACTACGGCCTCAACCGCTGGGGCCAGCAGGTCTATATCTGCCCGTAAGCCGCGCCCAGACGCATATCCACCCGATCGGCCGAGGCCGGGCTTGCCGGCCTCGGCGCTTTTCGCATGCGCTGGACGGCAACCCTTTCTCCTGCTGCAATGGCCGCGCGATTGGCGGTCGCGGCCGATTCGCCGGCCGCAAGCTGCGGCTGGAATTTCAGGACAGCGGACATGAACGCGAAGGCGGATGTCGTCACGCAACTCGACAGCGTTCGCCTGTTCAACGGCTTGCCGGCCGCCGCCCTGAAGCGGCTGGCGGCCTCCTGCCAGATCCTGCATCCGCCCGACGGCACCCGCCTGTTCGCGCTCGGCGATCCGCCCGATGCGGTCTATGCGCTCCTTGCCTGCGAGGGACGCGTGCGGGTCGGCGCGCCCGACGCGCGCGGCAAGCGGCTGCTGATCGAGGTGCTGCAGGCGGGCGACATTCTCGGCGAGATCGGCGTGCTCACCGACCAGCCGCGCAGCGCCGACGCGGATATCGAAGGCCGCGTCGCCCTGTTGCGGCTCGCGCGCAGCGAATTCCTCGCCGCGGTCGAGAGCGAGCCGCTGCTCGGCGCGCGGCTCGCGCGCGAGCTCGCCTCCCGCCTCGGCTGGACGCTCGTGATGCTGCAGGACGCGACCTTCGGCAGCCTCGAGGCGCGGCTCGCCCGCCAGCTCCTGCACCTCGCCGGCCGCGGCTCGCGCAAGACGCCCGACGGCCTGCGGCTCGCCGGCCGCTACCGGCAGGCGGATCTCGCCGACCTCATGGGGGCGACGACGCGCAGCATCATCACGATCCTCAATCAATGGCGCGCCGACGGCCGCATCCTGTTCGACGCCGAGCACGGCTTCATCACGCTGCACGACGTCGAGAGCCTGCGCGCGGTGACGCAAGCGGACGAGTGAACACAGCTAGAGCACGTTCCGTTCCTATGGAATCGGAACGTGCCCTGGATTCTTTGATTTGGCGCATGTTCTTATCGCGAACCGGCATCCACCCCCGATCAAGTCGGGGGCAGGCTTTGGCCGGAACATGCGCTAAGGAGCTCGCGTGCCCGACAAGCCCGCCTATCCGCCCATCCGCCGCATCGTCACCGGACACGACGCAACCGCAACCGCCAGGGTCCTGATCGATGCGCCGGCGACCAACTGGAAATCATCCTCGCCCGGCACGGTATCGACGCTGATCTGGTCGACCGACGCAACGCCGGCCGATATCGCGGTCGGCGAGGCGATCGAGGATTGCGGCGCCCGCATTCTCGGCACCGCGCCGCCGGCGCACGGCACGCGCTTTGCCGTGATCGATTTTCCGCCCGGCAACAGCGGCCGCATGCATCGCACCGAGACGATCGACTACGTCGTCGTGATCGCCGGCGAGATCGACATGGATCTCGACGATTCGACCGTCCGCCTGAAAGCGGGCGACGTGATGGTCCAGCGCGGCACCAATCATGCCTGGATCAACCGCGGCACCGCGCCGGCGCGGCTCGCCTTCGTGCTAATCGATGCGGTTCCGCTCAGTATCGGCCATCCGGTGACGGGCGGCGCGAACCCGGGTGGCCAAGCCCCCGCCCACGTTTCCGGTATGAACACAATTTTGTGATCGGCCGCCTGGCGCCCTGATCCATATGCTGCAATGCAAATAGCCGATTGCGGGCTGCAGAGCGGGCGTTGTAATCAACCCCCGGCTCAGACAAACGTTGAGATCATCGCGTCCATGTCGCGAATGCGATTGCTGCCGCAAGGAACGATCCAGTGGCTCCGCGCGGCCGCGCAGCCGGGCGGCACGACCGGCATTCTCGGCGCGCTCTTTCTCGTCACCGCCGTCACCCTCGTCCTCGAAGTCGTGCGCAGCTTTCTCGATCTGCCGCCGGTCGTCGTCACCTATTTGGTTCCGGTGCTGATTGCGGCAATCCGGTGGGGCTTCCTGGCGGCCATGACGGCGACGATCGCGAGCGCGGGCAGCGCCGCCTATTTCTTCTACAAGCCGGTGCACACGTTCTACGTCGAGGATCCGGCGCGCCGGCTCGGATTGATTCTGTTCGCCATCGTGGCGGTCGTCACGGCCTATCTGGCGGCGCGCATGCGGCGCGAATCGGAAATCGTGCGCCGGCGCGAGAAGGAGATCGGCGACCTCTACGCGTTTTCCCGCCGGCTCGCCGGCGGCCACTCGACGTCGGACATCTTCGACGCGATCGAGAAGCATCTGGCGACCGTCGTCGGGCGCCGCGTCGCGCTGTTCGAGCCGCGCGGCCCGTCCGGCCGGTCGGAACCGGTCGGCGAGAATGGCGTGCCGCAGAAGGTGCGCGAGACCGTCGCGGCGGTGATCGCCGGCCACGCCGACGGCGCGGCCGGCACCGCCGTTGCCGACGAGCACGGCAATCGCTGGCTGGTGCGCACGGTCTCGCCGAAGACGCCCGATCTCGGCGTCGTCGCCATCGATCTCGGCCACCAGACGCCCGAATCGGAACAGGAGATCCGTGCGCGCATCGAAGCCGTGCTCTACGACGCAGCCTCGACGATCGAGAAGATCGGGCTCGCGCACGCGATCACGGAAGTGCGCATGCGGGCCGAATCGGAGCGATTCCGCGACGCCCTGATCGGCTCGGTCTCGCATGAGCTGCGCACGCCGCTGGCGTCGATTCTCGGGGCCGCGACGGTGCTGTGCAATGCGCCCGCGGTCGCCGGCGAGGCGCGGCTCGCCGCGCTCGCCAACGTGGTGCGCGACGAATCGGAGCGGCTCAACAACGAGATCCAGAACCTGCTCGACGCCACCCGCATCACCGGCGAGGCGCTGCAGCCGAAGCTCGAATGGGCCGAGGTCGCCGACATCGTCAATGCGGCGGTGGAGCGCCGCCGCATCCGCTTCGGATCGCACGCCGTCGAGGTGGATCTTGCGGACGAGATGCCGCTCATTCAGGTCGATGCGGTTCTGATCGAGAAAGCGCTCGGGCAGTTCCTCACCAATGCGGCGAAGTACTCGCCGCCCGGATCGAAAATCAGGATCCGCGGATGGCGGGACGGCGAGACGCTCGCGCTCGCGGTCAGCGACGACGGCGCCGGGCTCACGGCGGAAGACAGCGCGCGTCTCGGCGAGCGGTTCTTTCGCGGCCGCCGGCACGTGCAGTCGACGCCGGGCTCGGGCCTCGGATTCTGGATCGCCAACGCCTTCGTCGCCGCCAACGGCGGCACGATCGAGGCAACCAGCGCGGGCGAGAACAAGGGGACGACGGTGACCATGCGTTTGCCGATACCGGCGAACGTCGAACAGCTGGAGAGCATCTCGAGTGAGTGACGCCGCCACAGCCCCAAACGTGCTCGTCGTCGACGACGAGCTGCAGATTCGCCGCTTCCTGCGCAGCGGATTCGAGCTCGACGGCTATTCGGTGAGCGAGGCGGAGAACGGCCGCGAGGCGATCCGCGCCGCGACGCTGCGGCCGACCGACCTGATCATTCTCGATCTCGCCCTGCCCGATCTCGACGGGTCGCAGGTGCTGGAGCGTATCCGCTCGTGGTCGAACGTGCCGATCATCATCCTGTCGGTGAAATCGAGCGAGATGGAGAAGGTGCGGCTGTTCGAGCTCGGCGCCGACGACTACGTCACCAAGCCGTTCGGCATGGCCGAGCTGCTCGCGCGCTCCAAGGTCGTGCTCCGGCGCAAGGCGCGCGCCACCACCGGCGACAGCGTCATCCGCATCGATCACCTCAAGATCGATCTCGCGGCGCGCAACGTCTTCGTCGACGACGAGCGCCTGACGCTGACGCCGAAGGAATACCGTCTGCTGCAGATCCTCGCGCAATATCCCGGCAACGTGGTGACGCACCAGGAGCTGCTGAAGGAGATCTGGGGCCTGCCGCACATCAACGACACGCACTATCTGCGCATCGTCGTGCGCAAGCTGCGCCAGAAGATCGAATCCGACCCCAACCACCCGCGCATCCTCTTGACCGAGCTCGGCGTCGGCTACCGTCTGGCGCCGCCCAGCGATCCCTCCGACGCGCAAGCGAATTGAACAAGCGGAAGGACGCACGGAAATGCAGCAGGACCGGCATCGCTGCCGGTCCTGCGCTTTTTGGTGCCCCCGGGGGGAAGCTGAAGATGGTGATTTAAGCCTTCCCGCCGGGGGCCGCTTCCTGCCTCGATCAGGCGCTCAGGGCAGGAAGTTTCTCTGGATGCGGAAGAACACGCTCAGCACGTCCTGGTCCTGGATGTTGTAGACGCCGCCCGGACGCGCGCCGTTGGCGGCGAGCGTCGCCGTCCCGGCAAACGCCGTGTTCA